>MDTD01024898.1_pt1 | contig 14555 bp, 13 predicted proteins | sample 811221 | NCBI WGS metagenome assembly MDTD01 (sample SAMN05326646, study PRJNA326480) | marine metagenome | isolation source: seawater | place: Pacific Ocean: South West | collected 2011
AAAAAAGATGAAACTTTCAGAAATAAAATCAGGTCAAAAAATAAGTTTTTTGTTAAAAAAAAATAATAATACTAAAGAAATAGAAATTATAAATCTTAACTATCCTTTATCAAAAGATACATTTGTTCAAATTGATAAGAAAAAGAACAAAATCGAGGTAACAAAAAATGTAACAAAGCTATTTAAAAAAGAAGTTGTTTTGAGTGGAAAAATAAAAAGTAGTTTGTATAAAGCTGCAGTTGAAGCTGGAATTGAACCGAACATCATTATTGAATTTGCTAGAATATTTGGTTTCGAAGTTGATTTTCAAAGAGATATAAGAAAAGGAGATGAATTTGAAATACTCTATGAAAAATTTACAGATGATAGAAATAAGCAAATTAAAACTGGAGAAATTTTATATGCCTATCTCAATGTAAATAATCAAAAAATAAAACTATATAAATTTGGAAAAAAAAATGAAGCAAATTTTTATGATGTTGAAGGAAAAAGTATTGTAAAAGCTTTAATGAAAACTCCAATTAATGGTGCTAGACTTTCATCTCCTTTTGGAAACCGTAAACATCCTATTTTAGGTTTCACAAAACATCATAATGGAACTGATTTTGCAGCACCGATAGGTACACCTATTATGGCTTCAGGAAATGGAACGGTAATAAAAGCTGGTTGGTGTGGAAATGGAGGGAATTGTGTAAGAATTAGACACAACTCTTCTTACACAACTGGATACGGTCATCTCTCTAAATTTGCAACAAAGACTGGTCGAAGAGTTAAGCAAGGACAAGTTATTGGATATGTTGGTAATACCGGTATGTCGACTGGTCCCCATTTACATTACACAGTCAAATACAATGGCAAATTTGTAAATTCTCAAAAGTTAAAATTACCATCTGGAAAAGTTTTAAAAGGAGAAGAAAGAAAGCTTTTTGAGGTTGAGAGAATTAAACTAGATGTAAAATTGGCTGAATTAAAAAATTAATAATCTAAATTTATTTTTTTTCTTCTAAATTTGAAATTGTATCACTTTGATTGGGATTATTCTTGGCTGTATCATGATCATCGTTACTATTTTTTAATTTATTTTCATTTACTTCGGACAAAACTCTAGAAAAATGATCAGAGTGTTGAAGATAATTTTGTTTTAAGATTTCATCTCCTGAACTCAACGCTTCCTTTGCGAGGTTTCTATACTTCTCAATTAGTCTTTCTAGATTTTGAGGATTTTTCGTAGTGTTGCCTCTAAAATTATTTCTATGATTATTTATTTGGTGAATTCCATTTGACTTACTTTGGTGTCCCTGTCTTCTAGAGCCATGTTTGTTATGCGATCTTGGTCTAAATCTTCTTATTTTTCCGTTTCTCATATTTTTAATAATAATTATTATGATGTTATATTGTAAAGTTTTAAATTAAAATTCAAATTTATTATAATAACGTGCTAAATATACAACGAATATTTCTCTTATAGTCATGTACAATTTTTAAAATCCTAAATTTATTTTTATTTAACATATTGATCACATTTAAATGTTGACCGAAACCAATTTCTAAAGCTAAAATACCATTTTTTTTGAGAATGTATTTAGATTTGTAAATAACTTTTCTTATCACGTCAAGACCATCGTTACCACCATCTAATGCAAATCTAGGTTCATATTTCCTAATATCTTCTGATAAACCTCTTATATCTCTTTTAACGATATAAGGGGGATTGGATACAATTAAGTCAAATTTATAAAAAGGAAGGTCACATATTGACTTATGTAGGAGTTTAACTCGATTATTTAAATTTAACTTAGTAAGATTTTTTTTTGCGTTAAATATAGTTTTTTTACAAATATCGATGCCTATAGCATTACTTTTCTTCATCTCATTTAAAATAGAAAAAATTATGCAACCTGTACCAATACCAATATCTAAAAAAAATATTTTTTTATGCTTAAAAATTGAAATAATTGGGTCAATCAACAATTCCGTCTCAGGTCTAGGTATTAAAGAGTTTTTATCAACAAAAAAATCTATACTTCTAAATTCTTTTTTTTTGGTTATATAGGCAATTGGCTCATTTTTTGATCTTCTAAATATAAATGATTTAAATTTTTCTTCATGATAAAATTTAATCTCCTCATCATTTATTAATAATTTTTCACGAGGTATATTTAAGACGTGGGAAAGTAAAATTTCAGAGTCTATCTGGTTACTAAAAATTTTTTTATCTCTAAGTATTTTTGAACCAAAATTTAAAAGTTTATCTGTTTTCATTTATGTTAGTGATTTTATTTTTAAATCTTGATCTTTAAGTCTTAAATTTTCATTCATTTCTTCATGAATTTCACCATTTAAAAATTCAGAAAGTTTGTGCAATGTAAGATTAATCCTATGATCAGTTACACGACCCTGAGGAAAATTATAAGTTCTTATCCTTTCAGATCTATCACCTGATCCTATTTGGCTTTTTCTCTCAGTCGATCTCTCTTTTTGCATTTTTAATTTTTCCGATTCATAAAGTCTTGCTCTTAGAATTTTTAGTGCTTTAGCTTTATTCTTATGTTGTGACTTTTCATCTTGCTGTGTAACTACTATTCCAGAAGGACTGTGAGTAATTCTTACAGCACTATCCGTTGTATTCACTGACTGACCTCCGGGCCCACTTGATCTAAATACATCAATTCGAAGATCACTTTCATTAATTTTAATATCTACATCTTCAACTTCAGGCAAAATAGCAACTGTAGCTGCAGAAGTGTGTACTCTGCCTTGAGCTTCAGTAGATGGAACTCTTTGCACTCTATGTACACCCGACTCGTACTTAAGATACGAATAAATACTTTCTCCTTTGACAGAAAAAATTACTTCCTTAAAACCGCCAGCCTCACTTTTTGAAATGCTTATTATTTCTATTTGCCATTTTTTTTTTGAACAAACTTTCTCATACATTCTAAAAAGATCTGCAACAAAAAGTGTTGCTTCCAAACCACCAGTACCAGCCCTTATTTCGACAATAGTATTCTTTTCATCATCTTTATCTTTCGGTAATAAAAAAATTTTTAATTTCTTTTCATTTATTTCACGATTTTGAACTAGATTGATTAATTCTTTCTCGGCAAGTGCAACCATTTCTTTATCATTTTTTTTATCTTCAATTATATTTCCCAAATCTTTTTTGTTTTTTTCAAATTCGATGTAATCTTTTGCTACACTAATAATACTTTTTAAATCAGAATATTCTTTTGATTTTTTTGCTAAATTTTTTGGATCTAATTTACCGCTAGACAGCTCAGTTTCTAATAAAATATGCCTATCTAAAATCTTTTTTACTTTATCAATTGGTATCATCTTGGTTAATTATTTTCTTTGGCCTTATTTTCAACTAGATTGACTACCTTATTAATTATATCTTGGCTTGCCACTTTATTATGAGGAATTCCAGTAATATAAAGAAGATTATTTCCATCTCCACCTCCTGTTAAACCAATATCAGTTTGAGAGGCTTCACCTGGTCCATTAACGACACACCCTATAATAGACAATGTCATTGGTTTTTTTATGTGGGATAATTTTTTTTCTAAAATTTTGACTGTATCAATTACTGGAAATGCCTGTCTTGCGCATGATGGACATGATATAATTTGAACACCTCTTGATCTAATACCAAGTGAACTTAAAATTTCAAAACCAGCTTTTACCTCTTCAACGGGATCTGCTGATAGAGAAACTCTTATTGTGTCTCCAATACCTTGCATTAAAAGTTTGCCTATACCTATTGAAGATTTAATGCTACCTGTCATTAAACCTCCAGCCTCCGTTATTCCTAAGTGTAAAGGATAATCATATAAACTAGAAAGTTTTTCATAAGCTTTAACAGCTAAAAAAACATCTGATGATTTTACACTTATCTTAAAGTTGAAAAAATCATTATCTTCTAAAATTTTTATATGATGCGAAGCGCTTTCTACTAAAGCCTCTGGTGTAGGTTCTTTATACTTTTCTAAAATTTTTTTTTCAAGAGAACCGGCATTGACACCAATTCTGATTGCACAATTATAATCTTTTGCAGCTTTAATGACTTCTTTAATCCTATCTTTTGTTCCTATATTTCCTGGATTTATTCTTAAACATTTAGCTCCAGACATTGCTGACTCTATAGCTCTTTTATAATGAAAGTGTATATCAGCTACTATTGGAATTTTTGTTGATTTAGAAATTATTTTCAGAGCTTTTGTGGACTCTTGATCAGGACAAGAAACTCTAACTATATCTACACCTGCATCTTCAAGCTCTTTTATCTGATTTATAGTTGCTTTATGGTCTGTTGTTAAAGTATTAGTCATTGACTGAACTGATATAATTGAGTCTCCACCAACATCGACGCTCCCAACTTTTATTTTTTTTGTTTTTTTTCTTTTTATAATTCTATGGGGTCTAATTTGCATAATTTAATTAATCTAAATTAAATGTTTTATGTAATTTTTTTACAGCATCAATCGTATACTTTTCATCTATAACTACAGAAATTTTTATTTCTGATGTAGATATGGCTAAAATATTAATATTTGCATCAGATAAAGATCTAAACATTTTATAAGTTATTCCTGGAGTTGCAACCATACCAGCACCAACGATTGATATCTTCGATACTTTATCATTTGAGTACATTTTTTCATACTTAATTTTTTTATTTTTTTCTATTAAAGCAATCGCATTTTTAGAATCTTGTCTTTTTGTTGTAAAAGTAAGGTCTGTCTTTTTACCATCAGTGGAAATATTTTGGATAACCATATCCACATTAATTTGATCATTTGAAAGTGGTTCAAAAATATCTGCTGCTACACCAGGTTTATCGTAAACACCTAGTAATGTAATTTTACAATCATCTTTGGAATAAGCAACGCCAGTAACTGCCTTGCTATAGTCAATGTTTTCTTGATTATTTATTTCTGTTCCTTTTCTTTCAGTAAAAGTTGATTTTACTTGAATAGGTATATCGTTCATCATGGCTGTCTGAACAGCAGATGATTGCATTACTTTTGCACCAAGTGAAGATAGTTCTAACATTTCCTCGTAGGAAATCTTATCAATTTTCTTCGCTAAAGGTATTTTGTTAGGGTCTGATGAATAAACACCATCCACATCAGTATAAATTTCACAAGTATCAGTTTGAAAAATTTTTGCTATCGCCACAGCTGTAGCATCTGAACCACCTCTGCCAATTGAAGTAATATTTCCTTCTTTTGAAACTCCTTGAAAGCCAGGAACTACTGCCACACACCCTTTTGATAAAAAATCATTTATACCTTTAACATTAATTTTAACAATTCTTGAGTTTGAGTAATCGCCTTCAGTTAAGATTGGTATTTGCCAATTCATAAAAGATTTAGCTTTAATCCCAATATCATTTAAAGCTCCGGCAAGTAATGCGCTGGTCACCTGTTCGCCAGAAGTCAACAAAACATCAAGTTCTCTTTTATCGAATTTTTTTGAAATTGATTTTGAATAAGAAATTAAATTATTGGTTGTTCCTGACATCGCTGATACCACAACTATAATTTTATGACCATTTTTATGTTCTTTTTTGACAATTTTTGCCGCATGTACAATTCTATCTATTGAACCTAATGAAGTTCCACCAAATTTTAAAACTTTTTTTGCCATAGTAAGATATTATTATAAAATAAATTAAGTTAAAATTAAGTTAAAAAAAATATAATAAAGGTTTTAATGACTACAATAAATCAAGAAGAAATTCAAAAGTTTTCAAAGTTAGCTGATCAATGGTGGGATGCGAATGGTAAATTTAAACCTTTGCATGCTTTCAACCCTATAAGAATTAAATATATTATAGATAAATGTGCTTTTCATTTTGATCTAAATAAAGATCAAAAAAACCCATTACATGGAATTAAAATTTTAGATATTGGTTGTGGAGGTGGCCTGGTTTGTGAGCCGCTTGCTAGATTGGGAGCTGATGTCACTGGAATAGATGCATCTTACAAAAACATTGAAATAGCAAAAATTCACTCGAAGAAGAGTGATTTAAATATAAAATATTTAAATACATCTCCAGAAAAAAAAATAATTACTGAAAAATTCGACGTAATTCTAAATCTTGAAGTAGTTGAACATGTAGAAAATCTGGAATTATTCCTTAAGTCTGCAAGTGATCTGCTAAAAAGTAATGGTTTAATGTTTATTGCTACAATAAATAGAACTTTCGAGTCTTATATCAAAGCAATAGTTGGTGCCGAATATATTCTAAGATGGTTGCCAATTGGAACTCATGATTGGCAAAAATTTTTAAAGCCTTCAGAAATTGAAAAAAAGATTAATGAATTAAATCTCGTTAAAAGGGAACTCAACGGACTTAAATTTAATATTTTTAATAATAAATGGAATTTAAGCAAAGATTGTTCTGTTAATTACATAATGGTAGTTCAGAAAAATTAATTTTCTTCATTATTCACCCATGGTATTCCTGTTACCTCTATACCTTCCTCTTTTAGTTCTTGGGTTTCCTCTGGAGTAGCATGACCATATATATTTTTATTTTTTCTTTTGTCATAATATACATTTCTAACCTCTCTTGAAAAATTATCTCCGACATTTTCAAAGTTTTTTTCAACAAATTTTCTAATTTTAATAAGTTCTTTTTTAACCTTTTTAATATTTTCGGAATGTTCTTTTTGTTTTGATTTTTCTTCATTGCTTAATATTTGAGGAGACATAATTGATTTATCTACTTTTTTTGTTTTACAATATATACATTCTATTAATTTTTTAGATTTTAGTTTTTCAAATTCTTTTGAATTTGAGAACCAACTTTCAAACTCATGTTTATTTCCACATTTTAAATTATATTTAATCATACTTAATAAATAATTATTAAAAAATTCTTTTCAATAGCTAACTTCTATAATCTGCATTAATATCAATATAATCTTTTGTAAAATCACATGTATAGCATTCATAAACAGCTTGACCTAATTTTAAGTTTATTTCTATTAAAATTGAGTCCCAAGACATATATTCCTTAATTTTTTTCTCATCGATATTTTCAGCAACTCTTCCTTTTTCTGCAACTTTAAACTCTCCAATTTTAATTTCTATTTTTTCTGGAGATATTTTTTCACCTGATTTTCCGATTCCCATCACAATCCTACCCCAATTAGGATCCTCTGCTGCCATTGCCGTTTTAAAAAGTGGAGAGTTAGCAACTGAGAAGGAAATATTTTTTGCCATATTAATAGATCTTGCGTTTATAACTTTTACTGTAACAAATTTTTTTGCTCCCTCTCCATCACTGACAATTTGTTTTGATAAATTTAAAAGAACTTTTTGAAGTGCCATTTCAAAATCTTTGAGTTTTGGATCTAAAACGTTGTAAAATTTTCCAGTTTTAACAGCGCCTGTAGAAAAAATTGCTACCATATCATTTGTTGAAGTATCACTATCAACAGTAATTGAATTGAAGGTGTTTGCAACTGACCTTTTAAGTAAGCTTTTTAGAAACACAGATGGTATATCTGCATCAGTAAACACAAAAGCTAATGTAGTTCCAAGATTAGGTGCAATCATGCCTGATCCTTTTGCTATTGCAGAAATCCTTATATCCTTGTTCCATACTCGACAAGTTTCAAATGCTAATTTTGGCCTCGTATCAGTTGTCATTATAGATGATGCAGCTTTAAACCAAACAAATTTATTTTGTTTCTCACGTAATTTTTCAACTAACATTGGAATGTTCTCTTTAATTTTTTGCGAAGGAAATTTTTCTCCAATAACTCCTGTAGAAGCAAATATTATTTCATTAGGTTTTACTGCTTGAGTTGTTCCATCTTTTTTTTGTGACTCTCTGATCGTTAAATTTTTTGCTAAAGATTTTGAAATTAATTGAAGTGAGTCTTGGCCCTGCGCTCCTGTAAAAGTATTAGCATTTTTTGTATTTACTAATAATGCTTTGATCAAACTTTTTCTTATCTTCCTGTTCCAGACTATAGACTCCGAACAAATAGAGTTATTAGTATAAACCGCAGCATAATTTGTACCATCTTTAAAATAAAACAAGCAAAGATCATCCCTCCCATTTCCATACAAATCTGCAGAAACAGCAGAAATCTCTAAACCTTCAATTGGTTCAAGTTCTTGGAATTCCCCCATTTTTGATAGTTTAGGTTTATCCGTTAAAAAATTTTTAAGGTTTATTGTCATGTAAATTTTTATTTTATCACTATATATATATTAAATTAATATTTATATAGATCATACTAATGAATTTTTTAACAAAAGCTTTAACCAAATTATTTAAAAGTGGCAATCAAAAAGAATTAAATAAAATTCAGCCAATTATAGCAAAAATTAACGGATTAGAGAAAAATTTTAGTAATTTTTCTCATGAAGACTTTGTAAAAAAAACTAAGGAGCTAAAAAAGAATATTTCTGATGGACGCTCATTAGAAGACATTTTGCCAGAGAGTTTTGCCCTTGTCAGAGAAGCATCAAAACAAGTTTTAAATGAAAGACATTTCGATGTTCAACTTATGGGAGGAATAATCTTAAATAATGGAAATATCGCTGAGATGAAAACCGGAGAAGGAAAAACTTTAGTGTCTACGTTGCCTGCATATCTAAATGCTTTGAGAGGAAATGGTGTACACATTGTAACCGTAAACGACTACCTTGCAAAAAGAGATTCGGAATGGATGGGAAAAGTTTTTAAGCATTTAGGATTAAGCACTGGTTGTATTACAAATGACTTGAACGATTTAGATAGAAAGAAAAATTATGATCTAGATATCACATATGCAACAAATAATGAACTTGGTTTTGATTATCTAAGAGATAATATGAAATACGATGTTAGAGAAGTTGTTCAAAGAAAAAGAGATTTTTGCATTATTGATGAAGTTGATAGTATCTTAATTGATGAAGCAAGAACGCCATTAATTATTTCGGGAGGAGTAGAGGACAAATCTGATCAATACATATTCGCAACAAAGTTCGTGATAGGACTTGAAAAAAAAGATTTTGAATTAGATGAAAAAAATAAAAATGTAGTATTAACAGATAATGGTATTGATAAAGCAGAAAAAATTTCAAAAAGTTCAGGATTACTTAAAAATGATAACTTTTATGATCCTCAAAATTTAAATCTTGTTCACCTTGTTAATCAAGCTTTAAAAGCAAACTTGTTATTTAAAAAAGACAAAGATTATATTGTAAAAGATGATAGCATTAAAATAATTGATGAGTTTACCGGTAGAGTTTTGGAGGGAAGAAGATTTTCCGACGGATTACATCAAGCTATAGAGGCAAAAGAAAATGTTAAAATTCAGAATGAAAATCAGACACTGGCATCAATCACTTATCAGAATTATTTTAGATTATATAAAAAATTATCTGGTATGACCGGTACTGCCTTAACCGAAGCGGAGGAATTTTTTGATATTTATAAACTGAATGTGTTCAGCATACCTACTAACAAAAAAATGGTAAGAAGAGATAATAATGATCAAATATACAGAACAGATGAAGAAAAAAATTTTGCTATTTTAAATAAAGTTAAAGAATGCCGATCTAAAGGACAGCCTGTTTTAGTAGGGACTACAAGCATTGAAAAATCTGAGAAGATTTCAAAAATTCTGACCGAAAATAATTTAGAACATAATGTTTTAAATGCAAAACAACATGAAAAAGAAGCAAAGATAATAGCTGAAGCAGGAAAAATTGGTATGGTCACTATCGCAACAAATATGGCTGGTAGAGGAACAGACATTCAATTGGGGGGTAATAAAAATTTTATTGATGAGAATATTACACCTGAGAAAACTAAATTGGAAAAAATAAAATCAGAAAAACTGAAAGTTAAGAATGTTGGGGGATTATATATTATTGGAACAGAGAGACATGAAAGCAGAAGAATTGACAACCAATTACGAGGTAGATCTGGAAGACAAGGTGATCCAGGATCATCCATATTTTATATAAGCCTTGAAGATGATTTGATGAGGATATTTGGAGCAAAATCAATTGATGGTGTTTTAAAAAAATTAGGACTTAAAAAAAATGAGTCCATAAATCATCCATGGATTAATAAAGCTTTGGAAAGAGCACAACAAAAAGTAGAGTCTAGAAATTTTGAAATAAGAAAAACTCTTCTTAAATTCGATGATGTAATGAACGATCAAAGACAAGTTGTTTTTGGACAAAGAATAAAAATTTTAGAATCAGGAGAAACTTCCGAGTTAATCTTATCTTTTTTAAAGGAGACCATTGAAAAACTACAAAACTCATTGTCTGAATATAAAAAAAATCAAAATCTAAAATCTTTTTCTTCTGATATTAAAGAAAATTTTGGAAATATTTTTGATGATAAAAGAATTTTGAACTTTTCAAAGATGAATAAAAATGATTTTAACAAAATAATAATTGAAACTTTCAATATTAAGAGGAATGAGAGAATAAAATCAATTGGTGAAATACAGAATAAAGAAATTGAGAAAAGAATTTTTCTTCAAATTTTAGATTTTTTATGGAGATCACATTTACAATATCTTGAACAACTAAGACAAGTTATTGGGCTAAGGAGCTATGGACAAAAAGATCCTTTATCAGAATTTAGAAAAGAAGCATTTGAATTATTTGAAGATTTATTATTTAAAATTAAGTCAGAAACAGTAAAATTTCTGTTTAATGTTAGTGTAGTAATTGAAAAACAAGATGTTGATGAAAATAAAATGACGCAGATTGTAAAAAAAACAAAAAAAATACCAAGAAATTCACCATGTACATGTGGGTCTGGAAAAAAATATAAACATTGCCATGGTAGAATAGTTTAATATTAATCTATGATTGAAAAACTTCCAAAAAAAATTCCAATTTTTCCATTAAGAGGGGCAATTTTTTTTCCAAAAACAAATTTACCCCTTAACATATTTGAAGAAAGATATCTCAAAATGGTTACTCAAGTAATTGATGGCGATGGATATTTAGGAATGGTGCAATCAAAAGAAGTGGATGGTCAGGTCTTTGAGGTTGGCTGCTTAGGAAAAATAGATAAACATCAAAAAACAAGTGATGGAAGAATTTTAATAAATCTAAATGGATTAACTCGTTTTAAGATTGATAAAGAAATCAAAAATAATCTACCATTTAGGGAGTTTTTTGTTAATTATGAAATTTTTAAAAATGATATGGTTAGCAAACAAATATTAAATAAAGAAAATTTTGAAAAACTATTGTCAAATGCTAAAAAACTTTTTGAGAAAAATGGTATGAAATTAAATTGGAGTGAATTATCAAAACTTCAAAGAATTCAGCAAATATACACTTTAATTATGATATCGCCTTTTTCCGTAAGTGAAAAACAAAAGTTGTTAGAAGTTCCAAGTATTGATGAGATATCCAAAATTTTTGTGGATATAACAAATTTTGCTTTTTTTGAAAATTTAGATAAAGAAAAAAGTATTCAATAGTTTAAACGTAGATTTTATTTGCTAAACCAAAACAAAGAATGCCTGAAAGAAAAGTTAGAACTGCTGGAATAATTATTCCTATTACTGATGTTTTTCTAACGACACCTAAATTCCTTTTTTGATGAGATGACATAGCAACAAAAAAAGTGAATAAATTTTGTAAAAAAATTAGATTAAAAAAACCCCAAGTTCCAAGTATTCCTTTTTCCCTAACAAAAACAATATACCCTGCTAAAATGAATGAACCGATTAACATTGAGCCAAAAAACCTTGTCATAATTGCAGAGGTATTATGCATACCATATTTTTTTAAAAAATTTTTTGTGTCAAATATACATTTGTAAGCGTAAAGACCGTAAATAATGAAATGTATAAAAAAAATAATTAGGAAAAAAGAATTGTTGAAATTTTCTACCATAGAATAAGATTAAATTTAGTTTGTTTCTCTAGTATTTTTATTATGTGACTCAGTAAATGGAATAGGAACGACTGTCGCATTTACAGGTTTATTTGAGTATTTTTTTGGAAGATGAACTTTAAATTTCTTGCCAAAATTTCCAATAGGAAATCCATTAGAATTCAAATTTCCCTCGAATGGTACATAACCCATCGCAATATTAGTTTTCTTTTCAGGATGAAACCATGGCGAGGTAATAAAACCAACCGGTTTACCACCTTTCTCATTTGTAATTAGCCAAAAATCATTTGCATAATCCTCTACGGGTTTACCGCCCATCTCTAATCCTACTAATTGTAGCTTGTAAGGTCTCTCACCATTTTTTATTTGTTCTTTCATTTTCTCTAAAGCTTCTTTGCCGATGTAATCTGACTGCTTATTCCATTCTCCTTTTCCAGAAAGTGATACTTGATAACCTAGATTACATTGAAAGGGATTGTTTTGGTGATCCATATCTTGGCCCCATGAAAGAATTCCTGCTTGAATTCTTCTATGATGCGCAGGTGCAATAACCATTAGTTTATGTTTTTTTCCCGCTTTTAGAACTGCATTCCACATATCCTCAGCATACAAGGTTGCATTTCTAAGATAAATTTCATATCCAGCTTCTCCTGAAAATCCTGATTGAGATATGACACAACTTCTTCCACCAACTTTTGCTTCGGCCAAACCATAAAAAGGCATATTATCTAAATCAACTTGATCTCCAATTAGGTCTTTCATTAAAGCTTTTGACTTTGGTCCCTGAATTTGTACTGGACAAGCATCAATTTCATCAATTTCTACATTAAACTTCTTGTCAGCATTAACTCCTTGTAAATAAATACCAATATCAGAGTCAGATAAACTGAACCAAAACTCATCGTCTGCAACTTTCATTAATACTGGATCGTTAAGAACACCGCCCTTGTAATTACATAAAATTACATAGCGTCCTCGCATCGTTGAAATTTTAGTCGCATCTCTAGTTATTACATAATCTGTAAATTTTACTGCGTCGGGTCCCTTAACTCTAATTTGTCTTTCTACTGCAACGTTCCACATTGTGACATGGTTTTTTATAGCTTGATATTCAACCATGGCGCCGCCTTTTTCTGGTCTCACGTAACCTCTCGGATGATAAATTCTATTATACACTGTAGCTCTCCAACAACCTGCTTTCATTGATAAATGCCAATATGGTGATTTTCTTACTCGTGTTGAGATTAACATCTCAACTTTTGTTGGTCCGCTTTGTCTTAAATTATATGGCACTTCTCTATCAGATTGATCTACTGAAACCTCATGTTTTATTTTGTCGTAATTAACTTTTTCTACTTTATAAGAATTTGGAATTTTTTTAGGCATACTTATTATGTTCTAACCATTTGTTTGTTTCTCTAAGCCCTCCAAATGTGTAAATATGAAAGTTAGTAGTTGAGCTTTTAACTTTATTTATTAACTCATTTGGGTCTGATGGTCTTAATAAATTTAAAGCTTTTGAGGCATTTGATTTAATAAAATTTATTGAGTTTTTTGCTCCAACAATATTTGCAAATTTGATTAAGCTACTCAACTTTAGTGGACCAGTAATACCTACATGAACTGGTAGATCCTGCTTTAAAACAAATTGATTAATAACGTCTGGATTTAAAAGCCACTGCGTAACAATATAATCTGCAAATGGTTTTTTATCTTTCATGGCTTTCTCTAAATCTGAATCCGATATATCAGGGGAACCCTCTGGGTGTCCAGCAATTCCTATCTTTAGACCTTGGAATAATCCTGTTTCAAGTATTTGTAATGAGCAATGGTAGTCCCCTATGGGTTCTGCGCTCCCCCCTATTATTAAAGCTTGTTTTACGCCAAAATCTTTGCACATAGTTACATAGTCTTTTAATTCATTAAGGTTTTTAATTGAACGAGCAGGGAAATGTGGGACAGGATTAAACCCGGATTGGACTAACTCTTTTGCCTTATTGGCTACTTCTCTAAAATCGTTTCCTGGTAACATTGTAATATAAACATCCTTTACCTTTGGTAAAACTGAAAGATCTGTCTTTATAGTTATCTCTAAAGAAAAATGCATATTTCTCGGGATATATCAGGGGGTACATTAGGTGTCCAGAAAAATTAATGTAAGAACCGTTTGACTTTGTCTCATGATAATAGTCAAATGATTTTGAGATAAAATGAAGGTACTTTGCGTTTTATATGATGATCCAAAGGGGGGCATGCCTAAAAGCTACCCAGTAGCTAATTTACCTAAATTGGATAAATACCCAGATGGCATGGCTTTACCAACTCCTAAAGCAATAGATTTTAAACCAGGTGAATTATTGGGATGTGTTTCTGGTGAATTGGGTTTAAGAAAGTTTTTAGAGTCTAATGGACATCAACTAGTAGTTACTTCTGATAAAGACGCAAAAGGTTGTAAAGCTGACAAAGAATTGGTTGATGCGGATGTTGTAATATCTCAACCTTTTTGGCCTTATTATTTAACAAAAGAAAGAATAAAATCTGCAAAAAAACTAAAAATGGCAATAACTGCTGGTATTGGATCTGATCATGTCGATTTACAGGCTGCAATGGATAATAAGATTGATGTAGTAGAAGTTACTTATTGTAATTCAAGATCTGTGGCTGAACAT
>MDTD01000598.1_pt1 | contig 14553 bp, 20 predicted proteins | sample 811221 | NCBI WGS metagenome assembly MDTD01 (sample SAMN05326646, study PRJNA326480) | marine metagenome | isolation source: seawater | place: Pacific Ocean: South West | collected 2011
TCTGACCAATCAACTAGATCACCATTGTACCATATTTTGCCTGATCTTTTATCGTAGGGTATCATTATGTGAAATAAAAAAAATTCTTACTGAAAAATATCTTTGTATCTATAATATGTCAATATAACTTACCAACAATGAAAGAACTTTTATATCTTAAAGACGATCAATTAAAAGACTTGATCGAGAAACTGTTTATAAGCTATAGAGAAACATTTTCAGACTCTAAAAAAATCCTGGATAAATACTCTCTTGGATTAGCGCACCAAAAAGTAATTCATTTATTGTCTATGTATGAAGGCATCTCTATATCTGAGTTATTAAGAAAACTCAAAGTTACAAAGCAAAGCTTAAATAGAGTTCTTAAAGATCTAATTAAATTAGATATCGTTACTTTCAGGAAGGATGAGCAAGATACTAGAATAAAACATATTTTTTTAAATGAAAAAGGAAAAAAAATATTCAATGAAATTTTTATAATCCAAAAAAAAAGGATTTATAATGCCCTCTTAAATTCAAGTTCAGAGGAGGTTATTAATTTTGATAAAGTTCTTAAGAAAATAATAAATGGATAGGTTTATAGCACATATCTTAGTTGTTGATGATGATGATGGAATAAGATCATTAGTCAAAAAATATTTAGATGAAAATGGTTTTTTAGTTACAACTGCTAATAGTGCCGAAGATGCATCAGAAAAAATCAAAATAATCAAATTTGATCTCATCATTTTGGATATAATGATGCCAGGAAAAAGTGGTCTAGAATTTATTAAAGAAAAAAAAAGAAAGTTAGAAACTCCAATAATTTTATTAACGGCTAAAGGTGAAGCTAATGAAAGGATTGAAGGATTGGAAATTGGAGCAGATGATTATCTGCCAAAACCATTTGAGCCTAAAGAATTAGTTTTAAGAATTCAAAATATAATTAAAAAAACTAAACGTAAAGATCAAAAAAAAATTAATAAAATTTGAAAATGTAATAATTGATTTAAATAAAAAATTAATATTTAAAAATAAATTAGAATATAAAATTAATAATACTGAAAAAATAATTTTGGAAAAGATGATGAATAATCCTGGAAAAACATTTTCTAGAGAAGATATTGGTATTTTAATTGATTTAGATAAAGAGAGATCCATTGACGTGATTATTACAAGATTAAGAAAAAAAATAGAGATCGATCCAAAAAATCCAAAATTTTTACAAACAATTAGAGGAACTGGTTATGTTTTATGGATTGAATAAATTTGTAAAGAATATTCTTCCAAAAAGATTATTTTATAGATCTTTGCTGATAGTCGCTATTCCAGTTATTTTTTTGCAATTAATAATTACATTTGTTTTTTTTGATAGTCTTTGGATAAAAACAAATAAAGGCATGACTAGAGCACTCGTAAATGAAATAAGTACATTTATTGAAGTTTATAATGATGAAATTTACAATAAAGAAGAAATAAAAAATCTTTTTTCTATTTACCAAGATTTAAATATCAATTTTATAGAGGACAATAACTTTAATTACAAAACCGATGAAAGATGGTTTAGTCCAATAGATAGAACTCTAAGGAGAGAATTTAAATTTAGATTTGGAACTGATGAATTTTGGTTTAACACAACAAATTATAAAGAATTAATTGATCTTCGAATAAAATATCAGAAAGGATATTTTAAATTTTTAGTTCCCAAAGACAGAGTAACAAGTTCTTCTGCAAGAATATTTGCATTGTGGATTACCGTGCCAGCATTGATAATGATACTAATCTCATTAATTTTTTTAAAAAATCAAACGAGACCAATTACAAATCTTGCAAGGGCAGCAGAAAGGTTTGGTAAAGGAGAAGAAATAGAGGAATTTAAACCCTCGGGAGCTGCTGAAATTAGACAGGCCGGTTATGAATTTGATAAAATGCGCAAAAGAATTGTAAGACATCTCAATCAGAGATCTGAAATGTTGTCTGGAATAAGTCATGATTTGAGAACGCCTTTAACCAGAATGAAATTACAAATTGCTTTTATTAAAGACAAGGAGCTTGGAAATAAACTAAGAGAGGACATTGACGAAATGGAGAAAATGTTAAATGAATATCTGCAATTTACAAGCTCTTCTTATTTAGAGAAAAATGAAAAATTTAATTTAAGTGAACTTATTCTTGAAATAATAGAAAAATATAACAATCAAAACATCAATTCAAATATAATGGATCAAATTTATATAAATGGTAGAAAAAACTTGATAAGGAGATGTATTAACAACTTGATAGATAACTCAATAAAATACGGTGATAAAATTAAAATTGAATTAAATAAAAAAAATAACAATTTATTTATTTATATTGAAGACAACGGCCCAGGAATACCAGAAAAAGAATATTCAAATGTTTTTAAACCTTTTTATAAAATTGACAAAGGCAGGGCTGACTCAAAATCAAGTGTTGGATTAGGATTATCCATAGCTTCTGATATTATACAATCACATGGCGGAAATATTAAACTTGAAAAATCATCTCTTAATGGTCTTAAAGTTAAGATTTTTTTGCCTGTTTAGATTTTGTTTTTTTTTTATTTAGATTGAAGATTTTTTTTTCTAAAATTTCTACTCTTTTAGACAATACATCAAATTCATCTTTACTTGTTAGTTTCATTTTAAAAACAATCTCATCCCTTTTAGATCTTAAAATAATCATTATTTCATTGGCAAAATCTTTGGACGTTAATAAGCCTTGCTCAAAGATCTTTGCAAGTTTATCAATAACAAACTTTGAATTTTTCATATATTTATTTATATAATAACTATTTAGAATATAACTTATATTTTTTATTATAAATGTTCATTAATAATTTTGACCCAGTAGCTATAGATATATTTTCATTAGAAATCAGATGGTACTCTTTGTCTTACATTTTTGGAATACTTCTAGGATGGTTTTTAAGTAAAAAAATTTTTTTAAGTGATGCAGAATTTAAAGATAGGTTTGATGATTATATAACTTATCTTATTTTAGGAATAATAATTGGTGGCAGATTGGGTTATGTGATTTTTTATAATCCTCTATATTATGTAAATAATTTTTTTGAAATATTTCAGATTTGGAAAGGTGGAATGTCATTTCATGGAGGTTTATTAGGAGTGATATTTATCAGTCTATGGTTTGCGAAAAAAAATAATCAAAATGCTTTCAATTATTTAGATATAGTGTCGTTAGTTTCGCCTATTGGTATTTTTTTTGGAAGGATAGCTAATTTTATTAATTCAGAATTATACGGAGTTGAAACAAATGTTCCTTGGGCTGTAAAATTTATTAAAATCGACAATTTGTACAGACATCCAACACAGCTATATGAAGCTTTTTTTGAAGGTATTATATTATTTTTAGTATTAATTCATTTTAAGAATAAGAATTTTTCAAACTCACCTGGTTTTATTTCTGGAATATTTTTAATTTTTTACTCATTTTTTAGATTTTTAATCGAATTTGTTAGAGTCCCTGATGAACATTTAGGATATTTATTTTTAGAATTAAGTATGGGACAAATAATTAGTTTTATATTTTTATTAATTGGAATTTACTTAGTTGTTACGAAGTATGAAACTAAAAAAAAATCTTAATCTTTCATTAGATAAATTTATAGACTTATCTCTTTATAATCATGAATTTGGATATTATATGAAAAAGAATCCTTTTGGAATTCATGGAGATTTTGTAACAGCGCCAAATATATCAAGACTTTTTTCGGAAATGATTGCAATTTGGACTTTTAGTTTTTGGCAAAGCTTAGGCTGTCCTAAAAAATTTAATTTAATTGAGTTGGGTTCTGGAAATGGCGAGATGATGAGAGTTTTGATTGAAAGTTTAAAAAATTTTCCACTTTTTTTTGATTCTTGTAAATTTATAATTCATGAAAAAAGTCCCATACTTATGAAAATTCAAAAGAAAAAAATGAAATCAAAAAAAATAATATGGATTACAAATTTAAAAAAGATAAACAAAAATCCAAGTATATTTATAGCTAATGAATTTTTTGACTCACTTGCAATAAAACAATTTAGAAAAAAAAATAAAGAATGGTTAGAGAAATTTGTTAGTATTCAAAAAGAAAATAATGCTTATTTTTTTGAAAAAAAAATTGATATGAAAAAATATGAAAAAAAGATAAATTTTAAAATTTCAAAAGACCAAAATTTTGTGGAATACTCAGAACTTGGTATAGATTACTTGAGAAAGATTTCACAAATTATTAAAAGTAATAATGGTGGTCTATTATTAATAGATTATGGGTATACAAACAAAAAAATGAAGGACACACTCCAAGCAATATCCAATCATAAATTTTGTAATATTCTTAAAAATATTGGAAACTCTGATATTACTCATAATATTAATTTTAACCTTTTTAAAAAAATTATTAATCAGACTGCTGAACTGAAAAATTGCTTAACTTATCAAAAAAATTTTTTAATTAATATGGGTATTCAACAAAGGGCAGAATTAATATCAAAAAAACAGAGTTTTTCAAAAAAAGCTGATATCTACTATAGACTTAAAAGATTAATTGATAAAAATCAGATGGGTGAACTTTTTAAAGTAATGTTAGTTAAAAACAAAACTAACAAATTTAAATTAGGATTTGAAAATTGATCACCTCAAAAAAATTATCAATATTCAAAAAAATAAATCATGGTTTTTTCAATAAAAATGGTGGTGTGTCGAAAGGAATATATAAAAGTTTAAATTGTGGTTTAGGTTCAAGCGATAATAAAAATACAGTTAAAAAAAATCTTAGAATTGTAAAAAAAAGAATTTGCAAAAATATCAAAAAAAACATTTTTTTACCTCATCAAATTCATAGTAATAAGTTTGTTTATATTGATAAAAAATTTAAAGTTACCAATGAAAGAATAAAAGCAGATGCTGTTATAACCGATCAAGAGAAGACTCCAATAGCAGTGCTTACAGCAGATTGTGTACCAATTCTATTATACGATAAAAAAAGAAATATGATTGCGGTTATTCATGCGGGATGGAAAGGTGCTTTCAAGGGAATTATCAAAAAAGTAGTTGATTTTATGGTTATAAAGGGTTGTCGAAATAAAAATATTATTGCATCAATTGGTCCTTGCATCTCACAAAAAAGTTATAATGTTAAAGAAGATTTCAAAAAAAAATTTATTAAAAAGGACAAAAAAAATAAAATTTTTTTCAAGAAAAAAAAGGACATAATTTATTTTGATTTGCCAAATTATGTAAAATTGCTTCTTAAATTAAATAAAATAACAAATATCGATATGAAAAACCCTAATACTTTTGATAAAAAAAATAATTTTTTTAGTGCTAGACGATCTTTGTTATCAAAAGATGATGATTATGGTAGAAATATTTCAATAATTGTGATTAACTAAACTTTCTTCATGAAGTTATTAACTGGAAATAGTAATAGAGTAATAAGTAAAAATATTGCTAAATATCTTAAATCAAAACTCGTAAATTCAAGTATAAGAAAATTTTCTGATGGAGAAATTTATGTTGAAATAAATGAAAATATTAGGGGAAATAGTATTTTTATAATACAATCTATTTCATCTCCTGCAAATGATAATCTTATGGAGTTGTTGTTATGTATAGATGCGCTCAAAAGATCTTCTGCCAAAAATATTACAGCTGTAATTCCATATTTCGGTTATGCTAGGCAAGATAGAAAAGTTGTTCCCCGAACATCTATATCTGCAAAACTAGTTTCTAACTTGATTACCAAAGCAGGAGCAGACAGAGTTGTTACGGTAGATTTGCATGCAGGACAAATTCAGGGCTTTTTTGATATACCGGTGGACAATCTTTTTGCTACACCTATTTTTGCTCGACATGTAAAAAAGAAAATAAAAAACAAAAATATAATTTGCGTTGCACCTGATGTCGGAGGTACAGAAAGGGCTAGAGCCCTAGGTAAACTCCTTAATGCTGGTCTAGCTATTGTTGACAAAAGAAGACCAAAACCTGGTCAATCCCAAGTGATGAATGTGATAGGAGATGTAAAAGATCAAACATGTATAATTGTTGATGATATAATAGACTCTGGAGGCACTATAATAAATGCAGCCAAAGCTCTTAAGGAAAGAGGAGCAAAAGAAGTTTATGTTTACATAACTCATGGAGTTTTAAGTGGTGATGCGGTTAAAAAAATAAAAAACTCAGTAATAAAAAATTTAGTGATTACAGATACAATTGATAATGTCGAAAAAACTAGAAATGTCAAAAATATAGAAGTTTTACCTATTTCTGCCCTTATGGGTGAAGCAATAAAAAGAATATCTAACTCAACTTCAGTATCAGATTTATTTAAATAATTACCTTGATTATTTGAAAACATGGGTTAAAAAACCTTTTTTATGAATTCATTAGACGCAAACATAAGAGACAACTCAACTAAAGGACAACTAAATGCCATAAGAAGCAATGGCAGTGTTCCAGCAATTATTTACGGCGGTAAAGATGAAAATCAAAAAATATCAATTTCAAAAAAAATTCTTAAAACATTAATTGAAAAAGAAAATTTTTTATCAAATATAATTAGTTTAAATGTAGAGGGGAAAACTCTAAATGTTTTACCTAGAGAAGTTAAGTATCATATTTTGAGTGATGAACCAACTCATGTTGATTTTTTAAGAGTTCTACCTGGTGTAAAAATTAAAATTGAAGTACCTGTTAATTTTATCAACCACGAAAAATCTCCAGGTTTGAAAAGAGGTGGAGTTTTAAATATAGTAAGAAGAAAAGTTGAATTAAAGTGTCCTAGTGAAAAAATACCTGAAAGTCTTACATTAAATCTTGAAGGTGTAGATATTGGTGAAAGTTTTAAGATATCATCTGTCAAACTCGATCCAGAGGTTATGCCCACTATTCAAGGAAGAGATTTTGTTATAGCAACACTAGCAGCACCTACAGTCATGAAAGAACCTGAAAAACCTGCCGAAGCTGAAGCAGCAGAGGGTGAAGAAGGAACTGAAGGAGCAGCAGAAGGGTCTGTAGCAGCAGATGGAGAAAAACAAAGTGCAGAGGCAAGCAAAGGTGATAAAAAAGAAACTGATGAGAAAAAACCTGCTGAAAAAAAACCAGCTGAAGAAAAAAAATAATTAATTAAAATTGAAAATTTAATCCAAAAAATATGCTATTGCTCGTAGGATTAGGTAATCCAACACCTGACAGTGAAAAAAATCGACATAATGTTGGATTTAAAATAATAGATTCAATTAATAAAAAATTTAATCTTTCAAAACAAAAACCAAAATTTAAAGGTTTATTAACAACTGGTAATATTGGAAGTAAAAAAGTTTATGCTATTAAACCTTTAACATTTATGAACAATTCTGGAATTTGTATAAGAGAATTAATTGAATATTTTAAAATTGAGGCAGAAAACGTAATTGTTTTTCATGACGATCTTGATGTAGAGTTTGGTAAAATTAAAGCAAAATTTGGTGGATCAAGCGCTGGACACAATGGTATTGCATCTATAGACAAATTCATAGGAAAAGATTATTCAAGAGTTAGAATTGGTATAGGCAAGCCAAAAGGAAATATAGAAGTAGCAGATTATGTTTTGCAAAATTTTGATGAAGAGGAGATTGTTGGAATTGAAAAGATCTCTGAAGATATAATAGGCTCAATTTCTTTTTTAGTTGAAAAAAAACTGGAATTATTTTCAAGCTCTGTAAATAATAAACAATGAGTTTTAAATGCGGAATAGTTGGGTTGCCAAATGTGGGTAAGTCTACTCTTTTTAATGCACTTACAAATTCGAGTAAGGCTCAAGCAGCAAATTTTCCTTTTTGCACTATTGATCCTAATGTGGGTGTTGTACCTGTTCCAGATGATAGGCTTAAAAATTTAGCAAAAATTTCAAAATCAAAAAAAGTTATTAATACAACTATTTCTTTTGTCGACATCGCTGGTTTGGTTAAGGGTGCCTCTAAAGGTGAAGGTTTAGGGAACAAATTTCTTGCTCATATAAGAGAGGTTGATGCAATCATTCATATGATTAGGTGTTTTGATTCTGATGATATTCAAAACGTAAACAAGTCGGTGGACCCTGTAAGAGATCTTGAAATAATTGAGACAGAGATGATGCTGGCAGATCTAGAGTCTATACAAAAGAGATTAGACAAAAATAACAAAAAAAATATTGACGAAGATCAGTTGAAAATTTTACAAACAGCCCTTGATTGTATAAATAAAGGTGAAAATATTGAGGTTTTAAAGGATCAATTTAAAAAAAAAGAATTAAATCAAAGTGGATTACTATCTTTAAAACCAGCAATATTTGTTTGTAATGTTGACGAGCAAAGCATTCAAAATGGCAATAATTACACAAAAGTTTTCATTGAAAAATTTGGAAGTAACAACACTCTTATTGTTTCTGCAGATATAGAAAATCAAATTAACAGTTTAGATTTAATAGAAAAAAAAAAACTATATGGAAATGATAGGTTTAGCAGAAACTGGATTGAATATGCTTATTAAAAAAGGATATGAAATTCTAGAGCTAGATACTTATTTTACATCAGGACCTGAAGAAACAAGGGCATGGACAATTCAAAAAAACTGCACTGCACCAAAAGCAGCTGGTGAAATTCATTCTGATTTTGAAAAGGGTTTTATTAGAGCTGAAACTATTTCTTACGATGATTTTGTTGCCAACGAGGGTTGGATAAATTCAAAGACAAATGGCAAGATGAGATTAGAAGGTAAAGATTATGTTGTCAAAGATGGTGACATATTAAATTTTCGTTTCAACACGTGACCAGATTTTTTTCATACTAAAATATACTAATATTGTTAATATAATTAGGTACACAATAGCTTTAAAACCCATCTGATGCCTTGCCTCTAAGTGAGGTTCAGCTGTCCACATAAGAAAAGTAGTTACATCTTTTGACATTTGTTGCACAGAGGCCACCGTTCCATCAGAATATTCAACTAAACCATCTGATAGTTGATTGGACATTTTGATTTTATTTCCATACATATATTTGTTGTAATACACTCCTTCATCCAAGGTAATGCCAACTGGAGGATCCTCGTACCCTTGTAGCAGTGAATAAATATAATCTACCCCTCCTCCCCTAGCCTTAACTAAAACTGACATATCGGGTGGATAAGCTCCTCCATTTGCTGCTTGAGCAGCTTTAACGTTTTCATATGGCATCACGAATTTATCAGATAGTTTGCCTGGCCTAGTAAACATTTCACCATCAGCATTAGGTCCATCAGTGACTTCAAAAGAAGCCGCAATTGCCTTTGCCTGCTCTACTGAAAATTCGGGTCCACCTTTTTCTGCAAGATTTCTATAACTCACATATTTCATTGAATGACATGATGAGCATACCTCAGTATAGACTTGATATCCTCTTTGAAGAGCTCCCCTATCAAACTTTCCAAATAAACCTTTAAAACTCCATTCTGTTTTAAGATATTCGGTCTTCTCAGCAGCAATTATGTTGAATGGACTGACAAAAAAAATAAAGATAATTATTAATATTCTTTTTAAATTTAACACTTATTTAATTAAACTTTCTTTTTTATTTTTTGCAGTTGCAAAATTTGTTGAACCACCCAAAACTGGATCAGTAATACTCAATGGTACAGGCAAAGTTCTTTCTTTAAAACCTAGTACGGGTAAAACAACTAAAAAATGCAAGAAATAGTAAGCTGTAGCCACTCTAGCGATTAATAAATATAGTCCTTCCGCTGGCATAGCACCTACATAACCTAATATCAAAACATCGGCGACTAAAATCCAATAAAATTGTTTATATAAAGGTCGGAAAACTGCAGACCTTATTTTTGAGGTATCTAACCACGGTAAAGCTGCTAATATAAAAATTGCAGATAACATCGCAACAACTCCTAAAAGTTTGTCCGGAACAGATCTTAAAATCGCATAGAAAGGTAACAAATACCATTCTGGAACTATGTGCGCGGGTGTAACTAGAGGATCTGCCTCAATATAATTGTCTGCATGTCCCAAAATATTTGGAGTATAAAAAACAAAAAACGCAAACACTATCATAAACATCAGTAATGCGAATCCATCTTTAATAACAATGTATGGGTGAAATGGAACTGTATCTTTTGATGGCTTTTGAATATCTATACCTACAGGATTATTATTTCCCGGGACATGTAATGCCCAAATATGAAGTACAACTAATCCTAAAATTAAAAAAGGAATTAAGTAATGAAGAGTAAAAAATCTTGTTAAGGTTGGATTGTCTACTGAATATCCACCCCATAACCAAGTTACAATTCCTTCGCCCACTAATGGAATTGCACTAAATAAGTTTGTTATAACAGTTGCTCCCCAAAAACTCATTTGACCCCATGGAAGAACATAGCCCATAAAAGCTGCTGCCATCATTAGTAGATAAATTATAATACCTATTATCCATATTATTTCTCTTGGTGCTTTATAGGATCCATAAAACAAAGATCTAAATATGTGAATATAAACTGCTAAAAAAAACATTGAAGCACCATTTGCGTGAATGTATCTTATTAACCAACCGTAATTGACATCTCTCATGATATGTTCGACACTCTCAAAAGCCATATCTGCATGAGCAATGTAATGCATAGCTAAAGTAAGACCAGTTACAATCTGTGTAATTAAACAAAATGTTAATATTCCACCAAACGTCCACCAATAATTTAAATTTTTTGGAGTAGGATAATCAGTCAAATGATTAGCTAAAGTAAGCAGCGGTAATCTATCATTAAACCATTTTCCAACTTTTGACTTAGGTGTATACTCGTGATCACTCATAAAATTTATCCAATCTTAATTGTATTAGCATTAACAAATTCATATTTTGGAACTTCCATATTTGTTGGAGCTGGACCTTTTCTAATTCTTCCCGAGATATCATAATGAGATCCATGACATGGACAAAACCATCCATTATAATCTCCTTTTTGATCAAGAGGTACACAGCCAAGATGCGTACATACACCTAACATGACGAGCCATTCTGGATTTTTTGCTCTGTCTTCATCTTTTTCCGGATCTTTCAATTCTTCCATCTTTACTGATTTAGCTTCAGCAATTTCATCTTGAGTTCTTCTTCTTATGAAGACTGGTTTACCTCTCCACAATACAGTAATCGTTTTTCCTGGATTCATTGTGCTTATATCAACTTCAGTGCTTGCCAGAGCTTTGACTGAGGCATCTGGATTCATTTGATCAATCATTGGCCAAACAACTGCACCGACCCCTACTGCTCCAACTGCATAAGTTGCAGTAAACAAAAAATCTCTTCTATTGGTTTTATTTTCCGCCATCTAGCTCTTTTAATTCTATATATTGATTTAGCTTGTTAATATATGAATACATATAATAAAAAAGAATTATTTTTCTACTGAAAGAATGACACATAATCTATCTAATACTGGGCTTAAAATTGCACTATTTGAACCTGATATTCCTCAAAATACAGCCGCTATAATTCGAACCTGTGCTTGCTTGGGGGCAAAATTGGAGATTATAGAGCCTTGTGGTTTTCTTTTAAGTGATAAGAGATTTAAGAGAGTAGTAATGGACTATATGGATAAAAAAGATGTAAAATTTTACAAGAGTTCTGATGATTTTTTTAAAGCAAAAGAGAACCAAAGATTGATATTAATGACAACAAAAGCATCTATATCTTACACAAAATTTAAATTTGACAAAAATGATACTATTTTGTTCGGTAAAGAAAGTGCTGGAGTTCCTGATAGAGTACATAAATTTATTAAAAATCGATTAAAAATACCTATGAAAAATGATAAACGTTCACTAAATATTGCCTCATCTGTAGCAATAGTTTTGGCAGAAAGTTTAAGACAAACTAATATGATCTAGAATGGATTTAGAAACGAAAAAAAATTTAACAAGTAATTGGTTTAAAACACTTCAAAATGCTTTTTGTGATGATATTTGTAAATTTGAGAAAAATAAATCTCAATTTAAATCAACAACCTGGAAAAGAAACAGTGAAAAAGATGAGGGCGGAGGTGAATATAGAATTCTTCAAAACGGAAAAGTATTTGAAAAAGTGGGAGTAAATTTTTCTAAAGTTTATGGAAAATTTCCAAAACACTTTCAAAAGAGTATTCCTGGAGCACAGAAAGATCCTAAATTTTGGGCATCAGGAATTTCAGTTGTAATGCATATGAAAAATCCTCTAATTCCTGCTATGCATTTTAACACGAGATTTATATGCACTAAACAAGAGTGGTTTGGTGGTGGTATGGATGTAACTCCATCAAAAATTGATCAGGCAGAAAAAAAGGAATTTCATGAAACATTAAAGAGAATGTGTAATCGCCATAACATAGGTTATTATAAGAAATATAAAAAATGGTGTGATCAATATTTTTATTTGCCTCACAGAAAAGAGCCTAGAGGTATTGGGGGTATTTTCTTTGATTATAAAAAAAGTAATTTTCAGAAAGATTTTAAATTTGTAAGAGATGTTGGTGTAACTTTTCAATTAATTTTTAATAGGATAATAAATAAAAAGATTAAAAAAAAATGGACTTCTAAAGATAAAGAGTCTCAGTACATAAAAAGAGGAAGGTATACAGAATTTAACTTATTGTACGATAGAGGAACAAAGTTTGGATTACAAACAGGTGGAAATGTGGAGGCAATATTGATGTCGTTACCCCCTTTGGCAAAATGGAAATAAAATGAATAAAGAGCCAATAACACTAAATGGATTAAACAAACTCAAAGAGGAACTTATTTTTTTAAAAGAAAAAAAAAGACCTGAAATTGTAGCTGCAATTGCCGAAGCAAGATCTCATGGTGATCTAAAAGAAAATGCAGAATACCACGCAGCAAAAGAGGAACAGTCTCATAACGAAGGTCGTATTAATGAAATAAACGATATTATTGCAAGAGCTAATGTTATTGACGTAACAAAATTAAATAATGATGGAAAGATAATATTTGGTTCAACTGTTTTCCTAGAAAACTTAGATAATGGAGAAAAAATTAATTACAAAATAGTTGGCAAAGATGAAGCTGATTTAAAACAAAAATTAATTTATTTTCAGTCACCAATCGGCAAAGGATTAATTGGAAAAAATAAAAACGATTTAGTAGAAATCAATACGCCAGCGGGAACAAAAAATTTTGAAATTAAAGATGTAAAGTATATTTAATTATTAATAATATTCTCAATTTGTTGATCGGAAATTTGAAAGTTATTTTCTACCCACTTATTCTCTATTGTCTTAAGCTTTTTACCTAATTCTTTGCCTTCGCGAATTTTATATTTTCTCATAAGTAAATCTGCAGTAATAGGCATCTTAGGGGTAACAAAACCATCACAATCACTAATTAATTCCTCAATGGTTTTATCTATTTTATTAAATTTAATTAATCTATAACTTAAAATATCTAAGATGGCTTGTTTACCAAAATAGTACAAGACTTTATAAATGTTATCTTTATTAAATGTTTTTGAATTTATTTTATTTTTATAAAAATCATCAATTATCTTTATCCTTTTTTGATTTTTTTTAGAGATATTATATTTATATAAAAAATAATCAGTATTATCACTGCCATCTATGATCATTAAAGAGAGTAAAAAAATAAAATCTTTTTTCTCTAATATCTCCTTATTTTTTGAGCTAAGATTTGAAAAAATTTTAATGTTTTTTAATTCTGGAAAGATTAACGAAATTAAATCTAAACTTACCTTGTCTTTTGATAATGTGATTAGGATTTCAATTTTTGCAATTTTTTTTAATTCATCGAGTAATCTTTCTTTAGATAATTTTGAGATACCACCAATATTTATTTTTAATACTCTTATAACTTCTGAACTATGCGGATGCTTTGAATAATTAAGAAAAAATCTTAAATACCTCAATATTCTTAAATAATCTTCTTTTATTCTTTGACTGGTGTCACCAACAAAATTGATCTTGCCATCCTCCAGATCTCCTTTTCCATTAAACGGATCAAATAAATTTCCATCTTTGTCAGAGTAAATAGAATTAATTGTAAAATCTCGCCTTAAAGCATCCTCTTTCCAGTCTTTTGAATATTCTACTTTTGCATGTCTTCCATCAGTAGAAATATCTTTTCTTAATGAGGTAATTTCAAATTTATAACCACTTTCTATTGCTGTAATTGTGCCATGTTCAATTCCACTCTCAAAATAATCAATATTTTTTTTTTTTAGTGCATCACAAACTTGATTTGGTTCTAAGTTGGTTGCTAAGTCTATGTCATCCACTTTTTCATTATTAATTATTTTTCTTACACAACCTCCAACATATCTTATCTCACTTTCCTTAGAATAAGAGTTAATGGCATCAAAAATCTTATGAGCAGGAGTTTTGTTTGTAAGAACTGAAATATTTTTACTTATATTATCTAAGTTGTTAGATCTTAAAAATATTTTATCTAAAAAGCTTCTCATAGTTGGCTGGGGCGCTAGGATTCGAACCTAGGATGCAGGTACCAAAAACCCGTGCCTTACCGCTTGGCTACGCCCCAATATTAAA
>MDTD01077660.1_pt1 | contig 14553 bp, 13 predicted proteins | sample 811221 | NCBI WGS metagenome assembly MDTD01 (sample SAMN05326646, study PRJNA326480) | marine metagenome | isolation source: seawater | place: Pacific Ocean: South West | collected 2011
AGAAATATTTTCTTTTTTTTTAAAATTAAAAAAATTGAAAAAAACAATAATTTTTGCAACTCACAATAGAGAACTTGCTAACAAGGCCGATTACAAGTTGTTAATTTCAAATGGTAATATAAAACGAGTTAATGGTCGATAATGATAAAAATTTTAATCATTTTAAAATTCATACACAATATTCAATTTGTGAAGGCGCTATAAAAATTGAAGAATTAGCTGAATATTGCAAGTCAAACAAAATTAAATCAATTGGTTTAGCCGATAGTTTTAACTTATGTGGAGCTTTAGAATTTTCTGAAAAAATATCTAAAATAGGTACTCACCCAATAATTGGAACTCAAATAAATCTAAATATATCGAATGTAATCGGAAAAATTACATTATATGCAACTTCTGAGGTCGGGTACAAAAATTTGACTAAATTATCATCATTAAGTTACTTAAATAATAATTTAAATATAGATCCATCTTGTAATTTAAAAGATCTAATAGATAATAGTGAAGGTTTAATACTACTCACTGGAAATCATAAAAACTTTTTTGGTAAACTTTTTTTTAAAAATAAACTGAAAGATCTTGAGCAAATACTAATTACGCTCAAAAATAATTTTAAAGATAAATTATATTTAGAAATTCAACGCCATAACGAATTTCAAGAAAAAAATTTTGAAAATTATTTACTTAATTTATCAAAATCTTTAAAGCTACCTCTTATAGCTTCCCAAGAAGTTTTTTATTTGTATGAAGAAATGTATGAAGCACATGATGCTCTAGTTTGTATTGGAGAAAAAAATTTTGTAGATGATAAAAATAGATTTAGATATAGTAATCAGCACTATTTAAAATCTCAAAAAGAACTTGAAAAATTATATTCAGACATACCTGAGGCATTAGAGAACAACTATAATTTTCATTTAAGGTTTAATTTTAAACCAAAAAAATCAAAACCAATTTTGCCTTCTATCGCAAGTAATGAAAGCAGTTCACCAGAGGAAGAATTGTCAAAATTAGCCAAAAAAGGATTATTAAATAGACTAGAAAATTTTATTTTTAAAAAAAATATAATTGAAACAAAAGAGAAAACTAAAGAAACTTACGAGAAAAGATTGAAACATGAAATAGATATTATTAATTCTATGAATTATGCTAGTTATTTTTTAATAGTTTCTGACTATATTAAATGGGCCAAACAAAACTCTATACCTGTCGGTCCAGGAAGAGGCTCTGGAGCCGGTTCTCTTGTTGCTTATTCTTTAGATATTACAGATTTAGATCCAATTGAATTTAACTTAATCTTTGAAAGATTTTTAAACCCCGATAGAATTTCTATGCCAGATTTTGATATAGATTTTTGTGAAGAGAAAAGAGATCTAGTATTTGAGTATTTGAAAAAAAAATATAAAAATGGTGTTGCTCATATAATTACTTTTGGCAAGTTAAAAGCAAGAATGGTTTTAAGAGATGTAGGTCGTGTGCTAGGGCTTTCTTACGGGCATGTAGACAGAATCTGCAAAATGGTGCCATTTGATCCATCTAGACCTTTAACACTCCAGGAGTCTATCGACAGAGAGCCAAGATTTAAAGAAGAGGTTAAAAATAATTCTAAAGTTAAAAAACTTTTAGATCTCTCATTAAAATTAGAAGGGCTAAATCGTAACATGGCAACTCACGCTGCAGGAGTTGTAATCGCTGGAGATAAATTAGCTGAACAATTTCCATTATATATTGATCATAACTCAAATTTGACTTTACCATCTACACAATACGATATGTATTCCTCTGAAAACGCAGGACTTGTTAAATTCGATTTACTTGGTTTAAAAACACTTACTGTAATAGATAATACTATAAAAAGATTAAAATTAAGGAATATTGATTTAGATTTAAGCAAAATAAATCATAACGACGAAAAAGTTTTTTCTATGCTTTCTACTGGAGAAACAACTGGATTATTTCAACTTGAAAGCGCTGGGATGAGAGAAGCGATTAAGCAAATGAAGCCAAACAAGTTTGATGATATTATTGCACTTGTAGCTTTATATAGGCCAGGTCCAATGAGCAATATTCCTATTTATAATGATTGCAAAAATGGAATTAAAGAACCAGATTATATTCATCCTACTCTTAAGAAAATTTTAACACCAACTTATGGAATAATTATTTATCAAGAGCAAGTAATGCAGATTGCTCAAACATTAGCTGGTTTCACAGCTGGTGAGGCAGATATATTAAGAAGAGCTATGGGTAAAAAAAAAAAGGCAGAGTTAGATAAACAAAAAGAGAGATTTATTAATGGCGCTTTAAATAACGGTATTGCAAAAGATGTTGCTAACTTTGTATTCACAAAAATTGAACCTTTTGCTCAATACGGATTTAATAAAAGTCATGCTGCTGCATACGCTTTAATTGCTTATCAAACGGCTTTTTTAAAAACATATTATAAAGAGGATTTCATTGCAGCTACAATGTCGACAGAACTTACTAATACTTCTAAATTAAGGGAGTTTATAGAAGAATTGAAAAAACTTAAAATAGAAATTGTCAAACCTTCAATTAATAATTGTTTTTCAGATTTTAGAGCTATTAAAGGTAAAATTGTTTATGGTCTCGGAGCAATAAAGAATGTTGGTTATGAGGCCATATCTAATATCATTAAAGAGAGGGAAAGAAATGGAAACTTTAAATCTTTAGTAGATTTTATACATAGAGTTAGTTCAAAAGATGTAAATAAATTACAACTAGAAGGCTTAGTTAAAGCAGGAGTTTTTGATGAATTTGATAAGGATAGAAATAAAATTTTAAATTCAATTCCAAAAATAATACAGAAAATTAAAAATATAAATGATGATAAAGATAACCGTCAGTCAAATCTTTTTGATGATCAAGAGTATTCTCAATTAGATTTTGAATTTTTACCTTCGACACCATGGTTACAAAAAGAACTTTTATCAGAGGAATTTAAATCAATAGGGTTTTATTTGACTAATCATCCGCTAAATGAATTTGAAGAGGTTTTTAGTCAACTTAATATAAGTTCTTATAATGATTTTTATGACAATGAAAAAAATGAAGGCTTAGTGGCGGGTACAATAATGTCAATTCATGAAAAAAAAAGTGCAAAAGGGACTCCTTATGCAATTATAAAGTTTAGCGATAAGCAGGCAGAGTTTGAACTCTTTTTATTCGCGGAAGTATTAGTTACAAATAGAGAAAAATTAAAAGAGTCTGAGTCGTTTGTTTTGACCTTACACAAAGACAAAATTTCTGGAGAGACAAATAAAAAAAGAATTAATGTAAAAAAAATAATTAATTTAGAAGATGTAATCAATAAACCTTACTCAAAAGTTATTATAGAGTTAAAAAACGACTACAACCTTCAAGAAATAAAAGAATTATTATCCAGTAAAGGAGAAACCGAAATTAATTTACTCATTAAGGATAATAATAAAAAAGCTTTATTCTTATTAAAAGAAAATAGAAAATTTGACTTAAATCACTTTAAAGCTCTAAAAGCTAAGAAATATGTTGAAAAAATAACAGTTTAGATAGTTGATTTTTTAAGCTGTTTGTATATACCTTGATTAATTTCGCACACAGTTATAAGGGCATTGCCCTACCGGTCCAAAATTATTGGAATTACTGTGGTGGATTAACCGGAAAAATATGAACGTACCGAAAGTAGACATAAAACAATTATTAGAGGCTGGTGTTCACCTAGGCCATAAAACTCTCAGGTGGAATCCGAAAATGAAAAAATACATCTTCGGTGAAAAAAATTCAATTCATATAATAGATTTAACACAAACAGTTGATTTTATTAAAAATGCTTTAGTTCAAGTCCATAATATAATAGCTGGTGGAGGAAAACTTCTTGTAGTTTCTACTAAAAAGCAAGCTTCAGAACAAGTTAGTGAATTAGCAAAAGAAACTGGTCAATTCTATGTGAATTATAGATGGTTAGGCGGAATGCTAACTAATTGGAATACAATTCAGAATTCTATAAAAAGACTAAAAAAACTAGAGGATCAATTGTCAAAAGAAAACTTGGGTTTTACAAAAAAAGAAATTCTTAAATTTGGAAAAGAAAAAGAAAAATTACAAAGATCACTTGGTGGAATTTCTGAAATGAAAAAAACTCCAGATTTAATATTTATAATAGATACAAACATTGAGTCATTAGCAGTAGCTGAGGCAAAAAAGTTAGGTATACCAATAATTGCGGTTTTAGATACAAACTCAGATCCCACAGGCATTGATTTTCCGATACCAGGAAATGACGACGCAAGACGTTCGATTAACCTATATTGTGAATTGTTAAAAAATACTATTAAGGATGCGGAAAAATTCATAAGAGGTTCAGAAGATAAAAGTGACTCAAATCTTGCCAAAGAAAAAAAAAAATAATTTTAATCTATATTAAATGTCTAACAAAGATTTACTAGATAATATTAAAAAATTAAGAGAAATGACAGGTGTTGGGTTTAAAGATTGTAAATTAGCTTTAGATGAAACTAAAGGCGATATTGAGAAATCAATAGAGTTTTTAAGAAAAAAAGGAATAGCGAAAGCTTCAAAAAAAATGAGTAGAACGGCATCAGAAGGTTTAGCTTTAGTTAAAGAGTCAGAGGGACAGATATCATTGATAGAAATTAATAGCGAAACAGACTTTGTTGCTAAAAATAAAGATTTCGTCAATTTCTGTAAAGAATTATCCGAAATAAATTTTAAAACTAAAGGTGACTTGAAGAAGTTAAATGAAATAAAAATGAATAATAATATTCCTGTAAAAGAAAATTTAGTGAGTTTAATTGCAAAAATTGGAGAAAAGATCACAATAAGACGAGCAAATTTTTTTGATAATTCAAAGGGTATGAACTTTTTATACGTTCACTCTGCCTTAGAAAGTGGAATTGGTAAAATAATTTCTATAGTGAAATTAGATGGAATTATGAAAGGCAAAAATGACTCTATCGGAGCCAAAGTTGCAATGCATATTGCTGCCTCAAATCCATTAGCGATTGATAAAGATAGTATTGATAAAAATATAGTAGATAAAGAATTAGAAATCATTAAAGCAGAAATAAGTAACTCGGGTAAACCAAACGATATGGCTGAAAAAATTTCTAAAGGTAAGATTTCAAAATTTTTAAATGACAATTCACTCTTAAGTCAAATTTGGATTATGGATCCAAAAAAAAAGGTTTCTGATGTATTGAGAGAGCATTCATTGGAAAAACCACTTCAAGTGTTAAATTTCGTAAGGTATAAGGTCGGAGAAGGAGTTTAAAAGTGTCTTCCGAATTTATTGAAAAAAATTATTCATCAAAAATGGATAAAAGTATTCAATCTTTTAAAAAGGATATTTCTACACTTAGAACAGGTAGAGCAAACGTCAATATGCTTGATACAATTAAAGTTGATGTTTACGGACAATTATTACCAATAGATCAAATAGCAACTGTAAGTATTCCTGAAGCAAGACTGATCTCTATCCAGGTCTGGGATAAAGCTAATACTACATTAATAGAAAGTGCAATACAAAAATCTGAATTAGGTATAAATCCCCAAATTGATGGACAAACTATTAGATTGAGAATTCCAGACCTAACTGAGGATAGAAGAAAAGATTTAATTAAAATTTTAAAAAATATGGGAGAGAAAAGCAAGGTGTCAATAAGAAATATCAGACGAGAGGCAAACGAAGTATTGAAGAAAAATCTCAAAGACAAAAAAATATCTGAAGATGAAAACAAAAATTATGAAAAAAATATCCAGAAACTTACTGACCAAAATATAGAAAATATAGAAAAAATTTTAAACGAAAAAGAAAAAGAGATCAGCCAGATATGAACAAGCTCAACCATGTTGCCTTTATTATGGATGGTAATGGTAGATGGGGTGTTAAGAAAAGAAAAGGGCGAAATTTTGGACATCTGCAGGGTATTGAAACTGTAAAAAAGATTGTAGAGAGTTCTGTAAAACTTAAAATTCCAGTAGTAACATTTTACGTTTTTTCTTCCGAAAATTGGAAAAGACCAAAAAAAGAAATAAATTTTTTATTCAAATTGATTAAAAATTATTTTTCAAAAGAGATAAATAATATTATTAATCAAGGTATTAAAATAAATATTTTTGGGGAAATAAAGAAATTATCAAGTGACGTTAAATCAACTTTAAATCAAGCTATGAATTTAACTAAAAAAAATAATAAAATTTGTGTAAATTTAGCAATTAATTATGGTTCAAAAAACGAAATTTTATTTGCAGCGAAAAGATTAAAAAAAGGAATTAAAATTTCAAATTTTGAAAAAAACTTATATACAAAAAATATTCCTGATCCAGACTTGCTTATTAGAACAGGAGGGCACAAAAGACTAAGTAATTTTATGCTCTGGCAACTTGCTTATGCAGAACTTTTTTTTATGGATAAACTCTGGCCAGATTTCAATTCATCAGACTTAAAAAAAATTATTTTAAAATACAAAAAAACTAAGAGAAATTTTGGAAATATATGATTAATAAAAATTTAAAAAAAAGAATTTTAACATCTATAGGACTTTTATTTCTTTTATTTTTTATATTAAAATTTGAAATATTCCTTATAATCTCGCTATTCGTTTTAGGTATTTTATCAATTACTGAATTTTTTAATCTTTCAGTAAAAATTTGTAAAAATAAACTTTATTTATTTTCCTTAAATATTTTTTTTATTTTTTTTATTTGTTTTTTTTGTTTATTATTTCTTTTCGTTTCAAGTTATCTTCAATTAAAAATTTTATTAATCTTATTATTAATAGGATGTATAGCTTCAGATATTGGAGGTTATATTTTTGGAAACTTATTTGGCGGCCCGAAATTAATAAAAAAAATAAGTCCAAATAAAACTTTTTCAGGAGCTATTGGCTCTATATTTTTTTCTTCCTTAATTATTTGTAGTCTAGTTTATTATGTTAATAATATTTTTTCATTCAAATTTTTATTATTAGCTGTTACCACTTCAATAGCATGCCAAATCGGAGATTTAATAATTTCTTTTTTGAAAAGAAAAGCTAAAGTAAAAGATAGTGGAAACTTATTACCCGGGCACGGGGGTATACTCGATAGATTAGACGGAATTTTTTTAGGAATTCCTTTAGGATTTTTGTCTTTTATTTTGATTAATTAAATGAAAAAAAAAATTATAATTCTTGGTTCAACAGGATCAATTGGATCAACTACTTTAAAAATAATCGATAAAAAAAGATCATCTTTTGAAGTTTTTTTACTTTCAGCTAAAGATAATTATAATTTAATTTGCAAACAAATAAAAAAGTATAAACCAAAATATTTTGTGGTAACAAATTCAAGTGTATTTAATAAAGTGAAGAAAAAATTTGAAAATAAAAAAATAAAAATTTTAGATAATTATAAAAAGATAAATTTTAAAACCAATACTGATTTAGCAATATCTGCTATACCAGGTATAGCAGGCCTATCTCCAACTTTATTAATATTAAAATTTACTAAAAAAATTCTTTTAGCAAACAAAGAGTCTGTGATCTGTGGATGGAATTTGATAAAAAAAAAATCGAAGAAGTATAAAGTTAAAGTAGTTCCAATTGACTCAGAACATTATTCAATTTTAAAATTAATTGAAAATCATAAAATAAATCAAATTCGAAAAATTTATCTCACAGCCTCCGGAGGACCTTTTCTAAATTATAAGCCTGTTCAATTTAACAAAATAAAACCAAAAGATGCATTGAAACACCCTAAGTGGAACATGGGAAAAAAAATTTCAATTGACTCTTCAACATTAATGAACAAAATTTTAGAGATAATTGAAGCACAAAAATTATTCAATATCTCTAGTAAAAAACTTGAAATAATTATTCACCCCAATTCTTTAGTCCATGCAATCGTCATATTTAAAAACGGTATTACTAAAATGCTTTATCATCAAACTACAATGATTACACCAATTGCTAATGCTATGTTTGATGGAGAATTAGATATAAATGACTTTTATAAATCAACAGGGAATAACAAAGATATTGAAAATCTATGTTTTCAAAAAGTAAATTCAAAGATATTCCCTGCTATAAAACTTAAAGACAGAGCTAATGAATATCCATCAACATCAATAATAATAAATGCCACCAATGAAGTGCTTGTAGATCAGTTTCTAAGCAAAAAAATAACCTATAGTGACATTATTAAAGGAATTGAATACATTCTTAGGGATAGAAATTATAAAAAATATGCTATAAAAAGACCCCAAACAATTAAACAAATTTTAGACATCAACTTTTGGGCCAAAGAAAAAATACTTAAAAAATTAAATAATGAATAGAATAATCTTCATATTATGCTTTTTTCTTACATTTTCCTTTTCAAAAGCTGAAGTAATCAACAATTTAATTATTAATGGCAATAAAAGAGTTTCAGATGAAACTATAAAAGTATATGGAGAGATAGAACTTAATAAAAATTTATCAGAGTCAGGTATAAATAAAATTATAAACAATCTATACTCAACAAACTTTTTCGACGATGTATCAATTAAAATAACTGAAGATACATTAATCGTAACAGTAATTGAGCATCCGGTTGTAAATCAATTAATCATATTAGGAGAGCCAAAAAAAACGTTAGAAGACCAGATAAAAAAACTTATTTCATTAAAAGAAAATAAATCATTTATAAGATCTTTCCTTGCTAAAGATATTGCAACAATTAAAAGTTTATACGCATCTCTTGGTTATAACTTCGCGGAAGTAACAACAAAATCAAAAGTTATCGATCAAGATAATTTGGATTTGATTTTTGAAATTAAAAGAGGTAATCAAACTAAAATCGCATCTATAAGTTTTATTGGAAATAAATCAGTAAGATCAAAAAGGCTTAAAGATGTTATTGCTAGTGAAGAAAATAAATTTTGGAAAGTAATTTCCAAAAATACAAATTTTAGTAAAAATTTAATTAATTTAGATACTAGACTTTTAGAAAACTATTACAAATCTTTAGGTTTTTACGATGTTAAGATAAACTCTAGTGCCGTTGAGATTGATGAAAACGTTAATGACGCAAAAATTATTTACAGCATTGATGAAGGTAATAGATATATAATAAAAAAAATTTCAACAAAAATAGATAAAGTTTTCGATAAAAAAAATTTTTTACCTTTGAATAAAGTTTTTGCAGATTACGCAGGAGGTTATTATTCTCCATTTAAAGTAAAAGAACTTCTCGAGGAAGTTGATCGTATTATAGAGATAAATAATTTACAATTTGTCGAACATAATGTCGAGGAAATTATAGACGGCGAAACAATCAACATTGTTTTTAATATTTTTGAAGGTGAAAAAAATTTAGTTGAAAGAATAAACATCACAGGAAATAGTATTACTAATGAAGAGGTAATAAGGGGTGAATTAGTTATTGATGAAGGCGATCCTTTTGTAAAATTAAATCTTGAAAAATCAATTGCTCAAATAAAAGCGAGACGTATTTTTAAGAATGTTAATTATGAAATTTTAGAGGGCACCAAAACTAATTTAAAAATTATTAATATTAGTGTTGAAGAGCAGCCGACGCGAGAAATAAGTGCTGGTGCAGGAATTGGAACAAGCGGTGGACAAATAGGATTTAATATAAAAGAAAATAATTGGTTAGGTCAAGGTAGAGCTGTTTCTTTTGATATTAAAATAGATAACGAATCATTAGCTGGACAACTTCGGTTTATTGATCCAAATTACGATTTTTTAGGCAATTCATTAAGTTACTCAATTGCAAGTGAGCAAAATGATAAGCCAGATAAAGGTTTCGAAAATTCTATAATATCTGCTTCAATAGGAACGTCCTTTGAACAGTACAAGGATGTAGATTTTAACCTCGGTTTATCTGCAAGTTATGACGACTTGAGAACAGAAGATACGGCAACAGCGGCTTTAAAAAAACAAAGCGGTACTTTTAGTGAGTTAGCTGCGAGGTATGGAATCTCTCTTGATAAAAGAGATAGAGCTTTTATGCCAACAGATGGTTCGATAATTGGGTTTAATCAAGAATTACCAATTTATGCAGATAAGCCATTTATTTCTAACACGTTTACAAGTAGTTTTTACAGAACCTTAGATGAAGATATAATTGGAGCAGCTAAGTTTTATATAACCTCAATTAATTCCATTGATGATGAAGACGTTAGATTAAGTAAAAGAAAAGGACTACCGTCAAATAGATTAAGAGGATTTGAGCGAAATAAAGTTGGGCCTGTAGACGGCACTGACCATGTTGGGGGAAATTACGCTGCAGCAATAAATTTTGAGACTAATTTACCAAATTTACTTCCGGAGTCTACAAATACTGATGTTGGTTTATTTTTAGATATAGGGAATATTTGGGGAGTTGACTATGACAGCTCACTTGATGATAGTAATAAAATTAGATCATCAGCTGGAATTGCAGCTAGTTGGCTATCACCTCTAGGTCCAATGACATTTATTTTATCGCAAAATATATCTAAAGCAGATACTGACGAAACTCAAAGTTTTAATTTTAATCTAGGAACAACTTTTTAATAATGAAATCGTTTAAATTTTTGTTAATTATCACATATATTTTATGTTTAAAGAGCTCTCTTAATGCAGAAATTCCTCATTATTTAGACTTTAAATTCATTTTAAATTCAAGCACCGCAGGCAAAAAAGCTCAGGATTATTTAAAAAATAGTCTTGAAAAGGGTCTAAAGAATATTACTGAAAAAGAAAAAAAAATTCTTAACGAAGAAAAGGAAATTATTAACCAAAAAAAAATCCTCTCACCTGAGGATTATAAGAAAAAGGTTTCTGAATTAAGAAAAAAAGTAGGTAATTTGCAAAAAGAGAGAAAAACTTTATTAGAGACAGTAGCAAAAAAAAGGTCAAAAGCTAAAGAAGCGCTTTTAAAAAATTTAAATCCAATTGTAAAAGATTATATGAAAGAAAAAAAAATTAGAATGGTTGTAGATAAAAAAAGTATTTTACTTGCCGATAGTAATCTAGATGTAACAAAGGATATAATGGATTTACTAAACAAAAAACTCAAATCAATTAATCTAGATTAAACGAATGTCAAAAAATATTTTTTTTAAAAAAAAAAATATTCTTATAAAGAAACTTTACCCAAAAATAAATTTTAAAAAAAATTTTATTGTTAATAATATTAAACCGTTGGATCAAGCAAGATACGGCGATATTACTTTTTTAGATTCTGCAAAGTATGCTCAATTAGCTCGAAATACTAAAGGAAGTGTGTGCATAACCACTGAAAAACTAAAATTTTTTTTACCTGATGAGACTAAAAAATTAGTTGTAAATAATGTTTTGTTTGAATTAGCAAAGATAATTAAAATGATTTATCCATTAGCCGATGTTGATTATCCAGATCTAACATTAAAAAAACCTATTAAAAGCAAATATAAATCTGTAAAATTTGGTAATAATGTTTTAGTTGGTAAAAATGTTAAATTAGGAAAAAATACTATAATTGGTGCGAATACTATCATTGAAAATAATGTTATTATTGGTGAAAATTGTATTGTAGGTTCAAATGTAGTAATCAAAAATACATTAATTGGAAACCGAGTTATGATTCAAGATGGTTGTAAAATTGGGCAAAAAGGATTTGGTTTTATTCCATTAAATGGAAAAAATATTAAATTTCCACATATCGGGAAAGTAATAATCATGGATGATGTAGAGATAGCTACTGGTTGCACAATTGATAGAGGTTCGGTCGATGATACATTAATTGACAAGAACACTTATTTAGATAACCAGGTCCATATTGCGCATAATGTTAAAATTGGGAAAAATTGCATGATTGCTGGTCAAGTAGGTTTTGCGGGTAGTACTAAAATTGGCGACAATGTATCAATAGGAGGTCAAGCAGGAATATCTGGACATTTAAAAATTGGAAATAAGGTTAAGATTGGTGGAGGAAGCGGTGTTGTTAAAGATATAGAGGATAAAGAGATTGTTATGGGATATCCCGCTATTCCACTTAGAGATTTCATTAAAAAAAATAAAAAATGACTAAAAATGAATTAAATAAAAAAAAAATCGAGTCACTTTTGCCTCATAGAGAACCTATGCTGTTAATAGATAAATTAATAAATATTGTTCCTTTAAAATCAGCAACAGCTATAATGTACGTTAAAAAAAAAGGTTTTTATGTACAAGGTCATTTTCCCGGTCAACCTGTCATGCCGGGAGTCTTAATTGTAGAAGCATTTGGTCAAGCTGCAGCTGCTTTAACGGCACATGGTATAGACCCTAAAGAATATGATAATAAATTAGTTTATTTAATGGGAGTAGATAAAGCTAGATTTAGAAATCCCGTTATTCCTGATTGCGAACTTCATTTAGAAATAGAAGCTATAAGATCACATGGTAGAGTTTGGAAATATAAAGGAACAGCTAAGGTTGATGGTAAACGAATGGCAGATGCCGAATGGTCAGCAACGATAGTAGATAGAAAAGAATGATACATAACTCAAGTGTAATTGATAAAAGAGCCAAAGTTTCAAAAACAGCCAAAATTGGTCCATTTTGTTATGTTGGTCCAGATGTAGAGCTTTTAGATAATGTTGAATTAGTTTCTAATGTACATATTGAGGGAAATACAAAAATAGGAAGCGGAACTAAAATTTTTCCTTTTGCGAGTATAGGAACTCAACCTCAAGATCTTAAGTATAAAAATGAAAAAAACAGTTTAATTCTAGGCGAACAAAATATCATTAGAGAATATGTAACAATTAACCCTGGCACAGAAGGTGGAGGTTCTAAAACAGAAATTGGAAACAATTGTTTATTTATGATTTCTTCACATATAGCTCACGACTGCAAAATTGGTAACAATGTAATTATTGCGAATAATGTGCCACTGGGTGGACATGTGACAATAGAAGATTCCGTAGTAATTGGAGGAAACTCTGCGGTACAGCAATTCACTAGAATAGGTCGACTTGCAATGATTGGTGGCATGACAGGAGTTTTAAAAGATGTTACTCCTTTTGGTTTATCAATTGGTAATAGAAATTATTTACAAGGTTTAAATCTCATAGGATTACGTAGAAAAAAATATGATAATAAAATGATAATGGGTTTAGATAAAGCTTACAAAGAAATTTTTTCCTCGAAAAATTTACATGAAAATTTAAGTAAAATTAATGGTGAGTACAAGGATAACGAACTTGTTAAGGAAGTCATAAGATTTATCGAGAGAGATAAAAAAAGACCTATTTGCTTACCACAAAATTAAATTATGATTGGTTTAATTTTTGGAGAAACAGACTTTCCAAAATATATATACAGTAAAATAAAGAATAAAAAAAAATATACAATTATTGATTTAACCAAAAAAAACTTTTTTAAAAAAGATAAAAATTCATACAAAGTTTCAATTGGTCAATTTGGAAAAATAATTTCTATTTTAAACGAAAAAAATTGCAAAAAAGTGTTGTTTGCTGGAAAAGTTAGCAAACCTAAATTTTCAAAACTTAAATTAGATATTAGGGGAATTTATTACATTTCTAAGATTATAAAAAAATCAAAAATCGGTGATGCAGCAGTTTTAAAAGAAATAATTAACATTTTTAAAAGAGAAGGAATAAAAACTATAAGTTCAACTTTTTTTACTCCTGAGCTCAATCTTTCACGAGGAATTTATACAAAATATAAGCCAGATAATGATGATAAGAAAAATATTAAAAATGCAATTAAGTTTTTGGCCAAATCAAAACCTTATAGCTATATCCAAGCTGCAGTTGGAAGGAACAATTCAGTGATTTTAGAGAAGCGAAAAGGTACGCAAGATATGCTAAAAAAAATAAAAAAACAAAATTATAAAAGAAATGGGGTCTTAGTTAAATTTCCAAAAAAGAAACAAGACAAAAGATTAGATCTTCCTACTGTTGGTTTACATACTTTAAAACAATGTAAATCTGCTGGTTTGAAAGGAATAGTTTTAAAACACAAATGTAATATTTTTTTAGATAAAAAAAAATCAATCAAATTTGCAAACAAAAATAAAATGTTTATTTTAATTAAATGAAAAAAATTACTTTTGTTTTTATTATTATTTTAATTCAAATATCTAATTTAAAAGCTAAAGATTTTAAATTAAATCAGATAATTTCAGGGCTAAATAGTCCATGGAGTTTGACTTTTAAAAACCAAAACGAAATTTTAATCACTGAGAAATCTGGTCAAATTTTACTCGTTGATTTAAAAGATAAAATAATAAAAAATATAAGCCACAATTTAGAAATATTAGATGATGGACAAGGAGGATTGCTTGAAATACTTTATCATAACGAAATAATTTTTGTTTCCTATTCAGAAAATCGAGGAAATGGTAAATCAAGCACCTCAGTAGCTTCTGCTAATTTTGATTATGAGCATTTAAATTTTAAAAATATTTTTAGAGCTGAACCACCAATAAACTCTGGTTATCATTTTGGGTCTAGGCTTGTTATAAAAGATGATTTTCTATTCATTACTGCAGGGGAAAGGGGAGAAGGCATGATTGCGC
>MDTD01156772.1_pt1 | contig 14553 bp, 14 predicted proteins | sample 811221 | NCBI WGS metagenome assembly MDTD01 (sample SAMN05326646, study PRJNA326480) | marine metagenome | isolation source: seawater | place: Pacific Ocean: South West | collected 2011
CATATTGGTTGGAATTCAGTGAAATTTACAAAAGATCATCCAGTGCTTGATGGAATAAAGAATGAGATGGATTTTTATTTTGTTCATTCTTATTCTTTTTATTTAAATGACGAAGAAAATAGTTTGGGAAAAACTATTTATAATGAAAGTTTAAATTCGATTGTTGCAAAAGAGAATATTATTGGATTTCAATTTCATCCAGAAAAAAGTCAAAAGTATGGTTTAAAACTATTAAATAATTTTTGTGAGTGGAATACAAAATGTTAAAGAAAAGAATAATCCCAGTTCAACTTTTGCTTAATAATCGACTAGTTAAAACCAAAGTATTTGATAATTATATTGATGTTGGAAATCCAATTAAAAGCTCAAAAATTTATAGTGATGCTGATGCTGATGAACTTGTTTTTTTAAACATAGAAAGAGAAAATAGTACTATTGAACCATTACTGAAAGTTTTGGAAGAAGTCTCAAAAGTATGTTTTATGCCTCTTGCATTAGGCGGAGGTGTAAAAACAATAGATGATATGAAGTGTCTCTTTAGGAATGGCGCTGATAAAGTTGTTGTGAATTCATCTGTATATCAAAATTATTCATTAATAAAAGAGGCAAGCTCGCTGTTTGGTAAGCAATCGATAGTGGTATCAATTGATACAAAAAAGAATTTATCAAATTCTAAATATGATTTGTATTCTGCTTGTGGAACAAAAAAAGAAAATATTAATTTAAAGGAGCATATTAATTTTTGTGAAGAGAACGGAGCTGGAGAAATTTTAATTAACTCAATAGATCAGGATGGAATGATGAGAGGTTATGATATTGATTTAATCAAACAAGTTGCTAAAAATTGTAGCTTACCTATAATAGCTTGTGGAGGTGCTGGAAATTTTAACCATATGAAAGAAGCTTTTCAAAAAACTGATATAAGCGCGTTAGCTTGTGGAAGTTTGTTTAACTTTGGTGATAATAATCCAATTAGAGCAAAATCGTTTTTACAAAACTATAATTTAAATTTTAAAATTGTTAAGTAAATCTAAAATTTTCAAAAAAATAAAAAATCAGATCCATTATGGAAAAAACATAAGCTTAAAAAAACTTTCCAATAAGAATTGCAATAAAACATATCTAGATTGGTTAAATGATCCAAAAATAAATAAATATCTGGAGTCAAGAATAAACAAATTAAATTTAAAAAATTTGAAAGATTTTGTTAAAAAATCTAATTTAAGTAATTCATCAATTTTGTTTGGAATTTTTTGTAATAAAATACATGTTGGAAATATTAAAATAGAAATTAACTGGTTTCATGGTTTTTGTACCCTTGGATACATGGTTGGTGACAATAACTATCAAGGTAGAAATATTGGAACAGAGAGTATTAAAATATGTACTAATTTATGTTTTAAATATTTGAAATTAAGAGCATGTTTTGCCTCAATTTATTCCCATAATATTGCAAGCCAAAAGGTATTAAAGAAAAATAAATTTAAAAAAGTAGCTGAAATTAAGGACATGTACAAAATTAAAAAAAATTTATTTTCTAATGAAATAATTTATAGATTGTATAATTCAAAAATTAATTCGAATTAAACAATGAAAAAAAAAATAGATATTTATCTAGATCAAGTGAATATTTTAAGTTTATTTGTTATTTTAATTCAAACCAGAATTTCAAATATAAATAGAATTTACTATATTGATTATAGTTTTACACTTGGAGTAGACTTTTTTTTTAAAAAAATAAAGTTTGTTAATTGTAATAAATTTGAAGAGTCTAGAATTAAAATTAATAACAAATATGTCCACTTACATATATGGCAATTATTAACAGATTTATCAAATAAATTTATAATTAAAGATAAATTTTTAAATAATAATCATTTTATAAAAAAAAACTCTTTAAATTATGACAAATATATAGAATTTTTAAGAGAAAAATTTATTTATCAAGCCTATGTTCCCTTGAAACTTTATGTTTATTCACAAAAATTTTCAAAAAATAATAACACTAAATTCTTAATAGAAAAAAATGCACTTTCTCCTGTATTTGATGTATTGAGTGAAAACTTTTTTTATTATTATAATATTTTTTTTTATGCAAAAATTAAAAAACATAAATCAATGTATTTTAATTTTTTATATTTCAGATATTTTTCTTTCAAGATTTTTCTTTTTAAAATAATTTATTTATTCCTGAGTAGATGTATAAAAGGTATCATTAAAAGTAAAAAAATTTCAAAACAAAAAAAGTTGGGTATTGATATATTACAAAGAGAAATTGATTTAGATAATGTAACTGATCTTTATTGGTTAAAAAATTCGAAAATTAAAAAAGAAGATATTTGCGCTATAAGTCATGTCAAATGGGACATTAAATCTTTAGAGAATCTAAAAAAATTTGATTTAAAAAATTTATACTTTGCATCATTGCCATTTTTCTTAAAAGACTTTTTTAGAATATTAATTTTATTGCCGTTTCTCTTTATATATGTTTTTAAATCAAGAACTTTTAGTGGGTGGAAAAAATTTCATGAATATTTGTATTTAGTTCAATCAATATATTACAGCTCAATATACAAAATGCAGAATATAAGCGTTTATTTTAGCATGCTAGATGTAGATCAGGATAAATTAGTTAAGGCTCAGGGATTGGAATTAAATAATGCATTATTCATTCAATCTCATTGGAGCAATTTCCCGACATTTAAAAAAATTAATCAAAAATGCTGTGACATATTATTTACTTGGTCTCCACATTTTATTAAAAATAATTTTTCATATTTTCCATTTAAAAAAATTTATTCAGTTGGTTTTCCTTCTGATCACTATTTTGAAAATGTTAGAAAAGAAAAAATTGAATTTATAGATAACAAATTTAATTTTAGAATTTCTTACATGGATAACGTTTTTTATAATGATATTTATTATGGCAAGACAATTTCAGTAAAAATTATAAAAATGTTTCTAAGGCTACTTGAAAAGCATTCAAATTTGGAATTATTTTTAAAACCTAAATCAAAGCTAAATTTTGAAAAATTAAAAAAAAAAATTCCAATTTTAAAAAAATATATAGACAGTAGCAGAGTTAAAATTTTTTTTGGATCAGGATTTAATGAAAAATTTAATCCTGCAAAACTTGCTAAAATAAGTAATCTAGTTGTTGGTCTGGGTGTAAGTTCTGTTGCTGCTGAAGCTAGTTTTTTTGGAACCACATCTTTTCATTTTGATAATTTAAAATTACAAAATGAAAATGAGTTTTGCAAAAATAATTTGAATAAGATTGTATTTGACGACATTGAAAAATTGGAGAAAGCAATTAATGATCAAATTTTAAATCAGAAAATGACTACCGAAGAAAATAAATTACTTCATGCTAAATTAGATCCCTTTCAAGATGGTAACGCTGGGCTAAGAACTGCACTCATTATTGATTTAATTTTTAAAAAACATGATAAACTTAAAAATCTTGATAGTTTATTTGAAGAAGTAAATAATTTAATTATAAATAATAAAGCTGTTTTTAAAGAAACTTATTCCATATGAAAAATATAAAAAAAATTTTTTTACTGGGAGGATCAATATCATTATTGGAAGCCGCAATTATATTAAAAAAAAAAAATTACCAATTTTTTGTTTTTACTTCTAAAAGACAACTTCAAGACAAAATTTTAAATTCTTATTTATCTCTAGAGAAAGGTTTAAAAAAATATAATATAAAATATTTTGTCTGTAAAAATATTAACAAAGATAAAAATTTTATTAAAAATTTTGACAAAAAATCTTTGGCAATTGGTTTTGGAGAACCATGGAAATTTCATAACAAATTTATAAATAAATTTGAGGGCAATTTAATTGATTTTATGTGTATTCCATTACCTAAATTTAGAGGTGGGGCGCACTACACCTGGATGAGTTTAATGGGTGAAAAAAAAAGTGCCGTATGTTTGCAAGAAATAACTAAAAATACAATACAAGGAGTTTTTGATGATGGCAAAATACTTTTAAAAAGAGTGTATAAGGTTAAAGAAAATTCAAAGCCATCAGTATTCTTCAATTTAGAGAGAAAGAATACTAATTTATTACTAAAATTTTTTTTTGAAAAAATATTAAATAAACAAAATCTAAAAAAAATATCAGTGAATGAAAAAAACTCTCTATTTCTACCAAGACTATATACACCAATTAATGGCTGGATTAACTGGAATTGGAAAGGAAAAGATATAGTCAAATTTATAAATTCTTTTGATGAACCATATATTGGATCTAGTACAAGGTATTTAGAGAGTAATAAAAAAAAAAAATTAGTTTTCTTACAAGATGTTTCTTGGGAAAATAAAAAAATAAAATTTCATCCTTTTCAGTCAGGATTGATTATTAATAAAAGTAAATCTGCAATAATAGTTGCGACAACAGAAGGATCTATAAAAATTAAAAAAGTTTTAAATGAAGAATTTAAAGATATTAAAAAAAAAATTGAACTTGGTAAGCGACTTTATTCCTTAAATTCAGATTTAGAAAGAAGCATGACCTATTTGCCTATATACAATAGATAATTAAATATATAAGTCTAAATTTTTTATGAATAAATTAAAAAACAAACATATTAATTCAAAATCATTAATTCGTATAAAATATTTAATGGAAAACATTAACTCATTACAACGTATGGCAAATTCGAGTGGTATGACAGAATGTTTTAAAATAATTAAGAGCAAATATCCTGATTTGAAAGTTCATAACTTTCTGCCTGGATCAAAAGCTGGTGATTGGACAGTTCCAAAAAACTGGAGGCTTAACCACTCTTTTTTAAAAAATAAATATGGTACTGTTATTGCAAGTTCCAATGAAAGCCAACTTTTTGTTTCGCCAAATAGCAAAAGTGTAGATAAAAAACTAAATGGTTCTGAAATAATAAAAAAAACAATGTTTTTGAAAAATACAAATTCTTTTCTTTTAAATCACAAGCATACTTATAATTTTTTTTTAAGACAGAAAGATTGGGGTATAAGTCTTCCATATAACAGAGTTAAAAAAATTAAAAAAAATCATAAATATCATATATCAATTAAAACTGATTTAACTAAACAACCTATGCAGGTTGGTGAATTATTTATTAAAGGAAAAGTAAAGAAAACAATTTGTATCTCTGCACATATTGATGAACTATGTAACGACGATCTTTCGGGAAGTGTAGCAGCAATAGAGCTATATGAAAGATTAAAGAAAAAAAAAAAATACTTTAGCTATCAAATACTTTTGTTTCCAGAACTTTATGGTCCATTATTTTATATTAAAAGATTTCCACACAAAATAAAAAATACTATATTCATGTTAAATTTAGAGTGTGTTGGTGCAGGCAAAGAATGGTGTTTAAAAAAAAGTTTAAAGTCAAATAATTTTCTTGAGGATTGTTTAAGGTCTGCATTTAAAAAAAACAAAAAAAAATTTAGAGAGTTTGAATTTTTCGATGGTTTCATTAATGATGAAAAAGTTTACGCATGGCCTCAAATAGACATTCCAGGTGTAGCTATACAAAGATTCCCCTATAAATACTATCATACTTCAAAAGATTCTTTAGATAAAATTAATTATAAACATATGTTGGAAAGCATAAAAATATCAGAAGACTTCATAAATAATTTTGAGAAAAACTACAAAATTTTAAAAAAAAATTATATACCTAAAATAAAAACTTTCTTACCACCATGGCTTACCAAAAGAAAACTTTATATATCAGGTAGAAACTCAATTTTTCCTCAAGACGAAGGCAATAATACATTTAACGAAAAACTACTTTTTAGTATTGATGGAAATACATCTCTTTACAAGATAGCTTCTAGACTTAACCTGAAATTTATCAATTGCTATAATTATTTAGAAAATTTTATTAAAAAAAATCTTGTTAAAAAAATAAAAATAGATGGTAAAAACTTACTTTATTAAGTATTTATCTATTAATCAATTTTATGAAAAGTTGCAATAACTGCGGTTTACCAGAAACATATGAAACATTTGAGTTTGATGAGAATCAAGTTTGTAATGTTTGTACACAGCATAAAACAAAAAATACGAAAGTAGACTGGAACAAAAAAAGAGAAATATTTGAGTCTTTAATTGATGAATATAGAGGTAAGGGTGATTATGATTGTATAGTACCTTTTAGTGGAGGTAAAGATTCTACTTATGTACTGTATAAAGTGGTAAAGGAACATAACTTGAAGCCTCTGGTAATTTCTTTTGATCATGGTTTCTATAGAGATGTCCATTTAAAAAATGTAGAACGTACATTAAAGTTTTTAGGTGTTGATTATCATTTATTTAAGCCAAATATGAAGGTAGTCGGTAGGACAATGTTGGAGTCGCTTAAAAGAAAAGGTGATTTCTGTTGGCATTGTCATTGTGGAGTATTTGCTTACCCAATGTCAATGGCAGTAAAATTAAACATTCCTTTAATTATTTGGGGAGAGTCGGTTGCCGAATATACTGGCTATTATGATTTTGAAGAAGGTAAATGGGAAATGCAAGATGAAGAAGCTTTTAATAGACATATTAATCTTGGGATCAGTGCAGAGGATATGGCTGGTTTTTTGGGTAGTGATATTTCTGAAAGAGATTTAAGACCATATCAATACCCAAAATTAAAAGATTTAGAAAAAATTGGGTATAAAAGTCTTCAATATGGAACCTTTTTTAAATGGGATTCTTTACAAAATGCAAATTTGATAAAAAAAGAAATTGGATGGGAACAAGACGAGGTTGAAGGGTTACCTGAAGAGTTTTCTTATGAAAAATTAGAATGCAGAGTGAACGGTGTGAGGGATTGGATTAAGTATATTAAAAGAGGATTTGGTCGTACCGCTCAATCAGTTGCAAGAGAAATTAGAAATGGAAGGCTTGATATAGAAGATGGTAAAAAAATGGTTTTTGAGAATGATGGAAAAAGACCAGAAAGTTTAGATTATTTTTTAAAAATTTTGAGTATTACCGAGGATGAATTTATGGATATTGTTAAAAAGCATCAGATATCCCCGTGGAATTTTGATGAAAAAAATATTCAAAAAGGAAAAAAATTACATGACCAAGACAGTTGGGATGATAGTAAAATATTAAAGTAAGAACAATAAATAATTATTTTTATACTTATTAAAAATGAAATTATTAGTATATACCACAAGTCTTTCAAGCACATATATAGCTGATGCTTGTCAAATAATTAGCAATAAAAAAAAAAAAATAAAATTTGCATTTATAATAAAAAAAAAAAATTTACAAATCACGAAAAAAAAAATTTAGAATATTTAAAAAATAAAAAATATTTTTTTTTTGAAGAATATTCAAATACCGATAAAGTAGATTTAAGGTACTTAAAGTATTTTGAAAACAATATTGCAATTAGCAATGTTTGGAAAATGATATCGGCAGATAGAAGTTATGGAAGATCTTACATAAATGATATTCATGGCTATCATTCAAGTTACACAAATAAAAACTCAAGTAAAATACTAATTAATTTTATTCACGTAGCCAAAGGGATAGAAAAAATTTTTAAAGAATATAAACCGAATGCTGTCTTTGTACCTAATGGATTATCTAATATAGATGTTACAATAATTGAGAGCTTGTCTAAATTTTATAAAATAAGATTTTTAACCCCAGAAACTTTTAGGTATGATAATTTCTTTTTTTTCTGTGATAATTTAAAAAATGATACGTTAAAAATTAAAAAAAATTACTTAAAAACAAAAAAAAAATTTAAAAGTAATAAAAAAATAAACAAAATTTTTCGTAAATTAATAAGTAAAAAAAATTATGTAAGTGCTGATGCAAAAGAAATAAAACGTACATTGAATAAATTACAAAAAAAAAATGTCTTGGAATTTATATTAGGTAATTCTTTTTATTCTATTTTAAAACATTCATATTTTTATATTTTATTTTTATTTGGAATAAAAATTCTTCATTTAAAATTTTTGCCAAATTATAATTTTTTTTCTTCTATTTTTACGGAAATTCAATTAAAGAAAAATTTGAAATTTTTATTGAAATTGAATTATCCTAGTCTTAAAAAAAAATATATTTATTATCCACTTCATTTAAATCCTGAAACTTCAACTTTATTAAAAGGAAATGATTTTATGAATCAGGAATATTTGATTGAAACTATATCAAAAAACATTCCACATGACACAAAACTTTATGTCAAAGAACATCCTGCAATGTTAAATTCTCATCCAAGAAAAATTTCCTTTTATAAAAGAATTATGACACTTCCAAATGTTGAATTAATTAATCCAAATTTAGATTCTAGAAAGATAATTAGTAAAGCAAAAGCAGTTATTATAGTTGATGGAAGTAGTGGACTAGAAGCAATATTATCCAGAATTCCCCTTGTTACAATGAAAAATTATAATTTAGATTTTTTAGAATTTTCAGTGACAAATTTTAACATTGAAAATTTATATTTCGATATTTTGAAAGCAATTGAAAAAGTTAAACGAGTATCTAAAAAAGAATTTGAACTTAAAATTAAAATTCTATTAAAATCAATTGAAGAACATGGATATTTGTTAAGAGACCCTGACACTTTTTATTATTTTTCAAAAGATGTAAACAAAAATAAAAATATTTTAAGTTCTGAAGATTTAGCTGAAGCAATTATTCGAGAGTTGAAATTGTAATATTTATTTTTTTAAAAAATAAGTTTTATCTGCTAATTTACTTATACTTTTTTGATGAGAAATAATAATTATAGTTTTTATTTTTTTTATTTTTTTTATAGTATTTTGAATAAACTTAAGAGATTTTTCATCTAGTTGATTTGTTGCCTCATCAAGTATAATAATCTCTGAATTCGCAAGCAAAGCTCTAGCTAACAAAATTCTTTGTTTTTGACCTCCAGAAATTTTTATTGCATTTTCTCCTATGTGAGTATTAAAATTTTTAGGCATAGACTTTATAAATTCATAAGCTAAGCATAATTTACATACTTTAATTATATCTTTATTACTTTTATATGATCCCATAAGTAAATTTTCTTTGATAGTTCCATCAAATAATGAAATGTTTTGAGATATGTAAGAAACTTTACTTCTAAAAGAGCTTAGTTTCATTTTTTTCTGTTCTATTGATCCATATTTTATACTGCCAGTTTTTGGTTTTAATAAACCAATCATTAAGTCTACAATAGTACTTTTGCCCGAACCAGATGGTCCAATAATTGCGTAGGTGTTATTTGGTTTTATTTTCATATTAAATTTCTTAATAACAAATTTCCTTGTTTTCGGGTATTTGTAGCTAACATTGTTAAAAGTTATTATTTGATTTGTTTTATAAATTAAATTTCCATCTCTTTCCTCGTAAGTTTTAAAAAAATTTAATCTTTTAATAAAATTTTCATAAACTGGTAGAGCTTCATTTAAAGATGTGTAGCTTTCAGAAATTTTAATAAATACAGGTGTTGTTCTTAAAAAAATTAATATTGCTATTGTAACTTCTTCAATATTTGAATTTAATTTTTTGAAAAATGTTAATAGTAGTGCAAAAAATAATGAAATCAATATAAAAACTACATACTTCAAAAAAAAAGCATAAATATGAAGTTTCCAATCAAGGCTCCATGCATAATTTATATTTTTATAAATATTTTTAAAAAAATTTGGTACCACAGATGATTTCAAATATTTTTTGTTATTATTAATATTTGAAACTGACTCTGCTATTTTTATTCTTTCAATATTAAAAAAATTTGCAAGAAAGTTGATTTTTGAAGAAATAATTATGGTTATCAATCCAAGAAAAATAAAAAAAATTAAAAGAATAATTGTAATCTTAGGGCTAAAATAAAAGCTTGTTCCAATAAAAAAAAATAATTGAATAATGGATGACATGAATCTCAGTGAGTCCAAAACAACCTGAGAAGCTCTTTGAGTTTCAGTATTCATTGCATATTGAAATTTTCCTGATTTATCCTCAAGAATACTTAGCCAGTTAGCTTTCTTGAATTTTTTAATTAAGTTTATAGAAAATTCTTTAACTACTTTAATTTGTATATAACGATTTAGTACTTCAACTCCTCCCAAACAAGTTTGGCCTATTATAATTAAAAAAATAGATAAACTAATTAATGTGTAAAAATTGATTTCAAGACCAATAGTATTTAATAATTTTTCTATTAAGCTATATAAAGGTATTAAATTTTCTTTTTCATTCTCGGAATATTTATATGCGACCACTAAAAGTGGAATTCCTATAACTGACAAAAAACTAGCTATAAAGTTTGAAAAAACTACACTTAATGAAAACGGTGTTTTTAATATTATATTTAAAATTACACTTATTTTATTTAAATAATTTTTAAGCACGCTAATTTATAATATTTTTTATAATTTTATTAATTGTATAGTTATTTGGAAAATCCATTGGCCAAAACATAAAATGATCTACGCCCACATCCCTAAATTTTTTAATTTTTAGTTTAATTTCTTCGATATTTCCTACAAAAAACTCTTCTTTTAATTTACTTAAGCTGTTGTAGTCTAATTTTTCTTTGTTTAACTCCATTAATCTAGACATCAAATCAGTATCATAATTTTTATTAAATTTTTTTAATTTAATAATTTTTTTTATTTTATTTTTTAAGTCTAAATCATTTTTACCAATCAAAATTTGGGTTTCTAATGATTGACCAATACTATCAAATTTTCTTCTTTGTTTGATAGATTCAAGTTTAATTCTGTTAATTTTTTTTTTATAAACTTCCAGGTTGCAAGGCATTGAGTTAAAATAATCTGCATTTTTAACAATTTCTTTAATCATTAAATTATTATCTGCTTCACCTAACCATATCGGTATTTTTTTTATTGGTTTTGGATTACAGACAAAATTTTTGATTTTATAAAATTTACCGTTAAAATTGACTTTTTCATTTTTAAATGATTGTTTTATTATTTTTAGACCTTCTATCATTTTTTTTACTCTGATATTTTTTTTTTCAAAAGAAATTCCTGTTTGAATAAACTCACTTTTTCTCCACGCATAATCATAAAATAAAATTATTCTCCCTTTTGATATGTGGCTTAAGGTGCATAGTGTTTTTGCTACAATGGCTGGATGTCTAAAATTATTTGCCATATGTATGGAGCCTATATTTATTTTTTTAGTAATAGTTGCAAAAGCTGACATTAACGAAATACATTCAAAAATTGCTCCTTTATTACCTAGATATGTATGATCAGCTATAAAAATAGAATTAAATTTACTTTTGTCGCATAATAAAACAAGTTTTTTTAAATCTTCAAATTTTAAATTTTTGTAATTTGGAGTTCTAAACGACATCATTCCAGGGTTTGCAAATATTGGAATACACAAGCTATATTTTGCTTTTTTAAACATTTTAATTATTGAAAATTAATTGTCATCCCACCGTCGACGACTAAACATTCTCCGTTTACTCCACTTGACATTTCGCTACTAAGAAAAAGAATAGCCTTTGCAATTTCATCAGGAGAAATTAATCTTTTAAGAGGCGTTCGGTTTATAAAGTACTTTTTCAACTTAATATTTTTTTCTAATTGTTTTCTATTAAGATTAGTTATTACAGTTCCAGGTAATATTGCATTTACATTTATATTGTATTTTCCAAGGCTAATCGCCATTGATTTCATTATTTGATTAATTGCACCCTTCGTAGCACAGTAATGAGCCTGTAAACTACCACCAAAAATAGAACTTACTGAACTTAAAAAAACTATTTTTCCTCTTATTTTTTTTTTTACCATGATTTTAGAAACATGTTGTGCTAAAAAAAAAGAACCTTTTTGATTGGTATTAACAACATCATCAAAGATTTTTTCGTCAATTTTTAAAAATTCTTTAAAAGGACAGATAGCTGCATTTAAAACTAAAATATCTATTTTATTGTATTTTTTCTCAATAATTCTCATTTTATTTTCTACTAAATGAATTTTGGATGTGTCTACTTTATAAAAATCGATATTTACCCCTTTTTTTAATATCTTATTTTTAATAGATTTGAGATTTGTAGCATTGTCCAAAACTATTACTTTTGCACCTAAATTGTTAAATAATAGAGACGTAGCTAGTCCAATCCCATTTGCTCCTCCTGTTATTATCGCTACTTTGTTTTCAATCATATAATTGGGTCACTTATTTTTTTGATGATTTATAAAATTATTAATATATTAGTTTAAGAGTGATTTCAAAAAAGTTCTTAAAACAATTAAAAAAAAAAACTACTACGAAAATAGGAAAACACACCATTATATCAAATGTTAGTAAAGAGATTATGCAAGGACCTATGCGCGGATGGCTATGCGGTCATTTTTATCCCAAAAAATCAGTTTTTCACAGGAAGGATATAGAAATATGTTTAAAAACTCTTCCAAAAGGAATGTCAGAAAAAAAACATTTTCACTTGTGTAGTTTTGAATTTTTAATTGTTTTAAAAGGAAGTGTAGAATATGCAATTGGAAACAAAAAAAAAATTTTAAATCCAGGTATGTTTTACATTTTAGAACCAGGGGCAACTGAAAATATAACTCGAGTTATAAAGGAGACAACCATAATGGCTGTTAGATTGCCAAGTATCCCGAATAATAAAATTTTTACTAAAAATGAAAAGTAATTTTGTTGCATTAGTGCCAGTTCGAACAGGTTCAAAAAGAGTAAAAAACAAAAATTTTAGAGAATTTTATGATGGTAAAAGTTTATTTGATATAAAAATTGATCAATTAAAATCTTCAAAAATTTTTAATAAAATTTATGTTTCTAGTGACTCCGCAATGGTCCAAAATTTGTGTAAAAAAAAAAAAGTAAACTTTTTAAAAAGGGAGAGAAAATATTGTCAGGATCACAAATATCCATGGCACGAAATACATAATAGTATTTTAAAATCTATACCTGGAGATCCATATGTAGCTTGGTGTTTAACAACCGCACCCCTTTTTAAAAGATTTGCAAAGGCAATTAATACTTTTAAAAAAAATAAAAATTTTGACAGTTTGGTTGGAGTTATTCCAAACAAAAATTTTATTTTAAACGACAAAGGTAAACCTAAGAATTTTAATCCAGGATGTTGGCATCCGTATTCGCAAGATCTAGAAAAAAATTATTTTATAACAGGATCTATATTTTTAGCAAAAAAAAGTTCTATGCTTATGTGGAAGTACTGGTTCGGTATGAAGCCCCATTTATTCAACTTGTCTAAAATAGAATCTGTAGATGTAGATACAATACAAGATTTTAAATTTGCACAGAAAATGTACAAGCTATGAAAATTTTAATACCAGATGTAATAAAAGATAGTGGCAATATAGAAAAAAAAATTTTTGGAAAAAATACTCAAATAATCGTTTGTAATGCTTTCAAAGCATCAGAAATAAAAGACTCTATTTGGAAAAATGTTGATGCAATTTTGGCCTTTGACACATTAAATTATGATAAAAATTTACTTTCTAAACTTAAAAAATGTAAAATTATTGTAAGAGTTGGTGCTGGATATGACAATGTTGATTTGTTAGAGGCCAAGAAAAAAAAGATTATTGTAAGTAATGTGCCTGATTATGGGATTGATGAGGTTGCAGATCATACTTTATCACTACTTCTATCATTAAATAGAAATATTTTTAATTTCCATAAAGAAACTAAAAAAGGTATCTGGCAAAGAACTGGTAATAAAATATTAAGATTGAAGGGGAAAACTCTTGGATTAATTGGACTGGGCAGAATTGGTAAGGCTGTTGCCTTAAGAGCGAAAGCCTTTAAAATGAATGTGATTTACTATGACCCATATTTAAAATCAGGGTATGATAAAATTTTAAACATAATTAATGAGCAAAATTTATTAAATTTAGCAAAAAATTCTGATTTTGTGTCTCTTCATTGTCCTTTAACATCAGAAACAAAAAATCTAATTAATAAAAAATTTTTACAAAAAATGAAAAAAAATTCAATTATTATTAATACTTCAAGAGGAGAAGTTTTAAATTTAGATGACTTAATGAATGCTTTAAAAAATGAGAGTATTAGGGGTGCAGCACTTGATGTACTCGAAGAAGAGCCGTTGTCTCCAAAATTTAAATTAATAAAAGATTATTTTGAAAATAAAAAATATATTAATAATAAATTAATTATTACTCCTCATGTAGCATTTTATTCTACAAGCTCTGTTGTTGAGATACGAGAGAAGGCAGCAATTGAAGCAAAAATTGTTTTGAACAAAGGTAAACCAAAAAATTCTGTCAATGGTTTTTAAAAATAAAAAATTAGCAATTATTACTGGTGGGACTAGGGGTATTGGATTAGCTTGTGCAAAAATTTTAGCAAAAAATGGTTACAATTTGGCAATATGCAGTAGAAATTTAGGTGATTTAAAAAAAACATCCGACAAACTTAAAAAAAATTTTAATATATATTGTTATTATAAAAAAATAGATGTTTCTAAAGTAAATCAGATAGATCTATTTGTTAAATCAGTTTTTAAAAAATTTCAAAGGATTGACGTTTTAATAAACAACGCTGGAATCCAATTAAATAAAA
>MDTD01167556.1_pt1 | contig 14553 bp, 16 predicted proteins | sample 811221 | NCBI WGS metagenome assembly MDTD01 (sample SAMN05326646, study PRJNA326480) | marine metagenome | isolation source: seawater | place: Pacific Ocean: South West | collected 2011
GAGCTTGAAGGAGGGTATGTCTTCACACAATTTCCCCCTCAAGAAGAGTACCGAGAGGCTTCGACTCTCATAGCGACTGATTTAGAAAATGTCAATGGTCCTTTGATCTATAGTCAAGCAATTTCACTAGGTTACTGGAGCGCTGATTTTCTTATGTATCTGCTAAATCAAATTGGTGAGGAGTTGAATACTCGTTCGTTCTTTAACGTTGCAAATATCCAAGGGACAATTTATTCCTCTAATGTCTCAGGAGGCCCCTGTTCTATGATGACAGCGCTTGTGCATCAAGATCCAAGTAGTGGGTTAGCGTTATTGCAAGTCAGGGGAGGAGTCTTCCGACCGGTAGTTGATTTCAATTGCCCAAAACGATATTGGGAAGAATAGAAACAAATCAGGGCTATCTTGCCTGAGTTTCTTCTCTCGTCGTAAAGTTGTCCCGTATGGCTATTCGTTATCGAACTTTCAAATTTTCTTCTAATGACTTTGATGAAGTCACTACGCTGCTCCGTGATCACCATCACGTCAATGAACAAAATTTCTGGGTACATCTCGAGCCGATGGTAGAAGAAGGGGAGGTCCACCAAAGCTCCATATTTTGGCGAATGTTTTCGAGCCGGGGTCCCATAATTCCAAAATTCACATGGGTTCCGTCCTATGAAAAAAAGGGTCAACTTGTCCCAGCACAGATTGGGATTACTCATCCAGTTGGAACAAAGGCCATCGAAAGGCTTAAAGACTTTGAGATAGAAATTCCGCAGGGATGGATCTTGCATCAAGACCATCCAAAACGGGGAATGGTCATATCTCTACCAGAGGGGTGTTCGCAAGATCAAGTGGTTAGCTTTGCTGTTCGCACACTGGAGATTCTAAGCCCATTCGATTTCGATGGTAACTATGTAGCTTCAGTAACGACTTAAACCGATGATCGTTTCGAAACTTAGTCTATTACTTCAATAGTAGCTACCAAGTCCGAGAAAGTAGCTTGACCTATCCCATCGCTGCATTGGAGAAGTTGACCTTTTGCAGATGGTTTTGTAACTATCCCGCTATTACCAATCCATGATGTATCTACGCCTCCCATGGACCAAGCATTCCAAACTTCTAGCACTGACACTTCTTTCCCTCGAACACTAAATTCAACTTCGTCAGGGCTTGTATGGTTCCATAAGGAAACCACAGGCTCACGATGACCGTTAATATCTAGTGCCCCTTTATTTACTGATATTTTTAATGCTTGGAGGCGAGGAGAATTAACGCTTTCTCGCTTAACCTTTACTAAAGATCCATCTTTCACCGGGATGCGAACAAGCGCCCTTACTACTCTTCCCCGATAACTGATAGTGTCGCTGCCGGACTCTTCAAGTAGTTCTGAGATCGTTTGCTTTGTCATGATGGATCGCCAAAAGGATCGACGGCATTTGACGGCCAGTAAGGGATAGGAATTTCTCCTTCGGACTCCTCAAAGCTTTTTGGCGATATTCGCATGGTCTCCATTTTCCCGCTTTTAAAATTCCGTCGTTGCGGAGGTTTCCCTTCTTTCATCCGTTCAATGTTTTGAGCACCAAATATCGCTGACCCAGATGCAGCTCCTACATTCTTCCAATAACGTGTCTTTACAGTAGCGGGAGAGGGTTCTCTCCCGTCTTGAGTGAGATTATAGATATATCCGCCAGGCTTCCAACCTCGCAAACGCAGCGTTCCCTCATGCCTCTTTGGGGCTGTAAGGCCTTCCTGCAGAGGTACTTCAATTTCATCTTGAACTATTGTCGAGCTTTTCCCCTGCTGAACCTGAGCAGATGCGTGGTCTTCGTGATGCTGTAATAGGTTCCCACTTAATTCGACAGTTGTGCCATCATCAGTACTTTCTCTGATAGGGGCCTCCAAAGTTAATACCTCTATGTCATTTCCTACCTGGAAATTCTCCTTGCTCTTAATAGGTACTGGCTCTTCTTTGAAATATATGGCTCCTGAGGGCGCAGTAGCAGATGCGGGAATATTATGATTATGAACACTTTCGCTGCGGAATAGCCTCTCGTCGGGGAATCTGTATGCTTTGGGCACAAACCTTCTATGTCTAAGTGGAGCTCCTATCCAGTCAATTGCCGCTCCAATAAGTGCAATAACAATCATGATTGCAGCGAAAGCAATAAAAGTTTCTGGGGACGTCATGGGAGATCTATAACTATATTACTATTGCTGCCACACCAGAGGGGACAGGGCACCACATAACGGAACTTCCAGGGTCAGTTGCTATCAGCTGGCAAAGCTTTCGGATTCTTCGTTCCAAAAATCCATTGAAATATCTGCTGCGTCCTGATTTTCATTTTCAGCATTATCCCAAAAAACATGATTTTCTATCCACCCATAAGGAGCTGCGACAAGTGGATCAAAAGTGTCTTTGGGCCTTAGATCGCGGGGGGCGAAGATCTGCGTCCAAACCCCTGACGCTCGAAGTAGAGAGACGCTAAATATGAGAATTACTGCGCTACAAGCAATAGGTACCCAAATCGACATTCCTAAAAGATAAAACGATGTAGAGGTTTACGCAAACCGAACTATCCATAAATAGTTGATTGGCAGAATATGAAAAGATTCTCCTCGCTAGCGCAACCAGGCCTAATGCCTATTAGCCTAAAAAGATCTAGGATTGGAGGAATAAGTGGGAGATCCTGTCATAGTTGAAGCGGCACGAACCCCAATTGGAAAAAGGGGAGGCTGGCTCGCAGGGATTATTGCTCCAAATCTCCTTTCTATCGTCCAGCAAGCGGTTCTAAATCGCTCTGGGATTCCCCCTGAATCTGTAGATCAATTAGTAGGAGGATGCGTTACACAAGCAGGCCAGCAAGCCTCAAATGTCACTAGAAATGCCTGGTTAAGTGCAGATATCGGCTATACCCCTGCGGCTACAACTGTCGATTGTCAATGTGGATCTGGTGCACAAGCGAATGTTTTTGTGCAGGGCCTTATAGCTACTGGGGGGGCAGAAATAGCTATTGGCTGCGGAGTTGAGCAAATGTCCCAAGTCCCTCTCGGAACTGCTGCGCGAGGCGGAGGGGGATATTACAAAGATGCGCAAACCTGGCCATGGGATGACCCACCAAATGGGCAGTTCGGAGCAGCACAGCGAATAGCCGAAAATAGGGGTATCACAAGATCGCAGCTAGACCAGATCGGTGCCGAATCACAAAGGAAGGCAGCGAAAGCTTGGGATGAAGGAAGATTTGATTTAGAGATAGTCCCTGTCCCAGATGCTCCTCAAATCGATGGAGACGGAACCCCAACGGGTGAGACGCTAACTGTAACTAAAGATCAAGGGTTGCGGGCCACAACAGAGGAAAGCCTATCTAAGCTTCGACCTGTTATAGAAGGCGAGCTACATACAGCAGGCACATCATCGCAAATTTCTGATGGGGCCGCCGCAGTCCTGTGGATGGATAGTGATACGGCTAAAAGAATGGGTGTGGAACCAAGGGCGAAAATTTCATATCACACCATGGTTGGGGCTGATCCATACTATTTACTCGATGGTCCTGTAGCAGCAACACAGAAAATGTTAGACCAAAGTAAATATTCCATTAGTGACTTTGACCTTTTTGAATGTAACGAAGCATTCGCTTCAGTTCTTTTGTCTTGGGCGCAAGTCCATGACATTCCAATGGATAAGGTTAATGTTAATGGAGGAGCAATTGCTCTTGGCCATCCTGTCGGTTGCACTGGGAGTAGGCTGATCACAACACTGCTTCATGAGCTAGAGCGACAGGATAAGGAATTGGGGTTTGTAACGATGTGCCAAGGTGGAGCGTTGGGAATAGCTATTGCTATTGAAAGAATTTGAAGGCTAAGCAAAACTAGAAAGAGAGACAATATGCCCAACTACCTCGAAGGGAAAAATATTGCCATTACAGGAGCTGGATCAGGGATAGGGAAAGCTATTGCTCTTGCTGTTGCAGCCGAAGGAGCAAATATCATCGTTGCTGACTACGGGGTTGCGCTTGATGGCTCTGAACCAACAAGCGCAATTGCAGACGCAGTTGCTCAAGAGATAGAAAGTTTAGGGGTTGAAGCCGAAGCAATAGCTGGTGATGTTTCTCATATGGCAACAGGAGCGGAAGTGGTGGATACGTCTATCAAACGGTGGGGCTCAATTGACGGGGTCGTATGCGTGGCCGGAATTCTTAGAGAACGAATGCTTTTCAACATGTCGGAAGAAGAGTGGGATGCTGTAATAGCTGTCCATCTCAAGGGTCATTTCACAATTTATCGGCACGCCATGGCTGCAATGAGGAAGCAGGAGACAGGGGGAAGTATCGTTGGAATCACAAGTGGAGCATTTACTGCTTCTACTGCCCAACCTAATTATTCGGCTGCAAAGGGTGGGATTGTTAGCTTAACGCGCTCAGCAGCAATGACTGCGGCTAGCATCAGCCTTCGAGGTGGCCCTCAGATCAATGCAAACTGTATCGCTCCAACAGCCCGAACGAGGATGAGCGAAAAAGTTCCATTCGAATTCGAAACGGGTGATCCAAGCGATATAGCTCCAATGGCTACTTACCTTCTTTCTGACGCTGGTCGTGAAGTGAATGCACAAATCTACAGCGTGGTTGGCCGGAGAATTTCAGTTTGGAACCAGCCACGAGAGGTTCGGTCAATGTTTGCTTCTGGCCAGTCATGGACACCAGAAGAAATTGAAGAAGTACTTCCTAGGACAATTCAGCAGGAAGCCAACCCTTTCATAGAGGATCTTGAACGCCGAATGAAAGAAATGGCTAGTGAGGAAGGAAAGTAAATGGTTTCCTCTGTGCCTTCATATCCCCCAAGTCGTGACCTTCTGAAAGATAAATCAGTTGTGATCACAGCAGCAGCAGGAACAGGTATTGGATTTGCTACCGCAAAAAGGTGTTTGGAGGAAGGTGCAAGGGTAATGCTTTCCGACTGGCACGACCGTCGACTTAATGAAGCTGTAAATCAACTGAATTCTGAAGGATACAACGCCGCTAGCGTTGTATGTGATGTCACTAAAGAGGAGGATGTTCAAGGGTTGATCAGTTCAGCAGAGGAGAGATTTGGCTTAATTGATGTCATGGTCAACAACGCAGGTCTGGGGGGAGATGACAATCTTGTTGAAATGGAAGATGAACAGTGGAATCGAATTTTGGATGTCACCTTAAACGGCACTATGAGGTGCACTCGGGCTGCACTTCGTCATATGGTTGGAAATGAGGCAGGGGTAATTGTTAATAATGCCAGCGTGTTAGGTTGGCGAGCTCAGGCAGGTCAAAGCCATTATGCTGCAGCAAAGGCAGGCGTTATGGCTTTAACGCGTTGCGCGGCTATTGAAGCTGCTGAATTCGGGGTACGCGTTAATGCTGTCTCGCCAAGTTTTGCTAGCCATCCTTTTCTTGAGAAAGTTAGTGACCCTAAGCTTTTGAAAGCCTTAGAGTCCCAAGAGGCGTTTGGTAGGGGGGCTGAACCTTGGGAAGTAGCTAATGTTATCGTCTTTTTGGCAAGTGACTTGAGCGGGTATATGACCGGAGAAAGTCTCAGCGTTAGTTCTCAACGGGCTTAACCAGATAATCATCAATAAGGGATATAGTTCTAGAGTACGAGTTCCGCCATCGTTCGCAACGTACTCGAATTATTTGCTCCCACAATTAATGTTGTAACGGGAGAATCTTTCCAAAGACTTAGCCTTTCAGCGATTCGCTCTTTAGGTCCAACGAGAGATATTTCATCAGCAAATGCGCTAGGTACAGCCATGATAGCTTCGTTCCTTTTTCCATTAAGAAAAAGGTTCTGAATATTTTTTGCTTCTTCTTCGTAGCCCATCCGCCCCATTAATTCAGTATGAAAATTTCGTTCCTGAGCCCCCATGCCACCGATGTAAAACGCAATAATCGCTTTCTGAGGCAGGAGGCCATCTTCGATGTTCTCGCAGATATTTACCGTAACGTTGACAGCAATTTCGAAATCCGAAGGGACTATAAAATTCGAAAGATCAAAGATATCCGGCCTTTCTGGTGAGTAATAGAGCGGAATCCATCCTTGACACATTTCAAATGCTAGAGCAATATTTTTTGGCCCCTCAGCCCCTAACAAAATCGGGATATCTGAACGAAGCGGTTCTGTAATTAGCTTTAAAGGCTTTCCTAATCCCCACGAATTAGGTGCTTCATGAGGATAGGGGAGTGGAAACATCAGCCCATCTGAGACTACCGGGCGCTCTCGTTCCCAAATCTCTCGAAGAATGCGAATTGTTTCACGCGTTCTAGTAAGTGGCTTTCCAAATGGTTGCCCATACCAGCCTTCAATGACCTGTGGTCCCGATACACCAATTCCTAAACAAAACCTTCCCCCAGATAGTCCATCAAGAGTCATAGCTTGCATCGCCAACGAGGCAGGTGTTCGAGCACCGAGTTGAGCTATACCGGTAATTAACTTTATTTTTTGTGTGTGGGCACCAACCCAAGAAAGAGGTGTAAAGGCGTCACTACTGTAGCTTTCTCCCGTCCACAGTGAATCGTATCCGAGACTTTCAGCCTCTATTGCGGTTGGGACAATATCTAATTGCGGCCTTTTGGTCCAATAGCCATATTGGGCTCCGAGCTTCACTTCATTGTACCTAGGCGGTACATGCCATCAGCGCTTGGCGCTCCTTCAGTTTCTACCATGCCCTTTTGAACCATATGGACAAGGTGGCTGTATACCGATTGTCCTGCGGCCATATAAAGAATATGAGGAGTATTGACGTACATTTTCGTGACAAGGTCCGGAATTGCCATAGGCCCTTCCAAGAGGCAGTTGAGTATCTGCTGTTCTCTATCATGACGATGAGCGATTAGGGACCGAGTGAAACTAATGGGCTCAGGGATCCTCGGCCCATGAGTTGGATAGAAGAATTCATCGGTTCTATCTAGAAGAAGGTAGAGACTATCCATGTATTCTCCCATTGCTCCTTCTGGAGATGGGATAACTGAAGTACTCCAACCCATAACATGATCGCCAGAGAAGAGGCATCTCTCTTCTTTGAAGCCAAAGCACAGGTGATTCGAAATATGCCCAGGAGTGTGAACAGCTTCAAGAGTCCAAGTTCCTCCTTTAATAAGGTCTCCATGCCCGACTTCTATATCTGGATTGAAGGCCATATCGCCAGGTTCATCTTGTTCGTGTTCATTCTCATCATCGCTCGGGAATGCCATACTTTTTTTGAGTTCTTCTAACTCTTCAGGTGTAGGCAACAGTATGTCCCAAGTAGTCGGTTTTGATCGCACAACCTCTTCTTCTGGCAGCACAGGGTGCCGGCCAAACCCATAAATTGGTGCTCCAGTTGCTGTCTGCAGTGCTCGGCTTGCAGGAGAATGATCCTTATGCGTATGAGTAACTACAATATGAGATATTTCCTCTCCGGGTAAACCTTCGAGTATGGCATCTACGTGGGCATCGTTTTCAGGGCCTGGGTCAATAACGGCGACTTGACCTCTCCCGATGATGTAGGTTCCTGTTCCAGTGAATGTGAACCGACCAGGATTGTTGGCAATAACACGTCGAACTGATGGAGATATTTCTACAACCTTTCCATATTCTGGGTCAATGTCAGTAACATATGGGATCGTCACGATTGATTACTTTCAAATGCGGTCGTAGCAGATAGGTAGGAAGGTTTTTCTCCTCCACCATGGATAACAAGATTTGATCCCGATATCCAATTAGATGCTTCTGAGGCTACGAATAGGCATGCATTAGCAACATCTTCTGGGTCTCCCAATCGTCTCATTGGGATGGTTTTTTCTATTTCAGAAACACTTTCATCATCTCCATAAAAAGCTCGGCTGTCCTCTGTGAGGATTAATCCTGCAGTCACTGAGACAACTCGAATCTCCGGACCCCATTCTAGGGCTAATGTCTCCGTAGCATTAAGTAGGCCAGCTTTCGCGGCGCCATAAGCCACTCCCATAGGGTTCGCCCGCATTCCGCTCACACTTGAGATGTTGATGATCAGCCCACCGTCACCTTTGTCAATCATCGCTTTCCTAGCCATTTGAGCGAAAATCAAAGGTGCTACAAGATTGAGATCAATTACACTTTTTGTAAATCGTTCTGAGGCTGAACTCGAGTCAGCTGGAGGCGCTCCACCAGCGTTATTTACCAGTATGTCTAAACGGCCATAGGTAGCTATGCAGTAATCGATTAGCGCCATGATTTGAGAGCTTTCCCTAACGTCACACTGGAAGTAGTCAGCGATGCTCCCTCCGACTTGAATGGTTTCCTGAGGTTGGGTTCGGGCACAAATTATTACTTTGGCTTTTTCTTTTAAGAAACTTTGAGCGATTTGTTTCCCTATTCCTTTGGTCCCACCCGTAACGATGACGACCTTATCTGCAATACCACTATCAGGATTTGCCATATGGCCCCCTATTTGATCAAAGTATTAAAAATGTTGCTTTCCTTATTGTGGCAGATCGAGGGAAGAATTGAGATAACCTTTTTAGTTATCCGGGAAATATAGACTTTCCGCGATCATGGGAGAACCAATGGCTGACAAGGTCATAACTGAAGAAGACTTCATATCTGAGTTGGAAAGCGGTATGACTATTGGTGTTGGTGGTTGGGGATCACGAAGAAAACCGATGTCACTCGTCCGAGCGATAATCCGGTCAGGTGTTACCGACTTAACCATAGTTAGTTACGGCGGGCCCGAAATCGGAATTCTATCTGCAACCAAACAATTGAAGAAAGCAGTTTATGGCTTTGTTTCTCTCGACTCGATACCTTTAGAGCCCCATTTTCGTGTTGCTCGTCAATCTGGAACAATTGAGGCTGTCGAATTTGATGAGGGAGCTTTTTATCTTGGGCTTTTAGCTGCATCACATAGAGTTCCGTTTTACCCAACAAGAGCAGGTCTCGGGTCCGATATGTTAGCTATGAATTCAGAGCTCCGAACTATCGTTTCACCGTATCCGGAACCGGGTGGGGGAGAAGGAGAAACTCTGGTAGCTATCCCCGCATTCGATCTTGATCTTTCAATCATTCACATGAATAGAGCAGACGCAGGAGGCAATGGGCAATTTCTTGGTCCAGACCTATATTTTGACGACCTATTTGCTATGGCAGCGAAGCGAACATTTATGAGTTGCGAGAAAGTTATTCCTACCGAAAATTTCCTAAATGAAGGAAGCGTACATACCTTAAAGATTCCTCGAATCTTCGTAGATGGGGTAATTGAAGCTCCCATGGGAGCACATTTTACAGAATGCCTCCCCGACTACAGTAGAGATGAAGCCTTCCAAAAGATGTATGCCGCAACAGCAGCGGACAAAGAGTTGTGGGACATATTCAATGAAAAGTATCTTCAAGCTGGCTCTCATGAAGAATATTTGGCGGCTGTAAACAGTTGGGAACAGGGGTTATGATGCGAGCCGATATCTGTGTTGCAGCGATTGCTGACTGCTTTAGGGGCGAGACAGATATCCTCTGTAATCCGATAGGAATTAGTCCAATTATTGGAGGGCGTCTAGCGAAGGCAACATTTTCACCCGATGTCGTTATGACTGATGCTGTTTCGGTTTTAGCAACTAATCCTTTACCTCTTAATGACCCCGATGCTGAGCGAACAGTTGAATCCTACGTGCCTTATAGAACTATTTTTGACATTGTTTGGTCGGGAAGAAGGCACGTGATGATGGGGGCTACCCAGATTGATCAATACGGTAATCAGAACATAGCGGCTATAGGTGACTATAAAAAGCCAAAAGCACAGCTATTAGGATTGCGGGGATCACCAGGAAATTTAATCAACCACCGGACCAGCTATTGGGTGCCTAAACACTCACAAAGAAGTTTTGTTTCCGAAGTTGATATCGTTTCTGGACCTGGTTATGACCGAATGCGGGCTCTTGGACAGCCAGGAAATCGATTTCACGATGTTCACCGGGTAGTTTCAAACCTCGGCGTTTTTGATTTTGAGACGCCAGAAAATCGAATGCGTATTCGATCTATTCACCCTGGGGTTGAGATGAGTGAGGTTATAGAAAACACGTCTTTTGATCTAGTTATTCCAACAGAAGTAGATCAGACGCGTGTTCCTAATGAAGAAGAGCTTCGTATTATGGAAATTATTGACCCTACGGGGATGAGGTATCAAGAGGTGCCTGAATGAGTAGTAACCATCCAAGATTACATACTCGTATCTGTGACCTTTTCAAGATTAAGTATCCCATTGTTCAAACTGGGATGGGATGGGTTTCGACAGCTAGATTAACTGCTGCAACTAGTGCAGCTGGAGGAATTGGTTTCCTCGCAACAGCAACTCAGACTTTCGATGAGATGAAAGAGTCCGTTGTGCAAATCCAAGAGGCAACTGATAAGCCATTTGGAATTAATGTCAGAACAGATGCTCCTGATATCGAAGACCGATTAGATTGGAGCATTAAATCCGGAGTTAAGGTTGTATCTTTTGCACAAGCTCCCAAGCCGGACATGGTAAAGAAGCTCAAAGATAGTGGAGTCGTAACGATCCCAACTATCGCAGCGCGAAGACACGCTGAAAAAGTTGCAGAATGGGGGGTTGACGCGGTGATCGCTCAAGGAAGTGAAGGGGGTGGACACACTGGAGAGGTCCCCACCGCGGTTCTAGTCCCTCAAGTGACGTCAGCTGTCGATATTCCTGTACTCGCTGCAGGGGGAATTACCGATGGTAAGGGACTCGTCGCCTCACTCGCGTGGGGAGCCGAAGGTATAGCTATGGGTACTCGGTTCCTTCTTTCCGAAGAAAGCGGTGTGCCACAAAGCGTAAAGCAAGCATACTTTGAATCGGCAGTCACCGATACGGTCCGCACTCGAGCAATTGATGGTGTCCCCCAACGAGTTATAAATACCACAATGGTTCGAGGTCTAGAATCAGCAAAATTACTTCGATTTCCTCGGGCGATGATCAATGCCCTCAAGTTTCGGCGTCTAACGCAAACATCATTTTCCGATCTAATTAGTGAAGCAATTTCAATGAAGAGAAATCAGGACCTCACATGGTCTCAACTCATGCTTGCGGCCAATGCTCCTATGCTCACAAAAGCAACAATGGTTGAAGGCAACCATGAGATAGGGATTATGCCAACGGGAGTTGGTTTGGGCGTAATAAATTCGGCTCCGCCAGTTGAAATGATCATTCGAGGTATTATCTCCGAAGCATCTGACATATTAAGTGGATTAAATCAACACAACCTTTAACTAGTTGGGAAGTTATGGACCTATTCTTCGACTCAAATCAGACAGCTTTTCGTGATGAGATCCGACACTGGATTAATGAGAATAAGCCCAATGACCGTTGGGCGCCTATGGATACCCAGCTAGGGTTTGAACAACACAGGACATGGGAACGAACGTTATTTGAAGCAGGGTGGTCAGTTCCGAATTGGCCAAAAAAATATGGTGGACGTGACTGTTCTCTAATTGAATGGCTTTTATATGAAGAAGAGTATTATCTCTCTGGGGCGCCAGGCAGAGTGAATACAAATGGCATAAGTCTCCTTGGACCAACCCTTTTCAGTTGGGGGACAGAAGAACAGAAAGATCGATTTCTTCCAAAAATGGCAAATGGCGATGAAATTTGGGCTCAAGGTTGGTCAGAGCCAGACTCAGGCAGTGATTTAGCTAGTTTAAAAACGGTTGCCGTGCGTGATGGAGATCACTACGTGATCAATGGCCAGAAAACATGGTGCTCAAGAGGGGCGTGGGCTGACTGGATTTTCTGTATCGTTCGGACGGACCCTACTAGCGAACGCCACGCAGGGTTGAGTTACCTTCTAGTACCTGGAGATTCTCCTGGTTTGATTAGAAGGCCTGTCTCTCGTCTTGACGGGGAACCCGCATTCGCTGAAATTTTTTTTGACGATTGTAGAGTTCACGTTGAAAATTTACTTGGAGATGAGGGAGCTGGTTGGAGCGTAGCCATGGCGACCGCGAGCAGTGAGCGCGGATTAAACTTACGAGCACCCGGAAGGTTTTTAGCAGCGGCTAACCGATTAGTTCAGTTATATATGAAAGCAATAGAACGAAATCCACTTCTTCCGTCTGCTATTCGAGATCAGGTGGTCGATGCCTATGTTAATGCGCAAGCATACCGATACCAGGTGTTTCAAAAAGCAACAATGCTGATGGAAGGTGGAACTCTAGGAGCTGAAGCCAGTTATATGAAGCTTTTCTGGTCAGAACTTGATATTGAGATTCATGCCTCAGCTCTTCGCATGCTTTCTGAACAAGGTGAGCTTGTTGAGGGTGCGCCAGATGCTGAAGATAGCGGAAATTGGATGTCGGGGTACTTGTTCGCGCTTGCAGGGCCGATATATGCGGGCACAAACGAGATTCAGAGAAATATCGTTGCAGAACGTGTCCTCGGGCTGCCAAGGAAGTGAACATGTCGTTAGGTAGTCCCAGAAAATTAATGCTTATAAGGCGGTTTGAATGAAATTCTCTTTCAAAGATGAGCAGCTGCTTTTTGCTGAGGCAACCCGTGAGATGTTAAGGAAGGACTGCTCACCTGAGGCGATTAATGAGTTCGTTGAATCTGATTCCGCTGCCATGCCTGAACTATGGAATTCATTCGCTTCTATGGGGGTACTAGGAATAACAGCTTCTGAAACGCTGGGTGGTTTAGAAATGTTAGATCAGGACTTTGTCTTGATTATGGAAGAATTAGGCCGTGCCGCTTGTCCTGAACCAGTTATGGAACACGCTGTTTTGTCTATTCCTTTACTGGAGGAATGCAATAACAAAAGCCAGTATACGAGTATTCTCGAATCTGCAATTAACGGGGAACATCGCCTTTCGGTTGCCCTTGAGAGCCAATATGTCGTCGGAGCTGACTCGGCTGACTACCTCCTCTTATTTCGTGACAGTCTTTTGCACCTAGTAGCTAAAGAATCTATCGTCCTTCAGCGTCAAGCGTCCGTTGATTCTTCCCGCAGACTCTTTTCTGTCAAGTGGGATACAAACTCCGGCACAGTCATTGAAGGCGACTCTGATAAGGTTCGGTCGCTGATTGAAATCACAAAGTTAAGAGCCGAAGTCTCTACTGCTGCCCAATGTATAGGGGTAGCCCAGCAGTTATTGGATATGACAGTGCAGTATGTACAAGAACGTAAACAATTTGGAAAACCAGTTGGAGTTAACCAAGCGATAAAACATCACCTCGCTGACACAGGGAAGGCAATAGAATTCGCTCGACCTATGGTGTACAGGGCAGCTTGGTCTCTTAATAAGGGTGACACTGAAGCAGAACTCGCAGCTCACATGGCAAAGTTACTTGCATCAAAAGCTGTTGACTTAGCATGTAAAACTTCTCTTCAGTGCCATGGAGCTATTGCATATACTCTGGAGTATGACTTGCAAATATGGTTGAAAAGAGGGCTAACTCTGTCTTCCTCCTGGGGAGACATCTACAGGCAGCGAGAAAGAATTGCTGACTGTTTAGGTCTTTAAAGCTGACCTTATCATCAAGATCCCATACACTCCTATGGGTGGGGAAAGCTCATTTGAGCTGCTAAGGGCTCTCTACCTGACGGAGGATGCATGGAAGAAGATGTTCTATCTGCTGCAAGCGAATTGCGGGACGCTATACATAACCTGGCACAAATGACAAGAGAGGTAGCGCTAGGCTCAGAACAACTACTAGCAGCCAAGCTGCTTGTCGAGACAGCAAGCGAGAAATTGCAAGGAGAGCCCCTTCTTCACTGGTCCGAAAAACCAGAGGGATCTAGAAAACAAACATCGAAAAGTTACCGCAGTCGATCCTTGTTTCAAGGAGAATTGCACCCATTCTCACCGCCCGTACACTGGGATTTACACTCTGGACCAGATGGGCAGCCAGGATACTTATTTGAAACAACTCTATCTTCGCTATATGAAGGTGCGCCGACGTCAGTTCATGGAGGGTACATAGCCGGACTCTACGACGAACTATTTGGAGCAGTTCAAAGCTTAGCCGAAGGGGAAACAGGATATACAGGTAAATTAACCGTCAGATACAGGTCATTCACTCCTACAAACAAGAAACTCATATTTAGAGGATGGGTTACCCAAAATAGTGGTAGAAGAATCAGTGTTAAGGCTACTTGTCACGATGGACAACGCTTATGTTCAGAAGCCGAAGCGCTCTTTCTGCGGTTAGAGCAAGAAGACGAACTATAGAATGGCAAATCTATTATTCGTATGCACAGGAAATGCTGCCCGTTCAGTCATGGCAGTTACCATGATGCGAGATATGACTTCTACCTTAGAAATCCGAGGAGCAGGGACTTTCTCTATTCCCGGGTTGCCGATGAGCCAGAGGACCAGAGAAGCACTCGCAGGAATGAACCTTTCGGACCCCGAGCACCGAAGCCATCAATTAGAAAGCGAAGATTGCCATTGGGCTGACCTCATAATCGTATTCGAGGCGGAGCATGTGCAATATATTCGACGTAAGCACCCTGAAGCAATCTCTATTACAGGTACTCTCCCTCGTATCGCAAAGTTTCTCAAGGCTTCACAATCAGACTTTGCACATAGAGTCACCGAATTACA
>MDTD01051493.1_pt1 | contig 14552 bp, 14 predicted proteins | sample 811221 | NCBI WGS metagenome assembly MDTD01 (sample SAMN05326646, study PRJNA326480) | marine metagenome | isolation source: seawater | place: Pacific Ocean: South West | collected 2011
AATATCGTCTGGTTCTCTTTTCATATCTCTCGAACTTTTTCATATATCTTGTGGCCTGTCTTTCTACCACAATGGTATCTTTCATACCACTAGATGCTACTGTACCGCTGATTATTTGCCCTCTAACTCTGAGAGATCCGTAGAACGGGCAGGTTTCGCTGCCATCCCATTCTCCTTCTGGCTTGATTACATCGACCCCGATATCCCTCATCTCATTGCCCCCTGTATCTCTTTCCAATTCTATCTTGAGCTCTTTGACCGACGAGTGAGCCGTTGATTACCTCGTTTTCGATTCTGAAAATTATCGTATTCTTAGCTAGCGTTTTTTCTCCGCTGATAGTTTCAAGCTTGATTGTCCTCTTAGTTTCGTCCAACACTATTCCAGTTAGTCCGACGAGAGAAGGATCTGTCGAATCAATGATATCGATCGTCCTAGAAAGCCAAGGGAGATTGATTAGATCTGTCATTTACCGAACCTCCACTTGATACCCATTCTGCTCTAGAACTTTAGCTGCCTTCTTCTTGTGATCTCCTTGGAGTTCTATTGTTCTGCCCTTCACTGTGCCCCCACTAGCACATGCGCCCTTCAGAATCTTGGCCAATTGGCCGATATCTATGGCAGTATCTTCAATTCCTTCAACCATTGTGACCATCTTACCATATCTCCTTCTTACCACCGAAATTACTGCCTTTTGTTGCTCCTTGGCTATCTCCTGACAAATACATAGCTCATCTGGCAGTCCACATAGGTTGCAAATCCCCGCCAAATCACTCCTCCTTTTCCTGGTTCAGCTTAGTTAGAAGCCTAGCTATGCTCCTTCGTGTCTGCTTGTATGCTCCTGAGTTTGATGCAGAGCCCCCCAGTGCCTGCTGGGATCTTAGCTGAAGCATCTCATCCCTGAGTTCTTCCAAAGTGAGCTCCCGCTGCTCTTGGCTCATCTCATCAATTTCCTTAGAGCTAACGTGCGACATCTCACTCCTCCTCCTTTGCGGCCTTCTTCTCTAATGCCTCTTCAAGATCAAGGGGGACGAAACCTGATGCCTGAACTAGCTCAGGAAGTCCTGATTCGCTTCTATCCTGTATTGAAATCTCATGAGGGAGCTTGGTTCCTGGCCTCATTATTCTAACTGTACAGCCTATTGTCCCAAGTTTCTTCACAGCGGTTGAGAATCCTACGTCCATAAGCTGCAGAGCCGTTTCTCCGCAGTATTTGATATGGCCCTTCTGGAATTTCTCTACGCGATGCCTTGCTCCTGTGATCTTGCCGCTGAGTATGACTATGCATCCTCTTGCACCAGCATCCATGATGTTCTGGACAGTACTATGTCCTGCTCTACGGAAGAACCAGCCCCTCTCAAGTGAGCTAGCAAGTCTGCTTGCCATCACCTGGGCGTTCGTTCTCGATTCTTCTATTTCCTCGACCTCGAGTTGTGGATTAGTGAGGTTAAAGTCTTCCTGGAGCCTTCTCTGAAGGTCATGTATGACTTTCCCACGTCTGCCAATTACCCGTCCAACCTGTTCTGCCTTGAGAGTAACCTTTGTTCCCTCTGGGGTTCTGTTGAAAGTAAGGCCCCCAAAACCCGCCCTCTCAGTCTCTTTCAGGAGGTATTCCCTCACCAACTGTCTCTCGACATTCCGGTTGATCATTTTTTGAATGGTATTCTCCTTCATTTATTCACCTCAGAACTCCTCTTCATCGATTTCCAATTCTGATTCTTCATCGAAGTATTCGAGAAAAATCTCCAAGTTGACCTGATAGTGATTACTGGGGGTTGCTCTTCCCTGTGCTCTCGGCCTGAAGTTTGTTGCTACTTGCCCCCTATGGGCAGCTACGTGTGTAATCACCATGTCTTCTGCATCTATATCATCGAACCTCTGTCTAGCATTGTCCATAGCACTGTTAATCAGTTTGATGAATTCCAAGGAGGCTTTGTTGGGGAACTTTCCTGGACCCATCTTGCCCTTTCTATGGCCGGCCATGGTATTTCCCCCTCTGCCTTTCCTTGATCTTCTCTGATAGGGTATAGCGCTCTTCTTTTCGACAACCTCTTCCAAATATTCCCGTGCATCCTCTGCATTCATTCCACGGATTGCCTTGGCGATATGATAGCAGTGCTTATGATGGCAGTCCAAGTTAACTGCTCTTGCTGTTACAAGGTTGGACCCTTCTAGGAGCTGACTGTAACCGCTCTGTGCCTTTCCTTGTCTCCTACTCATTTAATTCACCTCACTTTAGCGCCACGTGTTGGGAAGATCTGGTAGCACCTACACCTGGTCCGGTGTGGGTAACAGACTTCCTAGTCTTTGCAAACTCCCCTAGTGAATGTCCGATCATCGGTGGAATAATCTCGAGATTCACGAATTTCTGGCCATCATGGACACCTATTGTGGAACCAACCATCTCAGGTAGAATGTACATTCCCCTGCAATGTGTCCTTATTGTCTTTCCATTACTATTCCTAATCCTATCGAGAAGTTTTTCGCATTCTTCGTCGAGCCCCCTGGCTAGCGATCTCTTGACACGAGATGGCATCAGAGTAGCTATTGAAACTGCATCGGGATTTTCCTCGGGAGGATAAAGAGGGATTTCTGATAGTTCCTCCATTGAGTATCCCCTCCACTTGAATTCCTTTTTCCTCCTCTCAGAGATCTTCGATCGCCTCTTCCTAGCCTGTCTTCTGGCCATCTTCGCCGACCTGAACATTTTCTTCTTCCTAGCCATCTAATCTACTCCTTCTTCGACCTTCCTCTTCCGGTCCTTCTCGGTGCAATGTTGCCGACCTTCTTTCCTGGCGGAGCATGTCTGCTGACCGAGTTCGGCCCATGGACTGCTTGGTGGTTTCCACCACCATGAGGGTGATCTACTGGATTCATTGCAACGCCGCTCACCGTTGGATACAGCTTGCCTCTTGCTTTGGCCCTGTGATGGGCTGCTCCGGCCTTCAGTAGTGGCTTTTCAGTACGTCCATGACCCCCTAAAACGCCGATTGTAGCTCTGCATTTTGCAGGGAGGTCCTTTGTTCTGCCACTAGGGAGTTGAATTCTGACGTAATCGCCCATCCTTGTATCTATCATTGCTGAGTTGCCACCGGAACGAGCTATTTTCCCACCGTCACCAGGGCGGAGTTCCACATTGCAAATCTGAGTCCCCTCTGCTATTTGGTCTAGAGTTGTAACGTTTCCTGGCCTGAGAGCGACCTTGTCTCCGAAGGCTATGGTCTGTCCGACGGCGATTCCCTCAGGAGCGCCTACGTGGGCAGTTAATCCATCTTCGAATTTGACCTTGGCAAGTGGGGCGGTGTGGGCTGCACTGTGGACCAAATCCACCACCTCTGCAATCTCGCCGCTCACGCGTGGCAAACGGTTAGCAGCAGGGAACCTGTGGCTTGAAACTCTATTTTTGGGGCTAGAACCCCTGCGCTGTGAACGTGTCCTCTTGCCCATAATAAAACCCCTCAGAATGCTCCCAACTTGAGAGCTGCCTCCTCAGCATCATAGCCATCTTCCAAACGAATGCTAGCGTGCTTCCCTGTCCTGTTAATCTTGACATTTACTTTGGCGACCTTGACTTCAAGAAGGGCCTCAATCGCTTCCTTAATGTCTTTCTTAGTAGACTCCCTACGAACAATGAATTCTATTCTGTTGTTATTCTCCATGTATCCGCCTTCAGGATCAGAAATTCTCCTGGCCTCGAGAGTTTTCTCGGTAATCCAAGGCATTATGATTACGTCGTAAGGGTCCATAATTATCACTCCAAAGCCTCCACTGCCGACTTGGTCCAAACTGTTAGTCTGCCCAAATCCCCCCCAGGAGCTAGATCTTCTGCACAGAGGTCCTTTGCAGTTACGACATCTACTCCGGGGAGATTCCTTGCTGCCCTATCCAGTCCATCCTTCTGTGCCACAACAAGCAACAAGCTCTTAGGGGTACGATATTTTCTACCCCTCATTTTACCCTTTCCAGCCCTGATAGTTCTGCCCTTTCTTGATCGGTCTAGATCGGCCGATAGGCCTAATCCTTCCATCATTGCTACAAACTTTCTAGTTGAGTTCTGATACGGAAGATTCTCTATCTCGTACTTCTCATCTGAATCGGTACGCGACTCTACATAATCGTCGATTATAATTGGAAATCTTAGCCCTTCTTCGAATCTGTGTCCTCTGGAGGAAACTGTAACTGAATCACATGAGGCTGCTATCGCTGAGTCTCGAGCAGCTCTTCTCTGTCTGGAATTGAGCTTCTGGGACCAGTCTTTGTCTACCTTAGGCCCGTGTGCCCTCCTGCCTCCTCGTGTATGAGGGTTCTGAGCCCCAGTCCTCTGGCCCGTTTTCCTCATTATTCTTGAGACGCCCCGGCCCTTGCCCCACCATTCAACTGAGTGTTTCATTCCCGGTTGTGGGGATTTCTTTCCGTCATGTTCTCTGTGGCCATATGACTGTCTGCGGTTCGCTCGCGAAGCATGTACTGCTGAGCGGACGATATCCTCTCGAATTTCTGATGAAAAGGGTTCAGGGAGAGTTACTGCCTTCCCATCTTTCACCTCTACGTTGTAAGTTTCTGCTAGAAGTCCAGCATCCATCTCTTCCTGAATTACAGAATTGACCAGATTGTAAGACTTTATTTTCAAAATATCACACTCCCTGCTTACTTGATGTACTGACGTAAGTTACCTCAACATCGCCAACCACCTTTCTTGGCCTAGTGGCATCTCTGAACCTTAGAAGCCTCTTAGAGGGACCTGGTAGGCTTCCCTGGATTATCATGTAGGGATTCTTAACTTCCCCATAATTCAGGAAACCCCCTGCGGGAGTGATCTCCGATTCTTCGGGGTTAGAAATTCTTAGGATCTTTTTGTTGAGTTCAGTCCTTTTATGATATCCGACCTGACCGGCCTGTCTGATTGTCTTCCTAACATAACCTGTGCCGAAGTCACCCATATTTCCACCTTGTCGCCTTCTTTTGCTATTCTTGTGGCTAAGTAATTTCAGACCGAATCTCTTGATCGATCCCTGCCAGCCCTTACCTTTTGTAATGCCTACCACGTCTACTTCCTGGCCTACATCATATACGTCATCGAGGCCAATCTCCCCTCCGAGCTTTTCAATAGCCCAATCCAGTTTTGATTCTATGTTGCCACCTACTAGTGCCATCTCCATTATCTCAGGAGTCTTTGAAGGGACGCTACTGACCTTTTCAGGTTGAGTACATACGATTAGCCTAATATCGACCAAGTCTTGTTCCTTGAGAGAGTTTGTTGATTCCTCAATAGAGTTAGGTCCCCTCTTGGGTATCCTTCCGCCCCTAGTTGCAGGCTTTCTGCCCTCTTCAACGTCCCTCTCCCCTCGAGTTTGATTTGCATAACGTGAAAATAGGTTTTGTGGAGGGTCCTCAGAGATGTCGGCCCATACCTCCCCAGCTGTCTGTTTCCCATAGGGAGTCATTCTGTAACCCCTTACTGCTAAAACATTCATTGGGGGTGCCTCAACAACTGTGACTGCTTTCCTAACTTCCTGTCCTGCAGATGTAGATTTGGGATTGGTGTCCCTAACTAGAATGTGAGTCATTCCAGCCTTCCATCCAGCAAATCCCTGAACTCTAACCTCAGAAGAATCCGCTTCTGGCCATGATGTTATTCGCGGGAACTTTCTGACTGCCCTCTTGCGTGGGCCATAGCCCATGCTACCTCGACGGGGTCGGTGTCGGTCTGCCATTGCATTTCCTCCGTTTTTACCGGACTCCACCGCGTACGGAAGATTCCGGGCCAGCAGCGTTATGGAAGTACCGTGACACGGGACCGGATCCGGGAAAGCGGATCTGGTTTGTGGGGTGCTATGCAGAGCCCTTTGTGTCTGGTACCTCACGCTGTGAGCGGCCTTGCGACAAACATACCCTATTTGAACGAATCGGGGCGGTTTTGAACACCCCTACGGGGTGATTAGTTGATTTTTGGATGCAACTATTTTGAACCCCGGATATTAGGTCGGCATCTGTGTCCCCGTATGTTGTGCATCCAGGCCTGTGTCCAGAAACAGTTCAGGCTAGGGCATATCAGCTTCAAGCAGTGGATGAGGCGATGTGTGGTTCGATGTTGCTTGTCTTGCCAACTGCAGCTGGAAAGACGGCAGTTGCGTGGATGACTATTGTGGAGAGGTTGGAAAAAGAGGGTGGTTGGGCATTGGTAATATCGCCAACCGTGGCTCTTTCTAATCAGCACATGGAAAATACGAGTTCAGTGATTTCGAATGTAGAAAAAATAAATCCAATTTCTCTGAGTGGGCAGAATCCCTCGTCCAAGAGAAAATCCCTATGGAGTACTTCAAAGCTAATCTTCGCCACTCCCCAGGTTGTCAGGAATGATTGCAACAGTGGCATTCTAACACTAAGGGACTGTAGTTTACTAGTTGTTGACGAAGCCCACCATTGCACTGGTGGTCACGCAATGGCAGAGGTCGTGGACTCATATGTTAATCAGTCTTGTAAACCACTAATCCTAGCTACCACAGCAAGTCCTGGATCAAGAAAGGTTCAGATCGAAGAGGTTTGCAGGAGACTGAGGGTCCAAAGAATCCATCTTAGAACTTCGGATGACCCCCTCCTTTCGGACTATCTCGCAGAACTGGATGTGGAAGAAATTTGTGTGGAGGTTCCCGCTCAGATTAGAGATATAGCTGAACCACTTAAGATATGGCAAGAAGGAATAGTGGACAGAGAGCGGAGAATTGGTAGTTATGTAATGCCTGGCCCTATTAGTCAGGCGGGACTTTCCAATGCGATGGAAAGAGCACAAGCGGCTATACGTGACGGGAACCCGAGTGGTTATGGGTCATCCTCGCAGATTGCGATTGCAATGAGGTTGCATCACTTGATTAATCACTTACTCTGTCAAGGGATTGCTGCATCTAGGCACTTCCTAAAAAGGATGAAGTCTGAGGATGGAAAAAGTAGATCATCAAAAATTTTCCTAGAAGATTTGAGAATAAAAAAATTATTGATGAAGCTAGTTGAAATGGATGAGGTCCACTCCAAGGTTGGGGCTGTTAGGAGGCTCGTTAGGGAAAGAATCAGGAGAGACGCTGGTTCTAGAGTGATTGTTTTTGCTAACTTTAGGGACACCGTTGAAGCACTAGAAGATGCTCTATCTGAACTAAATGGAATTAGAGCTGCGCAATTCATAGGGCAATCGAGTAGATCTGGCTCAGGTGGATTATCAGCTAAAGAGCAGATATCCAGATTATCTGATTTTCGAAAAGGAAAATCAAATGTTTTGGTAGCTACATCAGTTGGAGAGGAGGGGCTAGACATACCTAGTGCGGACCTGGTGATTTTCTATGAGCCGGTTTCGAGTGAGATAAGGACTATTCAGAGGAGAGGCAGAACTGGAAGGAGGAGAGCGGGGGAGGTTGTGGTGCTAATTGCCGAGGGAACCCGGGACGAGGGGGCCAAAGAGTCGGCGAAAAGGAGGGAGGAGTTCATGCATAAGATACTGAGAAGAGTTTCAAGAGGTTTGAATGGACCTCGTCATGGGAGTCTCAAGAATATGGAAAGCTTTCGTGTAAAGACACCAGATGGGATTATCTCAGCTTATGATTACATCACTGGGGAGCGCGAGAGGGCCAGAGGAGAGTTGGCGAAGGAGGATGTCACGCCGAGGGGAGATAGGCCAAGTTCCAGTAGCTCACTCCCAAATAGTAACTTCAGACCATCGGGGCAAACGGGATTGGATCAGTTCTAATCGCCTATTACTGCGATTCTGGTGCGGAGCTGGGCTAGCCTGTTGTTATGGTGTCCAAAGGCAAATGCTAGCATCTCGGTAAGGTGAATAACTGGAATATTAGTTGAAATTCCAGTTTGCCTGCTGGCCTTACCCTGATAGATGTCGAGCACGGTGTGTGATAGAGTACAGGCACTAACAATTAGGGATGCGCCTTCTGTCTTCGCATCGGAAATAACAGAGGCAACCTGCTTCAGCACTGTTGGTTCCTCAGAGTAAAGTCCCGGGACTCCGACGCTCTGGGTCCTGCTCTCCCAATTGATTGGTATTCCGCCGAGAGAGTCGATCAAGAGTTCCATGTAGCAAGGATCGAAGACATCGTCCCCTCCGCATGCACCTTCCTGTTGGATATTGGGCCCATAGTAACCTGCGATCGGAAATCTAAGGGGGTTCCTTAGTTTGCTTTCCACCTTGTCCAAACCGATTTCATCCACCAGTACGTGCAGCAAGTGGTGAATTCGCAAATCTCCCTTGAGAGTAAGTCCTGAGGTTTTCTGTAGAACTTCATTTGTTTTAGCCAGAAGTAGTGGGTCCTCTTTCAAACTAGTCAGATCTTCGTGAAGATTCCCCGCCGTGGCTGCACAAGGTGTAATTATGTCCAATCCCATTGACTCCGCTATAGCGAAGTTTCTAGCATTGAGGGTGATTTGGAGATTCTCGTTAGCCTGCCTGATTATACCTGCACCGCAGCTAGTTGCACCTTTCATGGGGGAGAGGGTGATTCCCAAAGATCTCATTGCCGGATCCATGGTCTGGGCCACTTCTGTAGCGCTACTATGGGCCACATTACCTGGATGGTATGCGAACTTTGTTGCCATCAGAACCTACCATCCATCTCGTTGAATATGGAAATCACCTGGTAGTGATCATCAACAGATGAGTTGAATTGTTTTGGCATCTTGCCAATTCCCGCCGGAGGTGCTAGCATCCCAAGTTGGCCATTGAACATATTGCCTCCTGTCCTCGTGAAGCCGAGAACCATCCTAGCAGTAACCCCGGAAAATAGGTTCGCCAGAAGGGCGAATGGGCCGAGAGCCTGACGATAGATTACTGTGTCATTTACCATCCCACTACTCTTCACCGTCCATGCATACCAGTATACATGCTTTCCATGCTTCCCATTGAATCCATCCGCGGTTAGAACTGAGTTCTTGACTTCAAGCAGCGCTTGGCATGATTCTCTGGGAATCGCTCTTTGGCGCCTGATTGGAGCTAAGTCGGTTTCTGCTTTGATGCCATTAGATGATGAAAGTAATTCGTCTATTTCCTCCATCTTGGATGGTGAAATTCGTGGATCATTTCTTCTTGCCCAACACGAGACTATCACGGACGGGCCGAGATATCCATTCGCATGGGGTACTGCATCGGAGCTTGCATGCATTATCATATGGCTCTGGAAATCTGTTTTGGCATGAATCTGGGAAGCCGTGGCAGGATCCATAGTTCCGATAGCGCCCTGTGGGGTATGGGCCCCTTCACGAGTGGCAGCGACCATCCATGGTCTACTAGCCTCCCTCTTCCTTTCCAGAGACCAAGGGTCAACTGCAAGATCCCGTATTACATCGAAACCTGGGAGTGGGGAGATTCTGAGGGATACCGAATCGTCACGAATAGGCGCGATGGAGTCCAGTCTAGTCAAGCCAGGTATTACTAACCTACCATTAACTGAAATCGCAGTATTGGGATCGTCCACCGCACCCTCCCTGAAGGTTAGAGATCCGTCTTGGGACTTCTTCAAGGCCCTGAGGACATCAAGGACTGAGGTGTTCCTGGGAAATGAACAGAGCCAAGTATCCGTCCCGGTCGTAGAAGTTTCGGGATCGTATCTGAAGATATCAACTTCTACCTGGATAAGTTCGGATTTCAAATCGGGAATTGAGAATCCGTCTTCACCCTCAACACCTGAAGAACCGTCTACATACGACTTGATTACATCTACCATTTCCTCGTGGAATTGCCCAGTACTATCAACAGCAGCAAGGGCGGGAAGTACCTTCAATGTCCACTCGGCGGCTGGAGAATCGTAATCTACATCGCAATCCAATCTTTCGATAATCCTGTTAGCCCCCAATTCTTCCAAACGACCATCCCAGTCCTTACCTGACTGGCAGAAGAACTCGTAGCTAGTGTCCCCAAGAGCGCAAACTGCAAAATGGAGCCCTTCTAGTTTTGATGCGGACTCCGAGATGGCAAACTGCCACAGTTCCTCGGCATTATCTGGCATCTCCCCTTCGCCCCACGTTGAGCAAACTATCAGAACTCTCTTTTTGGAAGATAGCGAATTGAAGTCGAATCCATCCATATCATGGATTTCGCCTTCCAGCCCATATTCCTTGGCCTGCTTAGAAATTTTTGCAACGAGTCCTTCAGAATTACCCGACTGGGAGCCAAATAACAGAACTAGCGAGCGATCTCCGGAGGAAAGAAGGCCCTCCAAACCCACATCAGAGATTTCACTATCGGAGGTAGTCTCCAGACCATCTGAATTTTCTATGGCCTCAGATGTTTCATCGGCAACTGAATTCACTTCCTGGATAGTCGTGCCTGTACCACTCAACTCAGAGAATATAGTTAGAGCTTGATTGGTAAATTCCGCAGCGGGTTCATCGTACTCGACATCACAGTCAACCCTATCCAAGATTCTGTTCGCACCTTGCTTCTCGAACCAACCGTCCCAGTCCTTCCCCGACTGACAGAAGAACTCGTAGCTAGTGTCCCCGAGCGCGCAAATTGCAAAATTGCACCCCTCTAGCGAGGGAGGTGAGTCTCCGATGGCAGAATCCCAGAGATCTACAGCGTTGTCTGGCATCTCCCCTTCCCCCCAGGTGCTACAAAAAATCAGAACGTTCTTTGCACTGGAGAGGTCGCCTATCTGAATCTCATCCATTCCCTTTAATTCTGGAGACATACCCATTGATTTCGCTTGATTCTCGGCAATAGATGCCAATTCTTCGGAGTTACCAGACTCCGAGCCGAATAGTATGAGCAGGGGTTCGCCGGTCAAATTATCACCAGTCCAGCATATGTGGACATAACCCACGAGAATAATCCGACTATTGAATATGTGCATTCGAGGATATGGTTCTCGAGACTAAATTTGCGTCTTTCACATGTCCATGCCATCGAAGTCCTCAGGAGTCGGGCCCGCCCCCTTGCTAGAAATCACATCATCGATTCTTAGAATCATAACTGCGGTCTCGGAAGCACTCTGAATGGCCTGCTCTACAACTCTGCTTGGCTCGAAGACATTTGCCTTTGCCATGTCAACCACACCTCCCTCGTAGACATTCACTCCATGGGTGGACTTACCTTCAGAATGTGCCTTTCTGAGATCTATGATTGTATTCACGGGGTCTAAGCCGGCGTTTTCTGCTAGCGTCCTAGGGATGACCTCCAATGCACTGGAAAATGCCTCTATTGCCATCTGTTCCCTACCGCCAATCCCCTCTGCGTATGATCTGAGTTCCCTGCTAAGTGCGGCAATCACTGAACCTCCGCCTGTCAAAACAGAACCATCTTCGTGAGCCACTGCTACTACACCTATTGCATCTTCAAAAGCCCTCTTCACCTCATCAACAACATGTTCTGTACCACCCCTTAGTAGAACTGAAACGCTCTTTGCTTCGGGACAACCTTCAACGAAAACCATATCTGAATCTCCGATTTTCTTCTCTTCAACTCTGGCAGCAGTGCCGAGGTCCCCCCCAGTAAGATCGTCCAGATTATTCACTATCTTACCTCCCGTGGCCTTGGAGAGCGCTTCCATATCGCTCTTCTTTGCTCTCCTAATGGCGAAAATTCCTGACTTAGCCATGTAATGTTGAGCTAGGTCATCTATTCCCTTTTGGCAAATAACTGTGTTCGCCCCACTTTCCTGGATTTTATCTACTAGTGACTTAAGAAATTGCTCTTCCTCATCCAAAAACTGTGAGAGCATGTTTGGGTCAGTAATCTGAATCTTGGCATCTACTTCTGTCTTCTTGACCTCTATTGCAGAGTTGACGAGGGCAATCTTTGCATCTGTTACTGATCTTGGCATTCCGCTGTGAACCCTCTCCTTATCCAAGATTATTCCATCTACAAGGGTGCTGTCCCTTATTGAGCCCCCTTGCTTCTTCTGGACCTTGATGTCATCCAGATCAACTAATACCTCCTCGTCATTCTTCTGAGCGACAGATAGAACTGCCCTTACACTGATATCAGATAGGAACTCCTTGACCGCTCCGGCACTCTTGCCGGTAAGTGCAGTCTTTGCAACCTCTGAGAGCATCTTCTCATCTACTCCCGTGCCGTGGGAATCGATCAGATCCACTGCCTTATCGGAAGCTAGCCTAAATCCCTCGCAAATCACAGTTGGATGAACGTTCTGTTCTACTAAATCTTCGCTCCTTTTGAGGAGCTCACCGGCAATAACAACCGCACTGGTTGTCCCATCGAAGCAGTGCTGCTCCTGAGTTTTGGCAATCTCAATGATCATTTTTGCAGCTGGATGCTCGATCTCCATCTCCTTCAGAATGGTTGCTCCGTCGTTTGTGATCACAACGTCACCCATCGAGTCTACTAGCATCTTATCCATGCCCTTTGGCCCAAGAGTTGATCTCACAGCATCAGCGACTGCTTTTGCCGCAGCGATGTTGTTACTCTGAGCGCCCTTTCCGCTTGTCCTAGTTGTTCCTTCCTTCAGAATGAAGATTGGTTGCTGTCCGTTGTACAAATTATCACTTTCCTTGATTCGACGAGCGGGGCATTGGAGGGGGGGTCATAAGCCCTCCCAATTGAAAAAAGAGGATTTTACACCGGCCTAATCCTCTTGAGAATCCAGCCACTCTTGTCCATAGAACTGCCACTGCTCCATTGTCCAACCCTCTGGAATGCCATCTTCTGGGATCGAAGGGCCTAAATTTTCCAAATCCAGTTCCGCGGCGTCCGGGGTACTATCGTACGCGGATGCGAGGGGGGAAGTATCAGGCTCTATGAGCGGAGAGATCGAAGGGGATTCGGCAGGTGCAGGGGGCTGTTGAAAGAGGTCTTGGGATCCCCCGTACATTGAATTAGCAATTTCATCTGCAGAAGGAAGTTCTTTGGAGCCAAACTTTTCACCATCCCATCCATCCACAGTCATGCTGTAATCACCTATTGATGAGTATTCTTCCAGGGGCGCTGTGGCATCTCTTAGTACCCTGAGGGATGCCAGAAGAACGGCTCCCATTATTGCTATTCCAACAGCAACAATAGCGAAGTTTGCCGCGAGCCAACCCACCTCCTTTACATCTGTGCCCTCAGGAATCGGATCAGGCTTAAACAATGTTATTTCGGCCGTTCTGGAGGTTGTATCGAGATCGCTTATGACTACCAAAGTCACGTTGAAGTCGACAATATTAGCTGCTAGATTTTCCAAGTTCTCGTCCCTTACGTCCAGGTGAATTGTTACATCTCGGCTTTCCCCCGCTGCGAGAACGAAATTTCTATCCTCATCAGATACCCTGGCATCGTAGATTGTCCACTGATTATCCAGTTCTACGTCTGCTCTGATTTGCTGGTCAAGTTCTGGATGAGCGCTTCGGATTGTGAAAACCAGAATGTAATCATCCCCTGATTCGGAAATCTCTCCAGCGTTTGACTGGGAAGAGGGCGGTAAAACCAAAAGGAATCCGACCGTTCCAACTTCAAATCTCGCTTCCCCCTCGGAAACGGTTCCTGAAGAAACACTGATCGCCCGGAGTTTTATGGTTCTAGGACCTTCCACGCCAGAATCAAATGAATAGCTTACGCTTAGGTTGAATGAGGTTCCCGGGGGTATGTACGGAGTCCTTCCCTGATTTATCCCAGCAACTGTGGCCGAAACATCCGATGGGAAAATTAACTCGATATCGAAAGCATCATCGACATTTCCCGTGTTCCAAACTTCCCATTTCAAAGTCCTTGGGTCAGTACCTGAGGCAAATACCTCTTCGGATAAATCTCTGTCCTCAACATCCACAAGGTTAGTTTCAGGTACTGTGAGGTAGAAGTTGGTAAGAGACTGGTAAGCAGGATTAGATTGGCTAGTTCCAATAATGGAAATTCGGTAGGAGCCATTGACAATTACGTCATCTTCTGTTTCCCCCTTGGGCATTGGAAGTATCAATGAAAGCGTAACCTGCCCCCCATTGGGCTCAAGAGTAACTACTTCAGAGCTGATTTCAGCTTTCAACTTCCAGTTATCAGTATCCACCCTTATATCGAAGGTATCTTCGGTATTCCCATAGTTGAACAAGAAAACTTGGACGACCTGTTGTTCTCCATTTGCTGGAGCGAGCATAGCCTGTTTTACCGGGGCTATTGCCAAGTCGTGGTACACTGGAACCTCGATATAGAGATTTGAAGAAGCCTGGAATGTATTTGGTTGCCTGGGATTTGCTAATAACATGAGTTCGTAAGTGCCGGGAAACATCCCTTCTGGAATCGTAATTTCGACATTAAGAGTCATTTCTTGGACCGGTGTCATATTGATTATGCTGGCCTCTTTACCACCATTTTCAGTTTCGAACCATTTTAGATTATCAGATGATAGGGCGGGATCAAAGAATACGCCACCTAGGCTCCATGAAGAATATTGATTACCTGTATTCTTCAACTCCATCGTGATATTCGCCTTAGATCCTGGCATTATTGTCGCAGCTGGATTCGATAGAGTCTCCTGTTTCAGAGTCATTCGATATGTTGGCCTAACGCTGACCGGAAGCTCGATGAAGTACTTCGTATCCTGAAACCCAAGGATACCGTCATTTATCCAGGTAT
>MDTD01173991.1_pt1 | contig 14550 bp, 12 predicted proteins | sample 811221 | NCBI WGS metagenome assembly MDTD01 (sample SAMN05326646, study PRJNA326480) | marine metagenome | isolation source: seawater | place: Pacific Ocean: South West | collected 2011
GAATTATATCTTCATTTTTATAGAATGGAGAAAAATTTACTTCACCATTTGATAAAATTTTGGAAAATCCATCGTAATATATAGGCAAAAACTTTTGATAATAAGCACTAAAATAAAATCTTCTGTCATCTCTACTTAATCCATGCTCAGCTTCTAATGAATACATTATAGCATCAAACGTATCCAAATTACTAAAATATTGATTATCAAGTTTTTTTCCCAATGAATAATAATCAACAACATGAACTTGGGGAATGCTACCTCGATAATATTGATTTGTTTTATTTAAAATTGATAATGCCTTTTCAGAAATAAAAGAAGTAGTTTCATTTTTTTTTGCCCAATTAGGATTTAAAAGCTTATGTCGTGAAAGATTAAGAGTTTTATAAGGGTCCCACCAGACAAACCTTTCATCACCTTGATAAAGAGCACTTTCTTTTAACGAATTGTTTTCTAGAAACTCCTTGGATATCCTTTCTTGAAAGATAAATTTCTCATTTCTTTCCTTGTGTGAAAAATTAATATAAGAAGAACGAGGAGCCAGAAATCCTATCTGATTAAAAATTGTTGTAATTAATATCTCATTATCACCATTTCTAGTTTCAGGTCTTAATAAAAGAAATTTAGTAATACCAAAAATATGCCCATCTATTAAATTCACATTTAAACTTTGTATTTTATTAAATGGTCTATGATCAGAAAAATCTCCATGCGGTCTCACATTTCCAACTAACTTACATTTCAATTCATTTGGCAGTTCAAAATAAAATGTTGCTTTATTTCTATTTTTTAAAGTGAAAAATTCAGTATGATATCCAGATTCTTCTTTATTTTTATAACTTTGTATTTTATCTCTTAAAATTCGTTTTCTCCAATTTCTCTCTGAAAAAAAAGAGACTCTTAAATTAAATGATTTAAAATTTTTTGGATGTAATTTTAAACTTTCTTCATAAGTTATTTCTGAGCATTTTTGATAATCAAAATCATTTACTTTTATATAGGGATTATTTGTTAAAATAATTGTGACTAAAATAAACAGAGTTAAACTAAATAAATAAATTATTAAGTTATTGCGCTTCATTATAAATTTAAGACTGCATGTCTGCTCTCATATTGAGAATTCTTGTGTCGTTTTTAACGCTATTTTGATAATAAATTAAATCATTTTGAGACTTAAAAACTAACCTATAAGAAAAATGTTTATTTTCATTATCTTTATAAAAATTAATTAATTTTTTTTTATCTATAATATCATCTAATTCGTTAGAGGCATTTATCTCTAAAGTGTATAGTAAGTTTCCATCCCCAAATGAATATTGAAAAATATTTATCTTAAATTTTTTAGAAATAATATCAGCTATCTTAATTCCAGTTATTACAAAAATTATTAATAAAAATAACTTTAATGATAAATCCAAAGAAACATTGCAAGTAATTCCTAAAGTTAATAAAGCGAAAAACATTACTAATTCAAATGGGCTTTTTACAGGATTTCTAAACCTAACAATTGAAAGAGCACCAACCATTCCTAAAGATAAAGCTAAATCATCTTTTATTGCAAGAGTTATAACAAGTGCTATGCATGGTAAAAGTATATAAGTCCCTAGATGATGATAAGTGTTTGCCCATCTTTGTCCAACTAGAACGAGAATCTGACGCAAAAAAAGGCCTTCTAAAGCTAGGACAAAAAGTTTTATCATCAATGGATGCTTTATATAAAAACTTGAGACCAATTCCATTTAGAATTATTTAATTATTAATCATGTAAATCTAAAGCGGTTGCCTTAAATTGTCGATAGGTTTTATCAAACTCTTCTCCGAGTTTTGACATCATTAAATTTCCTTCTTTATCAGATTTTTCAGCAATTTTGATTTCTGGCCATCTTTCTTTAGGAAATTTTATATACAAGCTGAAAACTTTTGCTAAACCTGAAATTTCTTCTTTAGAAATGGTAGGCATATTAAGCATACTTGCACTTGTATTTGATAAAGAACAAATTTCATCCTCTTTAATATAACCCTTCTCAATAGCAAGAGTTCTTAAAGGCGTTCCATGATATGGTGCAAAAATAAAAGCACCTGTTGCATCAATACTATCTGGAAGTTTCCTTACAAAATTTATAGTATCAAATATTAATTCTCTTGTTTCATCTGGCATACCAATAATACTATTTGCACAAGATGCATATTTATGTTCTGCAGCTATTTCAAAAGCTCTAATTTGAACCTCGTCTTTAACATTTCTTTTTAAATATTTTCTTCTGTAATCATAATTTCCATGCTCAATCCCTATATTCATCCTAAGCATATTCATTTCTTCTAGGCCAGCGGCTCTATATTCATTAATAGTTTCTGCTCTAGTATTCATCCAAAATGGAATTTTATAATCTGAATATAGTTCTTTCATTTCATCAAATTCTCTATTTGACATTGCTAAAAAAGTATCAACCACAAAGTATATTAAGTTTGGATCATATTTTTTTACCAAAAAATCTAATTCTTTTTTCATTCTCTTAATACTTTTTTTTCTGTGAAATTTTCCACCTGTTTCAGATTTATATTCTACATTATTAGATGGTGAATTACAGAAAGTACATGTATACGGACAACCTCTCTGCGTTTCAAAACCAACAGCTCTCCAAATTTTTCCTTGCATAGGTCTGTACAGGCTTCCTTCCTCAAATAAATCCCAGTCTGGAATTGGTACTGTGTCTATATCTATGGGTGCACGCATTCCATTTCTGTAAATATTTCCATTTCCTTTTATTGTAAAATTTTTAATTTGATCAATTCTTCCTCCTGAACACAAAGCATTGACCATCTCAATTACAGCGCCTTCACCTTCTCCTCTACAGACATAGTCAACAAGTTCATTCTTTATAATTTTATCAGCAGCATAAGTTGCAAATACACCCCCAAACAAAGTTTTATAGTCTCTTTTACTTTCAGGAATAGATTTTAATAAATCAAGCGCTAAATAGTATGTGCTTTCCAAAACTGAGACTAAAATTAAATCTGGTTGAAAAGTAAGTACTTTTTTTTGAAAATCTTCTACGATCCCTCTTTTAGGTTTAACTCCTTTTTCATGCCATTCTCTGTTATCGTATTTATGCACATTCCTATTCTCAACTTTTTCCTGATTAGTATTTTTTCCTAATGTAAGTTCATCTATATCCTCATAATAAGTACAATCGAATAAATCTAAAGTATAACCCTCACGTTTTAAAAGTGCTGTAAAAATTCCAATAGACTGGGGCATCAACGCACTCATGTGTAAGTTTGGATAAAACATCAGAACTTTAAAATCTTTTGTTTTACGAGATGTGAACGACGAATTTAGCATTTTATTTAATAAATTTTTCTACTTTTTTAACATCCTCTTTTAAATCTACTGATATAGATTTTGTACTCATTTTTATCATTTTTATTTCATAACCAAGTTCTAAAAACCTTAATAACTCACAATCCTCAAGTTTTTCAAGGGGAGTTTTTTTTCCATAATCATAAAAAGCTTTTAATGCATTATACGGTATAGAGTAAGCGCAAACTTGTCTCCATGCTAATTTATATCTCAATTTTTTAGTTGTGGGTATACCTGCCCTGCTCATATATAGCAATTTTCCATTATTGCTGAATACTACTTTTGGGATATTCCCATTATAAAATAGTTTTTTATCTTCAATCTTACAGTAGCCATTGATTATTAAATTTTTATATTTTTTTGTTTGATCAATTAATTTTTTAATATCCGATGGATTGAAAATTGGTTCATCTCCCTGAACATTTACGTAATTTGAGACTTTTATTTTTTTCGACACCTCAGCTATTCTATCCGTTCCAGTTAAACATTTTTTCGAGGTCATTATAACTTGCATGTTATTTTCTAAACATAATTTTTGTATTCTAGAGTCATCTGTAGCAACGAAAATTTTTTTTCTTCCAACAGCCTTTAAACATTGATTAAAAGTCCTTATAATCATTGGCACTCCTTTGATCTTGGTCAGAGGTTTTCCAGGAAATCTACCTGACTCATATCTTGCCGGAATTACGACTATAAAACTCATAACTATTTAATTAAACTATAATGCATAAATTGATGTAGAACTAATTCTATATCGCGTAGGTGTTATGCTTTTTATTTTTGATTTTGGATTAAAATACTGAAATAACTCAAAAACTTCATCCATTTCTACTCTCCTAGGATCCTCAGATGGGTACCCATCAAAACCTGCTAATAGAATTCGTGCAGCTTTTCCAGATGAAGCAATTGCCAAAGCATAAGAAACCACTAAAGAATTTGGCACTACTGCAAACGTATTTCCAAACTTAAATTTTTTAGGTATCACTTCAAGTCCAAAATCATACAATTTATTTTGAGACAAATAATTTTTAACATCTTTTGACAATCTTTTTAAAGGTAAAACAATTGGTTTTTTAATTTGTTTGAATTTTTTTCTATCTGTCAAAAGCCTAAAGGCACTACAAGTGGCTCTAACATTTATTAATTTTTCATCAATGCTTCTTTGAGTATTGAGTCCAATAACGAAAGGTTTATTTTTAATAACGTAATTTTCAATTGATTTTTTATACTTAAATATTCCTGGTCCTGTGCCAAGGATTAGAACTTCTTTTTTTTTGATAATTTTTGACGGTTTCCATTTACCATTACTTTTTCCATGGTACATTTTTTTATCGGTATCAAGCAAATTTTTATTAAATTTTTGACCACCAATTGTTTTTAAATGATTAATAGTATTTAAAATATCTTCATTTTTAAATCTAATATCATTAAGCATTCCTTGAATAAAAGTTGGATGTATCCCGTGCATGCCCGCAAGAAAATAAAAAGGATTAGTTCCCCATTGATATTTAGTTTGAAGTTTTTTAAAATCACTTTCAATAGTATCCAAAAGTGGTAATAAATTTACTTTTCTCTTAATTTTTTTTTCGTATTGTAAAACTAAATATTCTGTTTTTGCATTTCCTGGGCCACGTCCCATTCCCATTACTGTGCTATCAATCCACCTAACACCATTTTCTGTAGCAATATTTGTGTTTTCTACTGCCCTACTCATATTGTCATGAGTGTGTATACCTAATTCACCATTCCAATTTTTTCTTAACAATTTAATAATTTTACTAATATCTTTAGTTTCAAGACCACCCATGCTATCAGCAAAATATAAAATGTCACAATTTTTAGTTTTAATAATTTTGCCGATATTTTCTAATTCATCATTTGTTCTTTGAGCTATTTGCATTAAATTTATACCTACTTTAAATTTTTTTTTCTTTAACCAGGCCGCAACCATTAATATTTTTTCTACTTCAGCATAATGACAAGCAATTCTTACTAATTTAATCTTTGTCCTTTTAACATTAGGGAATAAAATCTTTATATTTTTTAATGGTTTTTTTTGACCAAAATTAATTAACTCAGATGCATTAACCATCACGCCAGGTTTTAAATTTTTTGGAATCTTTAGGCTATTTAAAAAATCTTCATGAGTATATGCCGCGGCTCCTCTAAAAGTTTCACTTTCAAATGATCTAAATCCAAGTTCTACATACTCTACGCCACAAGAGGACATTGAATTTAAATACTTTGTAATAAGGTTATTGGAAAAATCCCAATTATTGTAATATCCTCCATCTCTAAGAGTACAGTCTAGAATATTAATTTTACTCAATTTAAACTACTTTCATTAAATTTATATACAGCGGATCTTTTTTAAAACCAATTTTATTATAAGATTTTAATAAACTTTTACAGAATACATCTTGTTGTTTTATTTTCAATCTTATTTTTTCATTAAGAATTTTGCTCTCTTTAAGTTCAATTTTTTTAGTGTCAAAATAATAGAGGGTTTTTTTTGCAAGATAAATTTTTTCTTTAGACAGTTTAGTAAAACATTTTAAATCATTAATCTTACTAAAATACATTTTTTTAGATTTTGATTCAATTGCCAAACCTAAACCAGAATAAGATGCTCCTCCTGCTATCAATGTTTTTTTTCCTTTGATTGCAGCCTCTAAACCTATTGTACCTCGTCCTGTTATAACTCCATCAACTAAATCTAAAATATTGTCTGTGTTAATGTTTGATGGACAAAGTTTTATTAGCGGATTATTTAATTCATTTACCATTTCTTTCACTAAACCTTCTTCACCATACTCAATTATACTTGTTGGATGAGGTCTTAAGATCCACAAGACTTTTTGAGATTTAATTTTTTCATTTATAAATTTTAATGTTTCTATAGTTTGAGAATAATAATCGCTGAATAGAAATATATTTCCTCTACAATGAGGGGCATCTGTAAAAGCATGGGGAGCCAAGAGAATTATCTTTTCAAATTTTTTGTGAGACAATCGATAAAATTTCAACAACTCATTCAATGACCATTTTCTTTTCGAATTATTTGAGTATCGTAAATCTCTATCTCCAGTGTAACTAGTATTTATTTGTCCTCTAATTCTCTTTTTTAAAAAAACATTTAATCTTTTAACTTTAATCTTCTTATTTATTACATTTTTTTTAAAATCTTTAGAAAAAGTATTTTGATACCCATATTCAATTTTTTTTTTATCATAAGTTCTCAATCTATATTCTCTCGAATATCTCTCAAAGTATGGCTCATAAACTTTTATCTTTTTGTGCACGCAAATTTTAATGGAAATTGCGTGATTATTTGCGTAGGATTGAGTCGCAACAATTACATACTTGGGTTTATATTTTTCAAAATAATCAAATAAATTTAAAGTTCTGTAAATTGACGTAAATAAAATATTTATAAATTGAAAATCGATTTTTGGATTTAAAAATTTTTTTTCATACCTAATGTAAGAGTTAAATATTAGATCTCCAATAAATATATTCCTTATATTAAATTTAGTTACAAAACCATAAAATGAATATCTTTTTACTAAATATATCCCTTTAAATAATATGATTATTGAGAGAAAAATTCTAATCATATTGAAAAAAATATATTTATATCTAAATCCTGTTAAATAATTTAAATATCCAAAGCTTTTATAAAGATTTATTATATCTTCTCTCTTATCAAGATCACTTATCACTACGGGATCAATCTTATATTTTTCGTTGATAACTCCACCCAATATTGATGCATGTAATGCTGAAATATAGTGCCCTTTACCCCTATCTATTAAAAAAAAATATTTTGATTTATTGTAATCTGTTTTAATCAATTTTTTATTCTTCTTAAGAAAACTATAGAAATAATTTTTCATTATTAAATATTGGTATTTCTAAAAAAATCCTTAATCTTATTTGATACGAATATTAAATCTTTTTTTTTCATTTGTTGATGAATGGGGATTGATAGTGCTCTTTTATAATAATCTTCACAATATTTTAGGGAAAATGATTTAAATCCAATTTTTCTAAAAAATTGATGTGAGTAAATTGGAATGTAATGAATATTTGTATTAATACTAAATTTTTTTAAATAATTTGCCAATTGGTTTCTTTTTTTTGGAACGTTTTTACCTTTTATTTTTATTACATATAAATGATGTGATGGATAGTTTTTTCTTGGGACAAAAGGTAAATCAAGTGGCAAGTTTTTTAATGACTTATTATAAAAATTATATGCCTTTTTTCTCAATTGAATAAACTTTTTTAGTTTTTTTAACTGACTCAAGCCCAAAGCTGCTTGAAAATCAGTCATTCTATAGTTAAATCCTAAATTTTTGATTTTGTAAAAATAAGGCTTAGTTCTAGAATTTAATCTTTCCATTCCATGTGATCTGTACAACAACATCTTTTTATATAAAATTTTATCATTAGTAACAGCAACACCGCCTTCTCCTGTAGTAATCATCTTTACAGGGTGGAAACTGAAAACTGATATATGAGCATACTTGCCGCTTCCAACAAAATTATTGTTATATTTTGCACCCAAAGCATGTGAGGCATCCTCTAAAATTTTAAATTTATAAATTTTACTAAGCTTATAAATTTCACTCATCTCACATGATTGGCCAGCAAAACTTACTGGAATAATTAACTTTGGAAGAAATTTTTTTTTTGTTTTTTTTAATTTGTCTTTTAATCTTGGTACCGACAAATTAAAAGTTTGTTTGTCTATGTCAACAAAATCAATTTTTGCACCACAAAAAAGAGCGCAATTAGCTGAAGAAACAAAACTATTTGGAGATGTCCAGACCCTGTCACCTTTTTTTATATTTAAAGATAAGCATGCAACATGTAAAGCACTTGTAGCTGAATTTGTTGCCACCGCAAATTTTGACTGAACAGTTTTTGATATAGCTTTTTCAAATTTAGAAACTGTCGGACCTGTTGTAATAAAATCCTCTCTAAGCGCTTTAACAACTTCTTTAATATCTTTATTGTCGATTTTCTGACGACTATAGTGAATCATTAAATTTCATCTAAGTTAAATTTTCTAATTTCATTAACTTTTAAAAATTTAGAATTTGTTCCAGAATTGTACTCAAAATTCAAATTTACTTTTTTGCCTATCTCTTTTGATTTGCTCTTTCTAAACATATTTATATTTCTAGAAAAAACCGTATTAGGTGTTATCAAATAATACTTTTTAAATTTAAGCACATTTGGTGCATCATCTTTTGAAATCATTAATTCATCAATTTTTTCTCCTGGTCTGATTCCAATTATTTTTTGTTTTAAAGTTGGGGCCATAGCTTTTGCTAAATCAGTAATCTTAATCGATGGTATAATTGGTACAAAAATTTCACCCCCCAACATCTCAAAAAAACTTTTTTCAACTAATTCGACGCCTTCTTTAATTGTAATCCAAAAACGTGTCATTTGTGGATGGGTAATTGGTAAAAAATTACTTTTATTTTTTATTAATTTGTTGAAAAATGGAATTACAGAACCTCTTGAACCAACAACGTTGCCATATCTAACAACCGAAAATTTTGTAGTTCCACCGCTAAAATTGTTTCCTGAAATAAAAAGTTTATCTGAAGCAAGTTTAGAGGCTCCATAAAGATTTATTGGATTAGTTGCCTTATCTGTTGAAAGTGCCACAACTTTTTGAACTTTATTTTTTAAGGCAGCCAATATAACATTTTGTGCACCATTAATATTTGTTTTAATACATTCAATTGGATTATACTCTGCTGCAGGCACTTGTTTTAAGGCAGCTGCATGTATTACAAAATCAACACCATGAAGAGCTATATCAAGTCTATCCTTATCTCTTACATCTCCAATAAAATATCGAATGGAGGGGTATTTTTTAATACTAAACTTTTGTTCCATTTCAAATTGCTTCATTTCATCTCTAGAAAAGATGATAATTTTTTTGGGTTTATATTTTTTAAGTAAAAGTTTTGTGAAATTTTTACCGAACGAACCTGTGCCACCAGTAATAAGAATACTTTTATTATTGAACATCGCTTTTCTTATATATTATTTTCCTAAGAAATTTAGCGAAAATATGACATTGGGATCAAATATGTTAGGTTTCCTATCGAAAAGAATCAATGAACCAGCCAAAGGTTGATTCCAAACATATTTTCTTTTTAATAGACCATAGAATAATTGATAATCTAAATGACAAACTAATTTGCTATATACTTTGGATTTTTTGTCTTTCTTCAAAAGATTAAATTTTCTTAAAAAATTTGATTTTTTGTAATCAATTTTACCCATCTCATTTAGTCTTAAATTTTTATAAATCATGAATTCAACTTTCCAATTAGTCTTTATTTTAAAATTTCCTAATATTCGAAAATAATTTTCTTTTGATTTATCAAATATTTTTGCTAAATACTTGGTATTAAATTTAGTAATTTTTTTTTTATTATAAAAATATCTAGCTTTTAAATATTTTAAAATTACAGAGTTTTTATCCTCAAACTTTTTTTTATTTAATTTTAGTTTCCACTGATAATCGTTCTTAAATAAAGTGTTGCCACCTTCTAAATTAATTAATTCAATATTATCATTTTTGAATTTTTTTCTAATTTCAAAAAAATCAGGTCTTGCGATGAAACTATTCAAATTACTAAATTTTCCAAATATATAATATGTACCACCAGCTGGGAAATAAACATTAGGTTTAATAACATTAATTTGTTTTTTTAATTCATTTAAACCCTTTTTAATTATTTTGTTTTTTTCATTTTTTCGATTTAAATTTAAAAAACATTGAGGGTATTCCCCTGCTGCCCCAACCGGCATGCACATCACATCAACATTTTTTTTATAATTTTTTTTTATAAAGTTGGAAACTTTTTTTAAATCCTTTACTGATAATGGATTATCAACAGCATTAAAAAAAACTTCTTTTGATTTATTACATTTAATTATTATAGAGGTATCTAGATCATAATTAATTTCCTCTGGTAATTTGCTTGTATTTGAAGTGATTTGAGGAATAATAGAAACTGAAAAGTCATTATTTAATTTATAATTTTTCCAAGATTCAATCTCCAAAATATTTTTATAACCTAATTCCTCTATTTTTCTTTTAAGTCTTTTATCTTTAAATTTTTTAATAATCATAGTTACTTTTTTATTTTTAAAACCTTTTAAATTTTGAGTATCAAAGTGGTCACAATGCAAATGACTTATGTAAATATAATTTGGTTTTAATTCATTTAATAACTTTACTCCCTTATTGTGGTAAGGATATGAAAGCCATCCATTTTGCTCTCCAAACCCTACCCAGGGATCACAAACTATTTTTGTTTTACCGGAAGTAGCAGTGATAAACGAGTTACAGTAATGAGTAATTTGCATAAATGTGTTTATTTAATCTAAATTAAATTATTATCTTTATTTTCTTAATTTTTTATGTAACTTTAAGTCACATCAGTTTAAAAAAATTTAAATTAACTGATATTCGATAAAATGAAAGAATTTTCTGATTTTAAAATAGATCACAACGCTAAAGATAAAATAGTTCTTTTTGGTGCTGGAACTCTTGGCAAACTTACATTAATTGGATTAAAAAATAATGAAATTAGGGTTGATTTCTTTTGCGATAGTGATGAAAGAAAACAAGGCAAAGAGATAGAAAAAATTAAAATTTTAAGTCCAGACAATTTAGATAACTTTGATAGAAATACAAAAATATTTATTTGTGCGATTTACTTTAGCTCAATAATTCCATTATTAAAAAAAAAAGGATTTACAAATTTCTATAAATCTACTGAATTACTAGATAATTTAGATATAGAAAAATATTATAAACAAGTTGTTATTGAGGGTAATGGCTACTTAGAACCGTTAAAAATAAAAAGAGATATTGATTTTTATAATGAGATGGGAAGAAAAGATGATTACATCTCAAATGGAAAACTGAATGTAAAAAGCATAGATGTACAAATAACAGAAAAATGTTCTCTTAAATGCAAAGATTGCTCAAATTTAATGCAATATTATCAAAAACCAATTGATACTGAACAAGGGCTACTCTTTAAATCTATAGACAAAATTATGAATTGTGTTGATCAACTTGATGAATTTAGAGTTTTAGGTGGAGATCCGTTTATGTATAAAAAACTCCATGAGGTTATAAATAAATTAGTAACTTACGATAATGTAAAAAAGGTTGTTGTTTACACGAATGGAAGAATTGTTCCAAAGGGTGAGAATCTAGAATGCTTAAGACATAAAAAAGTGATGTTGGATATTACAAATTACGGAATTCATTCTTCTGCTCACGAAAAGGTAATTGAATTAGCAAAAAAGGAGAATCTTTCCTTTACAACTTTTAGATGTTCAACTTGGCAAGATTGTGGGAGAATAATGCCTCATTCGAAGAAGGATGAGGAAGAGATAAAGCATCTTTTTAATAATTGTTGTAATAGTGATCTAGTTTCACTTCTTCACGGAAAACTTTACAGATGCCCATTTTCTGCAAATGGAGTAAACTTAAATGCAATACCTAAGAATAATAGTGATGAAGTTGATCTTTTAGATGATAGCTTAAGCATCGAAGAAACGAGGGAACAAATTAAAAAATTATGTTACGAAAAAGAATATTTGACAGCTTGTTATTATTGTAACGGAAGAGATTATTCTTCAACAAATATACAATCAGCTCAACAAACTAAAAAGCCTCTAGAATTTAAACTAGCCACTGATTAAAACATTATATTTTTTTAATATTTCTTTACCTTTATTATAAGAACTAAAATCTATTATATCGTCAGTTTCAATCGATATATTGAATGCCTCTTCTAATCCCGACATTAAAGTCATGTGTCCGATAGAGTCCCACTCGGAAATGTCATTATACTCAAGTTTGTCACTAAATTTATCTTCACTAATTGATAATGAATTTAAAAAAACTTCTTTATATTTTTTCTCATTTTCTGTCATAAATATTTTTTATATCTTCAGCAATTAATTCAGCAGTTAATCTATGTTTTTTTTTCAAAAAATTATAAGACCCTCCTTTACCATATAAATCTTTTATTCCAAGAATTAAATGTTTTGGTGAGTTTTCAATCTGGGATTTAACTTCAGCAATTGCGCTGCCTAAGCCCCCAATAATATTATGTTCTTCAACAGATACTATAATTTTTGAATTTTTACATGCTTGATTGACAGCACTTTTATCAATTGGTTTTATAGTATGTATATTAATTACTGATGGATTAATATTAAATTTTTCCAAAATTGAAGCAGATTTTAAACTTTCACTTACCATTGAGCCAGTACAAAAAATTGTTATATCTTTCCCGTCTTTTAATTTTATAGATTTGCCGATTTCAAAATCATAATCTTTAGCATAAACTATTGGATTATTTGCTGCTCCTGTTAATCTTACATAAGTAGGGTTTTTATTTTCTATTCCAGCTTTAATACACTTAATAGTTTCCAATGAGTCTGCTGGAGATAAAATTGTTATTCCAGGGATTGACCTTAAAACACCTAAATCTTCTATGCAACAATGTGTATATCCAAGTGTGCCTAGAACTAGACCACTAGCGATACCAACCATGCATACTTTATTTTTCATATAACCAAAATTAACTTTGACTTGTTCACAGCATCTCATCGTTTGAAAAGGTGCGAAGGTAGTGGTCACTACATTATAATTTTCGCTTGCTAATCCTGCTGCAACACCCATCATATTTTGCTCAGCAATACCTAAATCTAAATATTTCAAAGGATAAGTTTTTCTATATCTGTCTAGCCCTGCTGAGGTTGAAACATCGCATGTTAGAATTATCAAATTTTCGTATTCTTTTGCAAAATCTAAGGCTGCCATTCCAAAAGCTGCTCTTGGTCCAATCGTAGACCAAATTTTAATTACTTTTTCATTAATTTCCATTTTTGAGTTCCTCTAAACCTTTTTCGTACATTTTTTTTGTCAAAATAGCATGATGCCACTCATTATTACCCTCAGAAAAAGAAAATCCTTTTCCCTTAATCGTATTCGCAATAAGAACTTTTGGTTTATTTACGTTTTGCATATCACAGAAATAATTATGAATTTTACCCAAATCATGGCCATCAATTTCCTCAGCATGCCATCCAAAACTTTCCCATTTGCTCTTCATATCTCTCAGATTCATTATTTCATTATTTGAACCTGTTTGTTGAAAGTTGTTTCTATCTACAATAGCAAATAAATTATTTAATTCAAAATTTGGTGCTGCCATAGCAGCTTCCCATACAGAGCCTTCATTGCACTCTCCGTCACCCAATACAACATATACTTTAAAATTTTTTTTTTCTTCTCTTTCCAGAAATCGCAACCCCCAAGCCAATAGATAAACCCATTCCAAGTGATCCATTAGAAAAATCAATTCCCAATTCTTTGTTCAAAACAGGGTGTCCTAGTAAATTAGTGTCGTCTTTTTCAAAAGTTTTTAATTCATCTTTGCTAATAAAACCAATCTCACATAATGCTGAATAGTAAGCAAGACATGCGTGACCCTTGCTTAATATAAATCTGTCTCTATCTTCCCATTGAGGATTTTTTTTATCAATATTCATTTTAAAACTAAATAGGTATGAAATTAATTCTGAAATTGATAATGCTCCTCCAAAATGAGAGCTGCTAGCTCCAGCATAAAATGCCATATCTAAAATATTTTTTCTTATTGCTGAAGTAAATAATTTAATATCTTTTTCACTAAAACTTTTTGTCATTTCTAGTTCATGCCCCCATCAACTCTAATTATTTGACCAGTAATAAACTCCGACAAGTCTGATGCCAAAAAAAGTGTAGCGTTAGCTATATCAATTGGTTTGCCTATTCTCTGAAGTGACTGATTCTTCACAACCTTATCAATTACATCTTCTTTAGTATTGTTACGCATCATTTCTGTATCTGTTAGACCAGGTGCTACAGAATTTACTCTAATATTAAATCTTCCAATTTCTTTGGATAATGATTTTGTTTGAGAAATCATAGCTGCTTTGGTTGAATTATACAAGGAACGACCTTCTCCACTATCAATTCCAGCTGTTGAAGTTATATTAATTATACTCCCCATTTTATTTCTTAAAATTGATTTCAAAATAATTTGGGTTAATAAAATTTGAGAAAAAAAATTTATTTGGAA
>MDTD01068674.1_pt1 | contig 14548 bp, 11 predicted proteins | sample 811221 | NCBI WGS metagenome assembly MDTD01 (sample SAMN05326646, study PRJNA326480) | marine metagenome | isolation source: seawater | place: Pacific Ocean: South West | collected 2011
ATTTGCCCTGAGTGTGGCAAAGGCATGACCAAACGCACCGGTCGCTTCGGCCCGTTCCTGGGTTGCGTGGACTACCCGACCTGTAAAGGCATTGTGAATCTGGATCCCAGGAAGGGGTTTGTGAAACTGCCGAAGGTTCCGCCGTTACTGACGGACTTGCCCTGCCCCAAGTGCGAAGCACCTTTGAACATGCGTGACTCCAAACGCGGCTTCTGGCTGAGTTGTTCCAAGTTCCCCAAGTGTCGCGGACGCTCGGGTTGGACCACCATCGAAGAGGACAAACAAAAGGAACTCGAAGCAGCATGGGAAAAACATGTTGCAGAGAATCCCGTCCCGCAACTCAAAAACACACAGGGACAAGTCATCGGCGAAGAGTACATTCCCAACATCCAATCTGCGGATAGCAACGGGGATGACTCAGATAGCCTGGATTAATGACGCACCCCAATCAATCAAATGTAAACATGTCCAGTCTGCTCAACCGACTGGACATGTTTTTATTTTGAGATAGGATTGTCATGTTGTACTACTTTAAATGTTTATACATTTTACCCCTTGTTTGGAGAGAGAAATGAACTTCAAAACCATTTTGCCCGCACTCGCACTGATTGGCATGACCACGGTTACCACATGGGCTGGCGAAGGCCGCGCTCGTATTGATATGTACTCCAATACCAAGATCAAAATCGAGGCTTCGGCCGACAAGAAAGTCCGCGTCAATCATCCGGGTTGGGTCAAGGAAGAACTCAAAAAGTCCCAGAGTCTGTCTGCTGACATCTTTGCACCGGACGACCAATGGAAACAGATCACCATCAGCTTCACCCCTGAACAGGATGGCTATGGCTCATTGCATTTCAAAGGTCAGTGGGACAAGACCAAAATGAACTGGTGTTACTTTGATAACGTGGTCGTTGAAGGGACAAGCCTGAAAAATCCCGACTTTGAATCTGCCGACGGCTGGAAGCACAGCGAAGGTGCTTTTATCACCGACGAATCCATGGCACAGTCCGGCAAGGGACTCATTCACGTCTGGCATGACAAGTATGTCCATCAGTCCATCAAACTCACCGCAGGCCAAACCGTCACCATCACCGCATGGGTCAAGTTCGATAAAACAGAAGACAAGCCCGCGAAGAAATGAACGACTTAATCGTTGATCACGTATGACACCTATCACGCGATTTTTTACCTATTGGAGAAACCATGTCCATCAAAACCATTTGCACAACCCTTCTGGCAATGTTGATGTCCGCAAGCCTGGTTCAGGCTGCTGAACATAGTGCTGCCCGTATTGACATCTCAGTCAAGAACGGCAAAGTCGAGTTCAAAAATCCTGAGGACAAAGCTGTCCGCGTTTACTATGCACACTGGGTCAAAGACGAGGATCAGAAAGTCAAACGTGTCTGTGCTGAGAAAAAAATCACCGATGGTGAATGGGTTCAATTTTCCTACACCGTGACTCCCACTGAAGACGGACCGTTGACCATGTCAATCAAAGGTCGTTACAGCAAGACACTGAAAAACTGGGTTTACTATGATGATGTCACCGTCGAAGGCGCAGCCAAGCAAGTCGTCAACAGCAGCTTCGAAGAAACCGGCGGATGGCGCTTCCCCAAAGGCCAACAGGTTCTTGATGAATCCCTGGCACACACCGGTAAAGGTGCGGTGCTGGTCTGGCATGACAAGCCTGCTTACCAGACGATTGAAGTCAAAGCAGGTCAACCTGTGACGATCACCGCCTGGGTCAAGTTCTGCAAGCAGGAAGACAAGGAACCCAAATAAAGCTGCAGGTTCACTATCAAAGAACTCTGATAACAAACACAATCATCAAACCGGTGGCGTTGTCGTTGTCATCGGTTTTTTAAATTCTGATTCCAATACAGGAGACACCTATCATGCAATTCAAATGGATCACCGCCTGTCTGTTGGCAAGCACCATGCTCTCAACCTACGCCTATGCTGGCCAGGGTCGCGGGCGCATTGACATGTATGTCAAAAATGGCGAACTGAAATTCCACGCTGAGGAGAGTGGCAAATACACCATGTCCTATGCCCACTGGGTTAAGGATGAAGCTGCCAGGAAGCAATACCTGACTTCCAACCTGGTGGTCAGTGATGAAAAATGGACCGAAGTCAAACTCGTCGTCTCATGCACGGAAGACGCTGATCTGAAAATTTCATTGCGTGGTCAATGGGACAAGAAGATGCGCAATTGGACCTATTTTGATGATGTCACCGCGGAAGGTGCTACCATCAAAAACCCCGGCTTTGAGGAAAAAGACGGTTGGCAGTTTGCCAAGAGTCAGCAGGTTCTTGACGAATCGCTGGCACACACCGGCAAGGGTGCAGTCCTGGTCTGGCATGACAAAGGCGCTTCCCAGTTCGTGAGAATCAAGGCAGGTGAAAAAGTCACCGTGTCCGCCTGGATCAAGTTCTGTAAACAGGAACCCAAAGACGCCGAGTAAACCAATAACGCTGCAATTGCTGCATGTGACCATTCAAAACAAACCAACGGCGATTTTTCACATTCTGAAAAATCGCCCGTTTTACTTGGTGACGAACCCTTAACCACAGTGGAAATACTCAGACAGATGGATAGGATGTTTGTACTCAATCTATCCAGTTCACAGTCTGATCATCTACTCTCGGGAAGGGTTCGATACATGAAACGTCTTACACAAACACTGGCTGTCCTCTGTCTTGCCATGTTGATGGCAGGTCTCACGCACGCAGCAGAACTCAAACTGCCATTGGTCTTCTCCGATCACATGGTCCTCCAAAATGGCACGAAGGCTCCGATCTGGGGTTGGGCCGATCCTGGCAGTGATGTCACCGTTACCTTTCAGGGCCAGACACTGACCGCCAAAGCAGACAGCAGCGGCAAATGGATGACTGCGTTTGCGCCACTGACAATCTCCGCTGAAGGTGCACAACTCACGGTCAAAAGCGGTGATCAATCACGAATCGTTTCCGACGTGCTGGTCGGCGAAGTCTGGCTTTGTTCCGGCCAATCCAACATGGAATGGTCCGTGCGTAACGCTGATAACCCGGATGAGGAAATTGCCAACGCCAATTACCCCTTGATCCGTCACATCAAGCCTGAGCGTAATCCGCAGATGTTCCCGCAGGACGCATTCAAGTCAGCAACATGGACAGTGTGTACGCCAGAGAACGTTCCCAACTGGACCGCTGTTGGATATTACTTCGGCCGACATCTGCATAAGCAGCTTGACAACGTTCCCATTGGCCTACTCAACTGTTCATGGGGCGGTACACGTATCGAACCCTGGACGCCGCGTATCGGCTTTAAACTGATCTCGCAAACCCATGACATCTACAACGACCTGTTGGTCAAAGATCCGACGACACCGCAGTACAAGGCTTTGGCGGATGATTATCTCAAAGCCGTACAAACATGGGCTGCTGAGTCACAGAAAGCCGTCAACAACAAGCAGATCATCTCCGATCCCCCGGCATTCCCACAACAGATCAAACCCTACACCAGTCACCAGTCTCCGACGATGTTATACAACGGCATGGTGAACCCGCTGGTGCCGTTCGCTATCAAGGGGAGTATCTGGTATCAAGGTGAGTCCAATCACAGCGAAGGCATGCGCTACGTCGACAAGACCAAAGCCCTCCTCGCAGGTTGGCGTGAAGTCTGGGACATCCAAGATCTGCCCTACTACTATGTCCAGATTGCTCCTTACCAGTACGGCAATTCCGACCCCAGCCGCTTGCCCAAGTTCTGGCTCGCACAGGCCGAAATCGAAAAACAGATTCCCCATACCGGCATGGTCGTCGTCTCCGACATCGGTAACCTCAAAAACATTCATCCCAAAAACAAGCAGGACGTCGGCAAACGCCTGGCCAACTTCGCATTGGTCAAAGACTATGGCAAAACAGGCATCGTCTATCACGGGCCGGTCTACAAATCCATGCAACCCCAGGCAGACAAGATCGTCCTCACCTTCGATCATGTCGGCTCAGGTCTTGCTTCACGTGATGGCCAGGCACTCAATGAATTTCAGATCGGCTCAGCGGAAAAAACATGGACCGATGCCACCGCAACCATCACCGGCAAGGACACCATCGAAGTCTCATCAGAAAGCGTTCCTAATCCCGTTGTCGTTCGCTTTGCTTTCCACAAGCTGGCCACTCCCAACCTGATGAACAAGGAAGGACTTCCTGCCCAGACATTCATCGCTGGCGAAATTCCTGAATGGGATAACCTGTCAAGGAATGTCGAAGAGAGCACCAAGTATGAACTGCTATATGACATTGATTTGACCAAGCTCAATAAAGATGTGAATTACGATGTGAACTTTGCCAACGATTACAAGAACAAATTCAGTCGTATTGCTTACTACCTCGAAATCGGTTCCTCACAGGATGACATGAAATGGGTGTATGTCTCGATGGATGCCTTTACCGATGACGCAAAGAAAATCGGCATCCCCAAATTCGGCACCAAGGCGGTGTTCCAGCAACCTGTCAAAAACATGAATATCTACTCCAATGCCGAAGGCTTGAAAACGGGTCTTGGTATTGATGGCAACATTGAATTCTGGTCCCACAACTATGCGACCTCCAACGCAGCCAAAGTCCCAGGCGCTGACAATAACGCCTACGATTTTGGTGATGAGTACCGTCCACCTGCTGATGGTTACGGCTCCATGCAGGTGCACAACACCAAGCAGAAACAGACCGTCTTCGCATTAAACAAATGGTCCAACGGTAACAATGCGGACCTCGGCATCGGCAACAGTGACGGGAAACATAAAGACTGGACGTTCACCAATGCTGGCAAAAATTACAGCATCAAACGCCTGCGCGTGCTGGTGTTGCCCGAGTGATTCACTCAAGCAGTTGATATTGAATCCTCCTACTCGGTCACGCCCGCGCAGGGACATGATGCACGTTGTTTTTAAAGTGTTTGCATGGTACGTGATGATTGATGATTGAAGGGTCGAACTTACTCGACACAACTCTCGACATGAGCACCGGGTGTTAACCCGGTGCCCCCCAGGATTAACGTATACACAACGGGCACCGGGTTGACACCCGGTGCTCAACTTTGAAATGACATGCATCATGTCCCTGCGCGGGAGTGACGGAGGGTGGAGATTAATTCTTTGCATCGCTCTAACAGGCATAGACATTTCAGTTCGGTGCCTGTTTTTTTACACACCAAACATGCCATAAAAAATCAAAGTCCTGGCCACCCCCTCGAGGCCAGGACTTTGTTATGTATCAGGTCGCGTCTGATGATGACGCAATGATGAAATGGATGTGAGGTTGAATTACTGGGCTTGAGCCATTTGCAGTGAAGCATCTTTCTCGGTCACAGCAACAATGCGTCGCTGGCCGGTGTCCGGGGCCACGGTGAGGCGTAACGCTGTGTGTGTCTTGCCACAGTCCGTACAAACGGATGGATCAGGAATGTCATCGCCGGGATATTTCTGCGAATACGAATCCGGATGCATCATGTAAAACGAGAGTTTTTCAAAACGCTGAAGTGTCATTTCACTTTCGTGGTTACATTCTGAACAGTTGACAACAAACTCAGATGGTGCATTTTCAACATTGGATAAATTCCCACTGCCTCCTCCAAGGAAGATCCGAATGGAGAGGAATCCGACCATGACGATGAACAAGGCTGCCACATGCCAGCGTTGGATGGGAAATGTGGGGTCTTTGAGTTTGCTGTACTGCAATGTGAATTGAATCAGCACCTTGCTGTAAAGTTTATCCAGGGGATTACGGTCATCACGGAACAGTTCGCGTTTAATCTCTGCCTTACGCAGTTGACGCATGGCCTGCGCCTGGTCTTTAGCTGCTTGCTTGTGTGTTTCGACCTGCTGCGGGGTGACATCAGCCAACTCATCATGCAGATCGTCGAGGGTAACTTTTTCTTCACTGGCAGAATCATGTGCCTTGTTCTCAACCAGCGATTTCATCTCGCCGGACTTGATGAGCAAGGTCTGTTCGCTGGGTTCTTCAACGAGTTTCAGTGGTGAATCGGGACGCGACTTACGTTTGCGATTTGATTTACCCACGACACCGGGGACGCGGACAATTTCATCACAGTGATGACACTGCACACGGCGCCCAATGTGCTTGGCCATGGCTTTGAGTGTGTGATCACAGTGTGAGCATTTAAAGCGAATACGGTGGTCGTAATCCCGACGGTCTTTGAGTCGTTTGACGCCTTCTGGTATTTCCTGGGTGTCCATGAACTGAAGCCGGACATTGCCCAGGCGAATGCGATCGCCGGGGTGAATCTCTGTTTTGCCAACGAGTTTTTTGTTGTTGAGTTTGGTGCCGTTGGAGGAGCCCAGGTCTCGGATGAACCATTGGTTATTTTTCAATGAGAGTGCAGCATGCACTTTTGAGACGCGCGTCATGGGCAGGGGCATGTCGTTCCCCGGATCACGGCCGATGGTGACCTGCTTCTTGTTCTCTTTGAGAACAAAGCCCGCGGTTTTGTTTTTGTAACTGGCCAATAGGATCGGCATGAGGTAACCCTTTGTTATGGTGCAACCGTTTGTTTGACATCCCCAGTTGACTGGAGATTGCGATACCAATTGCGGACTTTCAACCAGTCTTCATTGCCTGGATCTGTGAGGAAGAACAATTCATTTTTGGATGCGAAGTTGGTGTCCTTGTCCTGCCAATACTCAAACTGGACATGGCCGTCAGCAAAGGAGAGCGTGGTCCCGCGTGAATGGAACTGTGCCATGTAATCGATCCATGAATATTTCTGTGCATCACGGACGTACATGATCCACGAACCGATGTTCCAGCCACGGGCATCGAGTTCTTCCAATGCCAGTAACTGGCTGGAGGGGATGATGATTTCATCGAAATTGTCAGTGCCGAATTGTGCCCAGGAGTCATTAGGATTGCTCAGGTGACGATCCCAGCGTTCACCATGCAGTGGCGCAGCAATGGAGTAGCTTCGTTCGTTGCCGGTCGGGTCGGAGGGGCAATGCCAGACACCGGTGGTGCGGACATAGGGATAGAGTTTGCCTTGTTCGATCGGCGTCCAACCCGCCCCACGCTTGACCCACCCGTCGGTGTCGTCAGGCAGGGAGTTGACCAACTCCTGATTATGATCCGTCGGGAACACCGTCCATGCGATGGCAAGCTGACGCAGTGAGTTTTCACAGTAGCGACGTCGTGCCTGTTCACGTGCACCGTGCAAGGTCGGTTGAAGCAGAGCAATGAGCATGGTGATGATGGAAATCGACACCAGCAGCTCAATAAGACTAAATCCAGAACACCCTCGGAGAGATCGCCCCCGCATGGCAGTTGGACACGCTTTGACATATTTTGAATGGTCCAGCGATGTCATGGGTCAGATTGACCTTTTTCATCACCGACACGAACAATTGCTTTATCCAGAGAAACCGACAGCATCAAAGACTGTCAGTCCTCACCGGATGGGCTCATCAGCAAGCAATTGCTTTCTCCCTTGTCTCGAACGTAGTTTGACGTATGAGACAGTGATTGGTCGGTCAGGTGTGTGGCAAACGACGACAACACCTGCATGACGGTTCTGTACAAGGGCCTGCTTGACCACCCCCTCAGGCGGCATCAGCAGCGGTCACTTTGCATGACTTTCTGCTGTACAGAACTGTCACAAGTGTAACATTGGGGGACGCTGCTGCCAAACATTTTTTCTATTTTTTTTCGGACACTGCTCAAATCGAGTATGATGCTTCGCTTGATCCGGGTCCAAGATGTTTTTTTAGAAAGTTTGAACCGCTTGAGCGAAACCACCCCATCGTTTGATGATCTGAACCTGGCTGAACCGTTGCGTCGTGCACTGCATCGCCAGGGATACACCACCCCGACCCCGATCCAGGCCGAGGCCATTCCTGTGGTGATGGACCGCAAGGATGTCCTGGGATGTGCCCAGACCGGTACCGGCAAGACGGCCGCGTTTGCCCTTCCAATCCTCCATCAACTCTGCCCGCCACCGTCGCAAGGTAAGCCCCGGAAGCATCAACCGGCACTCCGTGCCCTGATCCTGGCACCAACGCGCGAGTTGGCTGCCCAGATCCACGAAAGTTTCAAGGAGTACGGCCACTACACCAAGCTCAAAACCGCGGTCATCTTCGGTGGTGTCAGCCAGCATCCGCAGGTCAAAGCCCTGATTAATGGCGTGGACATTCTCATTGCAACCCCCGGTCGCCTGATGGACCTTTACGAACAGGGCGCAGTCGGACTGGATCACATTGAAACGTTTGTCCTTGACGAAGCTGACCGCATGCTCGACATGGGATTTATCAAGGATATCCGCCGTATCCTCACCTACATGCCCAAGCAGCGTCAGAATCTGCTGTTCTCTGCGACGATGCCCAAGCCGATCCGCGAACTGGCTGATGCGATTCTCGTTGATCCGGTGTCGATTCAGGTCGCCCCCCAGACTTCCAGTGCTGCTGAAACCGTCAAGCAGTTTGTCTGCCTTGTGGAGAATTCCAAGAAGTCTGATCTACTCAGTCACCTGCTGCATACGGTCAGCGTGTCGCGTGCCATTGTCTTTACGCGGACTAAAATCCGTGCGGATCGTCTGACACGTTCACTCAAACGATTAAACGTCGAAGCCGAAGCCATTCACTCGGACAAGTCGCAGCAGGCAAGGACACGAGCGCTCTCGCGATTTAAGCGGGGTGATCTGCATGTGCTCGTTGCAAGTGACATCGCAGCACGCGGCGTGGATGTCGATGACATTTCCCATGTGTTTAACTTTGACATGCCCGGCGACTCGGAAACCTATGTTCACCGCATCGGCCGAACGGGTCGTGCAGGACTCGAAGGCACAGCCATCACCTTTGTCAGTGAAGCGGACGAAAAACAGCTTCGTGCCATCGAACGTCTGCTGGGTAATCCGATTGAGGAAATGTATCACCCTTATGACAAGCCCACCTTCACACCACAGCCCAAAGGGACCGGCAAAGGCAGTGGCAAGGGACGCCGCAAGCCGCAGAAAAAGCGTGCAGCCCATCCATTCAAAAAGAATGAGGCTAGAAAGGCCATCGCAGAAGTCGGCGAAGAGACTTCTGAGAAGCCCAACAACCAACGCCGCAAGAAAAATGTCACCAAGAAGCCCAAGGGCGGGAAAAAGCCCAATACCTTTGGCAATCAGAGCACCAATCCCAAGAAAAAGCCCAAAAACAACAAGCGCAGACGCCCCCCACGTCAGGATTGAGTGACCGACGTTGAATCCCTGACCAGTCTTTGCGATGATACGTCTCTGACAAGTGACATAAAATCCTCATGAAACCACTGAGATCAGCATCGCCCGGCTGACATCTCAGATACGGAGAACCCCATGCGTCCACAACGCCCCATGCCTGAGAAACCGGATATTGTCGAACACGGCTCGCCCATTGAGGGTCAACCACAGACGATGGATCGTCGTCTGTTCATTCAATTGCTGGCTTTCACGGATTGTGCAGACTCAGGCGAAGTGGTCGAGGCCATGGAAAAGGCAGGCGTCACCGGCGCCGTCTACGAAGACATGCATGATCCCAACGGCATCGCGGTTCTGGGCATGCACGAAGATCCCAACTTCTTCGTCACCACATGGCGCTCGCTTCTCAAAGGCAATCCGTTTGACCTGATGACGCCTGTCCCTGAACTGACCATGTTCGGCCGAACCTACAGCATCGGCTACGAACCCTCCCTGCAGGAAGTGCTCTTTGATCGCCCTATCCGCACCGGCACCAATCCCGATTGGCCCTGGGCGGTCTGGTATCCACTGCGTCGCAAGGGTGAATTCAACAAACTCTCTGCCGAAGAACAACGTACGGTTCTCATGGAACATGGCACGATCGGTATGGCGTTCGGTTCCCACGACATGGCCCACGATATACGCCTGACCTGTCACGGCATGGATCGCAATGACAATGACTTTGTCGTCGGACTCATGGGTAAGGATTTACACCCGCTCTCCGCTGTGGTTCAGACCATGCGAAAAACCAAACAGACCTCCGAACTGCTTCAATGCCTCGGCCCGTTCTTTGTCGGAAAGGCCATCTGGCAAAGCAAGGAAAACTCCGCCGAAATCAAATAAAAACCTCATCACCAAACTCCAACCCCGCCGGATATTTTTAACCACGCATTACCAAGAGAAAGTTCATCATGGCAACGCAGACACTTACCCTTGAACAGCGCCTGGAAAATGCCAAGGCTGCTTTGGAAAAGGCGGATCAGGCTCAAGTCCTCAAATACTACGATCAACTCACCGACGATCAAAAAGAACAGATTCTCGGGCAGATTGAATCCATCGACTGGGTCGAATGCACCCGACTGGTTCAGTCGCATGTCCTCAACAAGCCTGAGTTCAAGGCCCCCGAGTCCATCCAACCCGATCCCTACCTGCCACGCATTCCCGGCAAGGACCTGGCGGATCGTTACAAAAAAGCCAAAAAGGCAGGCGAAAAGCTGCTCCGCGAAGGCAAAGTCGCAGCCTTCACCGTCGCTGGTGGTCAAGGTACACGTCTTGGCTGGGACGGCCCCAAAGGCTCGTACCCGGCAACGGCCATCCGCAAGGTGCCTCTGTTCTGCTGCTTCGCCGAGTTCATCCGCAAAGCCGAACAGAAATTCAACACCACCATCCCCTGGTACATCATGACCAGCCCGATCAATGACGCTGCGACCCGCGCGTTTTTTGAAGAGCATGGCAACTTCGGTCTGCGTCCGGACAACATCATGATTTTCCCCCAGGGCATGATGCCTGCCTTTGATGCCAAGACCGGCAAGGCGTTACTCGAAACACCTGATTCACTTGCCATGGCGCCCAATGGACACGGCGGATCGCTCAAGGCGCTCTACACATCCGGCGCTTTGGAAGACATGAAAAACCGTGGCATTGAACAACTCAGCTATGTCCAGGTCGACAACCCACTGGTCAAAGTCATTGACCCGCTATTCATCGGACTTCATGCTGAAGCCAATGGCGATATGTCTTCCAAGGCACTTCCCAAGGCTTACCCCAAGGAAAAGGTCGGCGTGTTCTGCATCGTCGATGGCAAGCATTCGGTCATTGAATACTCCAACCTGCCGGATGAACTGGCAGAGATGCGTGATGACGATGGTGAACTGGTTTACAAGGGTGGCAGCATTGCCATTCACGTAATCTCCACCGACTTCATCGAACGGATCAACACGCAGGATGGCGGTTTTGCCCTGCCGTATAACCGTGCGGACAAGAAGGTCGGATACTGGGACGAAGCCAATCAAGTCACCGTCAAACCCGAAGAACCCAATGCGGTGAAGCTGGAGACGTTTGTGTTTGACGCCCTGCCGATGTGCGCCGAATCCATCATTCTCGAAACCGACCGCATCGAAGAGTTCAGCCCGATCAAGAATGCGGATGAACCCGGCGCATTGGACTGTCCTGCAACCTGCAAGCAGGGACAGACCGAACGTGCAGCCCGTTGGCTTGCCGAGTATGGCGTGGTCATTCCCCGCAAGGAGGATGGCAGTGTCGATGCGGTCATTGAACTGAGTCACATGAAAGCCATTGATCCCGAAGATCTCAAGGAACTGGACCTGCCAAGTGAAATTGATGCTGGCACGGAAGTGCTCATCTGATCGTTTTGATTAAACCAATCAACACACAAAGAACACCAGCGATTGTTGGTGTTCTTTTTTATTGGATTAGACCGGTATGCGTCATTTATCGCCAAGCAGAATTCCGATTCGCCATTCCCGCGCCCCCGGAAGTCTGGAATCCAGTGGCATACAGTTGACGCTTGCACATATCACTGGACTCCCGCCTTTGGGGAGTGACGAAAGTGGGCGATTGTTTATACGATTTACTATAAAACAGACATGTTGATTATTTGCTGGAACAATACTAATCAAGTCGTTTGATAATCACCGCGGTTTGATCGTCCTTGGTCTTGCATCCCTGGGCAAACTCAGCGACGGCGGACTTGATGGCGATGGAGATGGCGGTCGCGCCTTGATGATGGTGTTCACGAATCACCTGCTGCACACGTTCGATGCCAAACATCTCACCACCGAGTTGCATGGCTTCGTAGATGCCGTCTGAGAAGACGATGAACAGATCACCTTTCTCCAGTGAAAAGACATTGCGGTTTTCGATGGGTAACGGGGCCATCACACCCAATGGCGGGGTATCGGCATCCAACACATCAAAGCTATCGGTTTGAGCGTGGTAATGCAGCAGTGGCGCCTGACCTGCACAGAAGGACATGAGTTGATGCGTGGTGGTATCCAGACTGCCAAGCCAGGCAGTGACAAAACGTCCTTCCGGTAGGTCGCGGATCATCTGGTCATTGATGTGCTGAATCGTGTTGATGTCCAGTACGTTCGACCAAACTGTCATCCGCAACATCGCCCGCAGTTGCGTCACGCTTAATGCTGGGCCAATACCATGGCCGGTGGCATCGGCAAGGAGAAACAGGATTTTTTCCGGCTGATCCTCACAAATGACAAGCTGGTTATCCCGGACTTTCAAGCCGATGATGTCATAGGTATCCCCGCCGGTCTCATCAGCCGGTTGACTCCATGCATCAATCTCAAAACCGTTGACCGTCGGCAGGACACTGGGAAAAGTCTTCTGCTGAATCTGTCGGGCAAGCTGCATATCACGTTCGAGTTTCATCAGCGACTGCAAGCTCTGGCGCATGTTCTCATGAGCCTGTGCAAGCGAACCAAACTCGCGTACATCCGACTTGACGCGACAGGGCTCATCAAGCACGCCACGACTTACCCGTTTCATGTCCTCAACGAGACATTCAATAGGTTGCGAAAATTTACGGGCGAGTTTGATCACGTGATAAACACTGGCAACGAAGATTAAAACCAGGATGCCCCAGACCACTTTCTGCACCCATTGAATCTCACCCATGATGTCGGACTCTGGGATGAGAATGGCGGTGGCAACATGCAACTGTTCACCCAATGGCGATAGCTGCCCCGTCCCCCACCAGTACTCGCCACCGCTGTAAAACCGCATGGATTTGCCTCGCTGCGTGGGGTCAACTTTCATGGTCTGAATGGCATCATCGAGCACTGTCAGATCAAGTTCCTCAGGACGTTTGAGCAGGTATTGATCCTGATCCTGGATATTGAGAAACTTCTGAGCATGGGGCAGGCCAATGACGGATAAGTCCGTTTGGAAATTCTCATCAACGCCGGTTAAGACCATCACCATTCCGCGCGTGCCGACCACCATTTTTGTGGTGTATCGGGAGATATCCTTGAGCGTCAGATCGATGGCAATGACATACATTTTCCCATCGGGATTCATCGCTGTAATCGATGCGGTCACACCGGGCAGATGCGTCGTAAAAAAACGATACGGATTGGTCCAATGAACAAGTTGATTATTCGTCACCGGTTCATTGGTTTGATCAAACGCTTGTCGTACCTGTAATGCGCCTTCAAACCACGGACGCTTACGTGGGTCATACTCGAGCACTTGATTTTTAATCTCTGGTGATCGGGGATTCTTGTCCCAACGCCAGATTGTAAACAGATGATCTGAAACATCCCCCTGCGTCCGGCGCATCTGCCATGAGGATTGATCTTTCAAGAGCATGTGTTCGCGCCCTGTCTGATTGGCAATGACGATGGCAGCAATCTGATCCTGTTGTTTGAACGAGGCTTTAAGCAGACGGTTGAGTTCATCGGGTTGATCCAGATCCACCAAGCCCTGATCAACCCACGTGGCGATGCGATCCAGTTCGTTTGTCACATCCGTAAAAAGTGTCTGGACCTGCAACTGAATATTGGCTTGCGTCTCATCAATGATGGAAGTCGCAAGATAAGAGACAACATAGCGTGAACCGAAAAACATCAAGGCCAAAAGTAAACCAAGCGACACCAGATTCAACGTCATGACACTGACAAGCAGACTGCGGCGGATGGTCATCGGTGTGCGCATTGGCAAACGGTCCATTGCAATGGGAACAGGTCAATTCACGACATTGTGTTCACTGTGACGCAGGGCATAGCCACCGGGTTCGTCGGAATCGACATAGCCGTCCTTGAGGCGTAACACGCGCTGACAGCGATCAGCAATGCCTTCATCATGCGTGACCATGATCAGCGTCATGCCCTGTTCGTGCAGTTCGTCAAAGAGCTTGAGAATCGACTCACCGGTTTTGGAGTCGAGGTTACCCGTGGGTTCATCTGCAAAAAGCAATGACGGTTTGTTGACCAAAGCGCGGGCGATGGCAACACGCTGCTGCTGACCGCCGGAGAGTTCGGATGGACGGTGATGGACACGGTCAGTCAACCCAACGCGCTCGATGGCTTCCATGGCATCACGGTTGCGATTCTGACGCGGCATGCCCTGGTAAAACAAAGGCACCTGCACGTTCTGGATCACGGTCAATTGCGGGATGAGGTTAAAGGCCTGGAAGACAAAACCCAGATTCTCACGGCGGACACGTGACAGGTCATTGTCAGGCATACGGGCGACGTCTTTGCCTTCGAGCAGATACTGCCCGGAAGTCGGTCGGTCCAGGCAGCCGAGGATGTTCATGAGTGTACTCTTGCC
>MDTD01020372.1_pt1 | contig 14547 bp, 13 predicted proteins | sample 811221 | NCBI WGS metagenome assembly MDTD01 (sample SAMN05326646, study PRJNA326480) | marine metagenome | isolation source: seawater | place: Pacific Ocean: South West | collected 2011
ACGTCAGCGCTCACTATCGAAGCATGAGTTGGGATCTCTCTGACAACCGAAGTGCAAAGCCGGGGACGGCGAGCCAAGCCATGGTTCGGCGTCTTGAACAACCACTGGAGGTCCTGCTTTTCTTTCCCCGAGCGAACGATGTCCTGCAAAAGGTCGAGCGCTACTTTGCTGCCCTCGAAGCGGGAGACCAAATCAAAGTGAGTTTGCACGACCGGCTGCTGGAGCCGGAACTGGCGAAAAAACACAAGGTCGTTCAGGAGGGAAGCGTTGTCCTCAAATCGGGGGATTCAAGTCGCTTGTGGCAAGTGGGTGCCAAAAAAAGCACTGCACGAAGCCGACTGAAAAAGCTCGACGCCGAGTTTCAAAAGCAGTTGCACAAGCTGATGCATGCGCAAGGAAGAACAGCCTACCTGGTGACCGGTCATGGCGAAATTAACCAACGGGGCGAGACCGCACCGACGCGGGTTCGGTTCCTGCAGGAGGTGTTGCGTCGGCTCGGTTATGACCTCAAGGATCTGAGTCTGAAGAACGGCTTGGGACGGAAGGTACCCGATGACGCTGGATTGGTCCTTCTTCTCGGTCCCATGGAGGGCTTAAGTGAGGCTGAGGGTCGAAGCCTGTCCAAGTATTTTAGCGAGGGTGGTCGTTTGCTCATGGGTTGGCAACCCGAAAGCAAGCCTCTCCCCCAGGTGTTGCTGAAAGCCTTCGGTTTGCGACAAGATCCGCACGTACTAATGCACGACAAACTGCACCTCGCTCGACGCCGAGACGCCAGTGATCGCAACCTGATTGTTACCGGTGCTTTCGCCTCACATCCTGCAGTCAGTACCCTTGCCCGAGGACAACGCCCCATGGGCGTCATCCTGGGTGCTGCGGGAGCAATTCACAAAAATGCGCCTGAGAAGAATGTCAAAGTCAGCTTCACCCTTCGGTCCATGCCGGATACTTGGGCTGACTCCAATGGCGATGGCTTGCAACAAAAAGCACAAGAGAAAGGTCAAGTGCATCAACTGGGTGCAGCGGTTGTCCACGAGCGAGAGGGCAGCGATGGCAAGGCCTTGGTGTACGGCGACGCCGATCTGTTTACCGATGAGCAGATGGGGGCCCTCGGTAATCGCTACTTGTTGATCGATGGTTTGAACTGGTTAGCCGACGAAGAGAGCTTCAGCGGGACCACGGATCAAGTCGAGGACCTTCCAGTCCAACACAGCCGCAGCGAAGACGCCCTGATCTTTCATGGCACCGTCTTTGGACTGCCCTTGCTGGTACTCGCCGGTGGTTTGACCTACCTGCGCCGGAGACGACGCTCATGAAACTGCGGGAAACCGAATTCTACGGGCTCTTACTGGTCGTTTCTGCCGGCTTGGCATGGTGGGCTTACCAAATCCCCGTCGCCCCTCAAAAGAGCGAAGCCAGCGAAACGATCGATTTGTGGTCTGCCGCCGGTGAACTTAACGGCATTCGCTTCGAGCGACAGCGACTCACTGTGGACATCACTGGCGAATGGGCAGAAACCAAGCGGCAACGCTTACCCAGTAAAGCCCAGCAAGCCGTCGATGGGGGACCGGCCGCTGAAACCACGGCACCAGAGCCCGAAGTGCGTCGCTTTCGCATCAATGAGAAGGCAAGAAACCTACTGGAAAGTTTGTCGACTTTGCAGGCGAAGCGAAATCTAGGTGCCGTCGAGAAAGATCGCCTTGAGGCTCTTGGTTTCGGCGAAAATCAAGGCGAACTCATTCTACGATTTAAGAAGAATGAGGAGAAGATCTTGGTAGGCGAAAAGGATGTCTCAGGTCGCCTTCGCTACATCAAACTCGCCAACAAAGCGCCGGTTTACGTCATCGACAACCGACTCATGACAGATTTGGAGTTTGCAGACAGCCGACTCATGGAAGCGAATCTCGTGCCTTTCGATTTGGCCGAAGTGGTCGCCTTTACCGTTGCTTCGCCCTGGGGAGGAAACCAACGATGGGTTCGCTCAGGAAAGGATTTTGCCCGAGACGGAGACGAGACGACCGATCCGAAAGCATCCACATGGATCACCAAGTTCTTTCGGCTAAAAGCCATGCGTTATCTGGCGGACGAGGTCGGTGCTGGCACCCACCCAGTCCTTCAAATACAACTGGAGACCAAAGAGGAAAGTGGTTCACTGCAATTGAGTCGGGAGGGCGAAGGGAACGAAGCCGAGTACCGCATCACCACGGGTCAAGGACAGCCTTTGATCAAGGTCAGCTCTTGGATTGCAAAGGATATAGAAGCAGATCTGGCGGATTTGTTGCCTAAGGCTGAAACTTCGCCCCCGACGCAACCCACTGAATAAGGGCACAACGCTCTTCGGCCGAGAGCGGGGACCCCGGCGGCATCAGCGATGTACTTGGATGACCTTCCACCACCCGAATCAACAGGCTACACTCGGGATCGCCGGGCAGCACAATATCTCGGTTCATCAACGCGTCGTACGTTCCATCCGGATCATCGATAACCAAACCACCATTGCCGCCGTTGGGATCGTGGCAACTGCCATTACCCACACCGCATTTTGGCATCAGCGTTTGACGAAAGACCTGGTCAAACTCCGGGGTGTAGAGGGGGGCGCACTGAAGGTCGAGCGGCTCAAGACACAAAGATGGAGCAGGCTCTTCTCCGCTGGGACAGCCGGTGCTGATCCAAGCAAGAATCAAAAGCCCGAAGCGCACCTACCCCTCCAAATCGAACCTAAAGTGGAGCGTGTCCTCCACCGCACCTGCATCCCCGTCACCAACCAGGGTCACCACGATATTGATTTGCCACACGCCGGCCATAAACAAGTTCATATCCAAAAGTTCATAACGCCCTTCACCATCAACGGCTTCCGCTTCGGTAAACTGGGGATTGGTTCCGTGCCCGTGGTCAGGCATGCGAGGCTCGGCGACGATCTGCGCACCGTTGATGGGGGTTCCCTCCGCATCGGTGAGCAGTAACTGCCAAGTATACAGGGTCAAATCTTGGGGCAGCGGGTCACTTTCTACCAAGGTGAGCTTAATGCGACCCATGTCCCCGACCTTTTCCAGACCAGCCACGTAAGTATCGACCGAGGTGCTCCCTGCGTCGGAATCATCGAAATGAACTTCGTGGCAAACCCCATCGTCACAGAACTCATTTGCACCACAATCACTGTGTTGCTCACATAATTTCGGTTCGGACGGATCGGTTTGGTTAGAAGTTGCCTCTGGGCAACCACCGAGCAAACAGCCGATAAAGAATAGGGTGGCACATCGGATCATTGAAAACATCTCCAACTTTTCAGACTTAACCTTCGAGAGGCTTCGAACAAGCCCACCGCTAAGGAAAGTACCGGCGACCTAACCATTCAGCAAGTTGCTCCATTGCCTGACGGTCTTCCTCGGAGAAGTAAGCGATGGTTTCGGCGTCGAGATCAAGGACCCCGTGAACGCTCCCGTCACGATCCAATATCGGTACCACCAACTCACTCAAGGTCGTGCTGGAGCAAGCGATGTGATCGGCCACCTCACGGACATCATCCACCCGTTGAGTACGACGCTCTCGGGCTGCCCGGCCGCAGACTCCGCGGTCGAAGGGGATGCTCAAGCAGCCATGACTGCCTTGGTACGGCCCAACCTTGAGTAACCCAGGGGCAACAACCCGATAAAAACCAGCCCAATTGAGCAACGGATCCCGGTTAAAAATCTCGCAAGCGACCGTTGCCATAGCGGCGATCCAGTCCTCCTCATTCTCGAGCATGGCTCGGAGATCTTTGTGGAGTTGTTCGTGGTCGAAAGCTGGGTCCATGTCTTTCCTTTGGCGCAAATGGAGAAATGTAGCCACTGTCGACAGCTTGGGAAGCGCTCCGTCGGACCATCTTCAACGCAATCAAATCGACCGAGGCACAAGACGATCGCCCCGTTTGGATGGGTCTGTATCAACGTTTTCGGCTTGAGAGCAGCGCCACCGTCATTCGAGCGCGTTCGTTGGTGCTGCTGTTGATCATCCAAATAAAGACTCGCCATGGTGGACGAGCACCACCTGGTCGCCTCATCAAAACGCTTCTCAGTGCAGTTTCCCCTCGTGGCGGATGTCGGTGCCATCGACCATGAAAATCACTTGCTCAGCTACGTTTGTGGCATGGTCACCAATGCGCTCAAGAAGTTTGGCGACCCCTTGAACGTGAACTGTTTGGGGATAAACCTCATCGTTTCCACTGGCGACTTCAAGCACCGTTCGAATGACCTGGTGATATAGTTCATCCACCTCATCATCCATATCGATCGCATGACGCGCTCTGTCGGCATCCGCATAAATAAAGGCATCAAAGGTCTCATGCACCATGTCCTGAACTTTCGTCGCCATCTTCGGAATTCGAACGTAAGGTCTCAGCTGCTCAAGTGTCGAAAGGTCTTTCGCTCGTTCGCATATGTTGACGGCAAGATCACCAATTCGCTCCAAATCTGTCACCATCTTCATACTGCGAGTGATGAAGCGCAGATCCGTTCCCATGGGCTGCCGTCGAGCGAGCAACACCAAACACATTTCGTCGATTTCGAGTTCGTCTCGATTGACCAACCGGTCTTTCAAAATCGTCTCTTCGGCCAGCTGCGAATCACTTTCCACCACGGAGCGGACCGACAGGCGAATCATTTCCTCCACTCGACCGGCCATCAGGAGCAAGCGCTCTCTCAATTCATCCAGTTCGGCCTGATACTCACTGCTGGTATGATCATTGACCATCTCGACTCCTAACCAAAACGACCGGTGATGTAGTCTTCTGTCCGTTGGTCTGCAGGCTGCGTAAACAGCGTGTTTGTCTCACTCAACTCAACCAACTCACCCATTAAGAAGAAGGCGGTTCGGTCACTAACCCGTGCGGCTTGCTGCATGTTGTGGGTGACGATCACCACCGTGAGCCGTTCCCTCAACTGGGCGATCAACTCCTCGATGCGTGCTGTCGCAATGGGATCAAGGGCAGAACACGGCTCATCCATCAACAAGACATCCGGTTCAACAGCGAGACAACGGGCGATACAAAGCCGCTGTTGTTGTCCGCCCGACAAGCCTGCTCCTGGCGTATTTAAGCGATCCTTGACCTCGTCCCATAAGGCTGCATCGCCGAGCGCTTTTTCAACGATTTCATCGGCTTCACTTCGCTTGAGTCGCCCGGTTAACGTCAGACCACTTAGAACATTTTGTCGAATCGTCATGGTGGGAAAGGGGTTCGGTCGCTGAAACACCATGCCGACGCGGCGACGTAATAAAACAGGGTCAACGGAAGGTGCCATGATGTCTTCACCGCCCAGTCGAATCTCCCCTTCCATGCGTGCGCCAATCACCAACTCATGCATCCGATTGAGGCAACGGATGAACGTGCTCTTACCGCAGCCTGAGGGTCCGATAATCGCAGTCACGCCCTGGGCGGGCAATGAAACAGACACATCCATGAGAACCTGTTTATCCCCGTACCAGGCTTTCAGATTTCCAATCTCAAACTGTGCCATTTTAACGGTCTTTCGAGAGCTTCGCGCGCAGGATAACGGCGCCTAGGTTAAGAATTAACAAGAGCCCCAAAAGAATCACAATTCCTCCGGCGGCCGTGTTTTCAAAGCCTGCCTGCGGCCTCGAGACCCAGTTGTAGATCTGGATGGGTAAGGCTGTAAACGGTGCATCGATACCGTCGGGAAGAAAGGTCACGAACGTTAATGCGCCAACCACAATCAAGGGCGCCGTCTCGCCCACCGCACGGCTCATGCTTAAAATACAACCCGTGAGAATACTCGGCAGTGCGGCCGGAAGCACCACATGACGAATCACTTGCCAGCGGGTCGCCCCCAATCCCAAAGCCGCCTCTCTGAGTGTTCCCGGAACGGCTCGCAGTGCTTCAATACTTGCGATGACAACGATGGGCAGAACCAAGAGGGCTAATGTGGCAGCACCGGCAATCAAACTACGACCAAGACCAAAGGTGCGAACGAAGATCCCTAAACCCAAAAGCCCGTAAATCACAGAAGGTACGCCTGCTAGGCTACCAATGTTAATGGCGATAAATCGACTCAGGCGACTGTCCTGACCATACTCCTGCAAGTAGATCGCTGCGCCAACACCCAAGGGAATGCAGATCAATCCAGTGAGGAGTACGAGAAACAAGGAGCCCACCAAACCAGGTAAAAGCCCTGCTTTGTCCGCATGGCGGCTCGGATAACTGGTCAAGAAGGACCAGTCGATTCGGGCAACACCATCCCACATCACATCGCCCAACAAGGCCACGAGGCAAGCCAAGGGCAAAAAGAGCCCCACAAAGCAGACGACCACCAAGATTCGATCGGCGATGCGGTGGTTCATGATCGCTTCCCACGGGCCAAACGTTGACCGAAAATGTTCACGATGAAGGTCATGGCAAACAAGGTCAGACCGACCGCAAAGATCGTTTGATACTCAAGGGTCCCCTGGGGCGTGTCACCCATGGACACCTGGACGATGTAGGCCGTCATGGTTTCCACCGGAACCTGGGGATCAAAGGTAAACCGTGGTTGCTGACCCGCCGCGATGGCGACGATCATCGTCTCTCCCACCGCCCGAGCCAAAGCCAACAAACTCGCCGCAGCGATTCCACTGCGCGCCGCAGGCAAGATGACTCGGAAGATCGTCGAGGCTCGCCCTGCTCCCAAAGCGTATGCCCCTTCTCGCAAATCATTGGAGACAGCACTGAGTGCGTCCTCAGACAAAGAAGCGATCATCGGCGTGATCATGAATCCCATGACGATGCCAGGACTCAGGGCATTAAAGCCCGACAAGTTGGGTAAGAATTCTTGCAGCAGTGGCGTGACGAAAAGAAGGGCGAAATAACCGTAAACAATGGTGGGAATGCCGGCCAGCATCTCCAGGCTTGGTTTGAGCCACTGCCTCAACACGGGCGGCGCTAATTCTCGCAAGTAGATCGCCGCCGCCAAGCCACAGGGCAATGCGACCGCCATGGCGACCCCCGCCGTCAGCAGGGTTCCCATCACCAAGGGCCAAATGCCAAAGTGCTTGTCGGCAAAAAGCGGTGTCCACTGAGTATCTCCAAAGAACTGCATCAATGAGACATCTTTGAAGAACACCAAGGATTCGCTCAACAAAATGTAGCCGATCCCGATGGTCGTGAGCACCGTGACCAGGCCACAAGACAGGAGGAGCATCTCGATCAGACGCTCTCCCCATCCTGAAGCTCGAGTCACGTTCTTCATCGGATCTACTTTCCGAGCACGTCTTCGACGCTCGCACCCACCTTGGAGCCTGCGCCGCCAAAGAGGCTACCCGTCGTTCCCGCACCGAACCGGTCAATCACCTTGGCGGTGACCGCCTCTGGCATGGCGATGTAACCCACCTCTTGGACCAGGGCCCGCCCCTCTTTGAGGTAATAGTTCACAAACTCAGTCACCTCGGGGCGTTTGGCACTCTTGCTTGCGATATAAATGAAGATGGGTCGGCTCAAAGGCTTGTAACTCCCATCGGCGACCGTCTTGAGCGAAGGCTTCACGATCGTTCCATCGCCTGAATCGATGCCGAGCAGCTTTAACTTGGCTGCGTTCTCGCTGTAATAAGCGAAGCCAAAGAAGCCCAATGCGTAGCGGTCCATGGTGACCCCTTTGACCAAAACATTGTCGTCTTCTGAAGACGTGAAGTCACCTCGAGAGCTGTGCTCTGTGCCGACGATGGCTTTGGTGAAGTAATCGTAGGTGCCTGAATCAATTCCAGCACCGAAGAGATGGATCTCTTTGTCGGGCCATCCCGCACGCACATCAGACCACTTCATGATCTTGCCCTGAGCCTCGGGGGACCAAAGCTTCTTCAACTCGGCAACGGTCATGGACTCCACCCAGTCATTCTTGGGATTCACCACCACCGCGATACCATCGTAAGCCACGGGCAGTTCAATAAAGTCGATCCCTGAGGATTTGCACTTGTCGATTTCTTTACCTTTGATCGGACGAGAAGCGCCGGAGATATCGATCTCACCGGTGCAGAACTTTTTCATCCCGCCACCGGTCCCAGAGACACCGATCGTCACTCGGGCATCCCGACCCTTTTGGAACTCTTCACCCACCGCTTCACTGATTGGAAACACCGTGGAAGATCCGTCGATACGAATCGTGGCAGCAACCGCGGACTTACCCCCTTCGGTCGCTGTGGAATTTTGCCCCTCCTGGGATGCCCGTTGCTGAGAACAAGCAGCGAGGAAAACGAGACCAGAAACTGCGATCATATTCTTCATTTTTTTTACATGCTCCAGGGCGATGGCTGTGCCTCTACGCCCCTATTGTGACAGTTGTGTGACGGCCAGATCTTTAGAACTAGAACGCCAGTTGGAATTGACCAAGGACTTGTTGCTCCTCGCCATCGATGAGGCCGTAGGACGCTTGGTATTTGTACTTGTGGGCTTTCATTAGCCGGGTCAGCCCCACGCGAAACTCGGACTTCTCGGTGCCCGAGATTCCATCGGCATAGCGCAGCGCAGGCAGCCAATGACCGAGGACCTTAGAGACCTCCATGTGATAGCTTTGCGTGTTCTCGTTGTCGCCATCATCAAAGAAGAAACCGCCCGTGGCAGCCAAGCCATGGGCCTTGGCCACGAAATCCACTTCGGCCTTCAGGTCGCTTCCTGGCCCAGGAATATGCATCACGCTGGCACCGAGACCGAAACGCAACGCGCCGCCCTTGAGATCACCTTCCGAATAGCCTTTGAGCTTGCCGTGATTGTAACCGACTCGGGCAACCAACTGGGGTTCCGCATGGTCAGGCACCGTGTTGGCTCCGGTCCCATTAAAGAGTCCGATCGCCCATTCGAACCGTGGGCTCTTGGAGAAGCGGTTGTGCAGATACAAACCCACATCACGGCCAGCACCACTCAACTTGTCCGTGAAGGCTCGATCCACCAAAGCGAGTCGCCCCGATGAGGTCAACTGTTGCCGACCAAAGGGCTTTTTACCTTGGCCGAGCCAGAGCCTTACACCCTTGCGATCAAAGAGAGGTACATCGACGTAAAAGTCTTTGAGGCCCGCCTTCCCTTTACCGAAATCAATCTGAAACTTGTAACCGACACCGCGACCGAAAGCGTCTTTGGCGCTGGCAGCAAACCGAGCCCGCGGCACCAGAAGGTAGCCATGAGAATCGTCGTCATGGTGATCGACAACCGACCGAACTTGGACTCTCCCACTAAATTTAGGGTCCTCAGCAAAGGATGGAAACGCTGTCACACCGAGAACAAAACCTAAAATAATCCGCATCATAAACTCCTAGATCATCATGCGATGGGGCTGATTTGCAGCCCATTTGTGACAAGAGTGTGTCTTGATCGAGACATTTGGGTGATCTTAAGAATTGCGTATACGACAATATTCCGATGAGCGCACCCGGTTGCGCCGACGATAATGGGAGGCGCTATGGTCTCTTTACTCCTTTCAACGGTGCTTTATGCCACGCCTGTCTCGCTGCTGACGCAAGAGCCGTCTGCGAAGGCAGCCGCTGCCACACCAGGGCTCCCCAAACTTCAAAGGCTCAGCGCCCTTAACGAAACAAGCTATCGCCCCTTGGTAGCCACTGAGTTGCCCAAGAACCTGCGAGCCAAGGCTGCCCAGATCCTGGCCAACCCGAAGGCACCGCACCTCCTCCTGCCAACCGCTGCCCTCAAGGCGAGCGACACACTCATCGTGCCCGGGCCCCACTGGTTCAGCGTCAGTTATTCTCAGCCAGGGGTGACCGTCACGCTTCTCGTTCGACGAGCGGCGATCAGTGCCTCTTGGCTCGCAAAACACCGAGTGAATGGCCCGGTCATCAGTCGGAGTCATGGGGTCGTGACCGTCGACTTCGCTGCCGGCGGCTCCGCAGTCACCTTGGACATCGAATGCCTTGGCGGTGACGAGCATCCTCGCTGTGGACAGGATGATGAAGTCTGGAAAGTAGCCAATGATCTTCGGTGGGTTCGAAAGCCATGAGCCCCCTGCTGAGCCTCCTCATCGCTTTTACTTACAACCCGCCGGGCCAATTGGAGTCGGGGACCGAGGGGCGGGTGGATCAGCACATCTACGTGCCCTCTATGCGTTACCCCATCGAAAACGCCCCCAGTTTTCCCAACTCCCAGGTCTACCGGCCTGGGGGCAGCCGTGGTCCAGGCGGCGGCCAATGCAGCGCCACTAACTATCAGTACCCCTGGAGCGATAATTTTTGCGAACCTCGTGGCTGGGAAATGCCCCTATGCCCTGGTGGGACCGGTCATCAGGGCCAAGATATTCGGCCGGCAGACTGCCAGGACAAAGTCCACTGGGCTGTGGCGGCAGAAAGCGGCACGATTACCTCCATTGGTAGTTACTCTGTCTATTTAGTGGCTGAGAATGGTACCCGACACCGCTACCTCCACCTGGATCCCACCAGCATTGCCGTGCGCCGAGGCCAAGAAGTCACTCGAGGAGCCCGAATCGGATTGGTCTCCAACGCCTATTTCGATGCCGATGGAAATCCCGTATCGACCACGATTCACCTGCATTACGATATCCATCAATACGTGGCTCAACTGCAGCAGGCCGTCTATGTGCCTCCCTATCTGAGTCTCGTTCGAAGCTACCAGGAGTTGCTGGGCCAACCGGGCGTCAGTTGTGAAGATCTGCCTCTTGAGGGCGGCGTGGTGGACGACACCAGTCCCTGCTTTCAGCGCTGGGGACCTGTGCAGTATTGGCGAGCAGTCCAAGGCCAAGGCGTTGGAACGGGCTTTATGTGGACCAATGCCTTCATCAGTGACGAGCCCAGTAACTGGGCGCGCTGGAACCTCCAGTTGGCCGGTGCGGGACGCTTTCGAGTCGAAGTGAACCTGGTTGAAGGCTACAATCGGAGTCGCCGAGTCCCCTACCGCCTGCGTCATGGCGGCCAAGAAACCGACGTTATCCTCGACCAAAGCACGGCCAGCGGGTGGCGGACTCTGGGCACCTTCGACTTTCAAGCCGGCGACGATCAATGGATCAGCGTCTATGACAACACCGGCGAAGAGGGTGGCGACCTTCACATTACAGTGGATGCAATCCGCCTCACCCCCACCGCTCCGACACAGCCCAGTGCCGATGCGGGTGTGACCCCGTCAGTGGATGCTGGAAATCAGTCGCCGGCCGATGCAGGGCAGCCCCCGTCTGCGGATGCAGGGGCAAGCTCACAGCCTGACGCCGGCCCTGCCGTCCCCGCGGTCGATGCAGGTGAGGCTCCAGTTGTCCCCGAAAAAGACGAGCCCATCGGTTGCGGCTGCACGGGCAGCGGTCCCTTCGAGTTCTTCACGCTTTTGACACTCATCGGACTCCGCCGGCGCCGGCGCTAAGTCCGTCTATTCGACCCACAACACGCCGCATGGCCCTGGCGTGTAGTCTTTTGACGTGCAGTGGATCGGGTAGCGACCCGGCTGACTCGGTGCCTGGAACATTGTCGTCTTCGACTCCCCTGGCTTCAAAGCACCCAAAACCTGCAACGGGTCCCTGCTCTTCACATCGACAGGGGGAAGGACGTGCAGGTGATGATGCATGGTGGCTCCGGCATGCTTGAGCCTTAACTCGACCCGCTGTCCTCGACGAACCCGAAGTCGCCCCGGCTCTAAGACCGGCGCATCTCCGAGACTGGACTGAATCAAAGCCATCGGCATCTCGACTTGAACATTGTCATTTGAATCCTTCGGCGATGGCGTCGGAGACGTACAAGCGAGACAAAAAATGAAGATCAAACAGCGCATCTCGTGGGCTCTTTCACTTTTTCTCTGAAGGCACAAGGTTGACCCTATGGGTCAGTACCTGCACGCTGTAGGGCGGAGGGCTCTTTGTCTGTGGCTGCAAACCGGTTCTGCTTTTGGCTGAATGATCGCCCTGTCGAAGTGGACGAGATCGACCCCTGCACCACCTTGCTTAACTTTTTACGGGACCATCGAGACCTCTGTGGCACCAAAGAGGGCTGTGACGAGGGGGACTGCGGCGCTTGTTCTGTGGTGTTGGAAGCGAAAGATTATCGGAACGAGCCGGTTTGGCGCAGTGTCAATTCGTGCCTCGTTCTGATGCCGATGCTTCAAGGGCGGCGAGTTTACACAGTCGAAGGACTTGCAGAACAGCAAGAAGGGGCACACCCCGTCCAAGAACGATTTGCTGCCTGTCACGGAAGCCAGTGTGGCTATTGTACACCCGGATTCATTATGAGCCTGTTTGCTGGCAGCCACCGAGAGGATATGCTCGAAGCATGGCAGCGAGACGACCAACTCGCCGGTAACCTTTGTCGCTGTACCGGATATGCGCCCATCCGGCGGGCGGCAGAAGAAGTGGCCACACACTGTCGAAATTTAGCGCCTCATCCTGCGGTGCCCAAAGACAGTCGCCTTGAATTCAGTGATGGTCAAAGGCGAGCCTACAACCCCCAAAATCTCCAAGAACTCTTTGAACTGAGACGCCACCATCCAGACGCACAACTGGTGGCGGGTGGGACCGATCTCAGTCTGGAGGTCACCAAGCGAGGGGCTCGCTATCAGACGCTGATCAATCTGGGTGAAGTGGTTGAACTGCTTGATCATCAAAACCTGGATGAGGGTTGGCGACTGGGTGCGGGACTCGCCCTCACCACCGTTCAGGAAATCCTCGCCGGTGAGGTTGTGGCCATGGAGCAAATGCTGCGCGTCTTCGGCAGTCGGCCCATTCGAAACAGAGCAACTCTTGGCGGCAATCTTTGCACCTCGAGCCCAATCGGTGACATGGCCCCTGTTCTCATCGGACTTGAAGCCGAAGCGATCATTGTTGGCTCCACCGGCGAACGCCGAATCCCACTCGAGTCGTTCTTTACGGGCTATCGCCAAAACATCCTGCAAGCGGATGAGATCCTGGCGGCTCTTTTTCTGCCTCGACCCAACGATCATACGGTCTCCCGTGCCTACAAGATCAGCCGTCGCCGGGATTTAGATATATCCGCTGTCTCGCTTTGTGCATCTCTGGAACTGGAGGAAGACCAAACCGTCAAGCGCATCAGGCTGGTCTTCGGTGGTGTGGCCGCCACCACGATCCGGGCCACTCCTGTCGAAAATTGGCTGCAAGGCAAAACCTGGAACCACGCCCACGTCGAAGACGCCTCTCAGCAGCTTGAGGCTCTCTTTACCCCCATGAGCGACCACAGAGGCTCCGAACTTTTTCGCCGCCGCCTTTGTGGTAACCTCCTGCGACAGTTTTGGTCTGATCTGGTCACAGATCGGGATCCCTATGCACCATGGGATAACCCCCTGACTCGACAACCGGTCCCGCCACGAGCCCAGGTGGATGGCGATTTTCCCTCGATGGTTCACGAGAGTGGTCTCAAGCAATGCACCGGAGAGGCACGCTACGTCGATGATCTACCGGCAGCCCGCTCAGCGTTGGTCGTCCACCCGGTACAAAGCCCCCATGCTCGGGCTAAACTCCTCGCCATACGCAGCAAGAGAGCCCAAAGTTTACCCGGTGTGTGGGGGGTCTACACAGCCGCTGACGTCCCTGAAATCAATGACGTCGGTCCAGTGGAGCGAGATGAGCCACTGCTGGCGGATGGTGAGGTGAACTACCGAGGCCAAGTGGTTGCCGTGGTCGTGGGTGACAACATCGATGTTTGTGAACGAGCAGCTGCACTCGTTGAAGTGGACTATGAGCCGCTAAGCCCCATCCTGACCATCGATGACGCCATTGCAAATCAAAATGAAATGGGAACAGCCCATCGCATGCGCCAAGGCGATCCCGAGGGTGCCCTAGCGACAGCCACTCATCGACTGAAAGGACGTGTCGAAACCGGAGGTCAGGAGCACTTTTATTTGGAGAGTCAATCGGCCTTGGTTGTCCCCGAAGAGGACGGCAGGCTGACGGTTTATTCCTCAACTCAGCATCCCACCGAAGTTCAGCAATTGCTGGCTCGAACCCTCGGCGGTCACTGGGCCGATTACGTGGTCAAAGTCCCACGGGTCGGGGGAGGATTCGGCGGCAAAGAAACCCAAGGAGCAGGTTTTGCCTGTCTCGCAGGCATGGCTGCTTTGCGCCTCGGCCAGCCGTGTAAGGTTTGGCTCAATCGCGATGACGACATGGTCATGACCGGAAAACGCCATCCTTGCCGTACCGACTATGAAGTTGGTTTCGATGACGAGGGCCGGATTACTGCGTTTACCGCAGACCTGTGGATGGATGCAGGATACGCTCGAGATCTCTCAGGTGCGGTGCTCGATCGAGCCATGTTTCACTTAGACAACAGCTGCTTCATCGAAAACCTCGCTTTCTCTGGCCGTTTGGCTCGAACCAACAAGGGCAGCAATACCGCCTTCCGGGGCTTTGGCGGCCCCCAGGGCATGGTGGTGATCGAAACCGCTCTCGATGACATTGCCGAGTACCTGAAAATGGATCCTGCTGAGGTACGTGCGGTCAACTTTTATGGAGGCAAGCCTGGCAGAGACCGAACACCATATGGTCAAACCTTTGAAGACGATGACAACCCGCTGTCGGAACTCTGGCATGATCTGAAAGCGTCCTCTGATTATGGCAGTCGCCGCCAAGGGATCGAAAA
>MDTD01134557.1_pt1 | contig 14545 bp, 13 predicted proteins | sample 811221 | NCBI WGS metagenome assembly MDTD01 (sample SAMN05326646, study PRJNA326480) | marine metagenome | isolation source: seawater | place: Pacific Ocean: South West | collected 2011
GCAGCCTGCGGGCTGGTTCGTTCAACAAGAAGCTGGTGAAGGTCGCGGCGGACGCCGCAAGACAGTTGGGCGCCGAGGTCACCCTGATCGATCTCCGCGACTTTCCGATGCCGCTTTATGACGGCGACATCGAATCTTCGTCCGGCCTGCCGGCGGAGGCGCAGCGACTGAAGGCGCTGTTCCTGGAGAACGACGCGCTGCTGATCGCGTCGCCCGAATACAACGGCTCGATGACGGCGCCGCTCAAGAACGCGCTCGACTGGGTCTCGCGGCGTGAGGGCGACGAACCGCCGCTCGCCGCCTATCGGGGCAAGACCGCGGCGCTGGTCTCGGCGTCTCCCGGTGCGCTCGGCGGCATCCGCTCGCTGGGCCATGTCCGCGAGGTACTGCTCAACATGGGGGTTTTCGTCGTCCCGCAGCGACACGCGCTCAGCCGCGCCAACACCGTCTTCGACGACTCGGGGGCGATGACCGACGCTCAGCAGGAAGCGGCGGTGATGGCTGTGGCCGCGACGCTCGTAGAGACGACGCGGAAACTCCTGACTTGAGCCCGTCGCTGCTGCGCCGGCCATGCTTGACAGGGTCACCGCCCGCCCGTAAATCAGGCGTTCCTGAGGCGGAGTAGCTCAGTTGGTTAGAGCAGCGGAATCATAATCCGCGTGTCGGGGGTTCAAGTCCCTCCTCCGCTACCAAGTGAAAAGGCCCGACACCACAACTGGTTGTCGGGCCTTTTGCGTGTTGGGCCGGGCCGGCGAAACAGGGCCGCCCCGCGCGTCAAGTTCACCCTCGGCACCCGCGATACGGAAAAGAAGTCGGACGGAAAGAGCGGCGGACCGGGCGATGTCGGCTGGCTGGTCCGCCCAGTGACGTGTGCTGCGGGTGAAGCACGGCCTCGACCGGTTGTGTCGGTCTGATTTCTTGCCGCGTCTTGATCGATATTAGTCTCTCCGCCATATCCACTGCGGTATAGAAAAAGACAATTCGAATCGGGCCCGTGCCTCTCGATCGGCACGGGCGAGGAGGAGCAGGCGCGATGTCGATCACTTATGGAGGGCGTGTGGTCCTGGTCGCGGTGCTGCTTGCGCTCGCACCGGGGATCGTTTCGTTCGGGTCGGCGCGGGCGGCCGAGGATGAAGGCGTCACGAAGGCGCTCGGAGGCCTTCTCGACAAGCTGGGCGTTTCTGGCGGCGGGATGAAAAATCTGCCGATCCCGGGCGTGACGGGCGGCTCCGATCTCGGTCTCGGCGAAATTGCCTCCGGCCTGCGCGAGGCGCTCAAGGTCGGCACGGTTCGCGTGGTCGATCTCGTCGGGCAGGTCGATGGCTTCAACGCCGATCCCGACATTCATATCCCGCTGCCCGGTTACCTGCGTGATGTGCAGTCCGCGTTGACGCTGATCGGCATGGGGGGGCTGGGCCAGGATCTCGAGCTCAAGCTGAACCGGGCCGCCGAGACCGCGGCTCCGGTGGCCGAGGAGGTGTTCCTCGATGCCATCTCGCGGATGACGCTGGATGACGTGACGGCGATCTATGAAGGACCGCAGGACGCGGCCACCCGCTATTTCGAGCGGACCATGACGCCGGATCTCGTCCAGCGGATGCGGCCGATCATCGACGACGCCATGGCCGAGACCGGCGTGATGCGCACCTATGACGACCTGATGGGATCGTATCAGACCATTCCGCTGATGCCGGACGTCAAGGGTGACCTCACCGACTACGCGGTGACCAAGACGCTCGAAGGACTGTTCGAGAAGGTCGCGGAGGAAGAGGCGCGGATTCGCACCGACCCGGCCGCCCGTACGACGGAGCTTCTCAAGCGTGTCTTCGGCTGACCCTACCGACATGGCTGGAAACCGGAAAAGGGCGACGATGCGCTTCCTCGGACCTTCCGGCCGCTGGATCTATCTCCGGCGCGGTCTCATGGGCCTGCTTGTCGGCTTGCTCGGCATCGGCATCTATCTCGGCTATCTGCAGCTTTCGGGGAACTTCCACACCGTCGTTCCCGGCGAGCTCTACCGTTCGGCGCAGCCCTCCGAGGCGCTGCTCGACTTCTACGCGAAGAAGTACGGCATCCGGACCGTCGTCAACCTGCGCGGAGAGAACCCGGACTCTCCTTGGTACCGGGAGGAGATCGCGGCGACGCGGCGCCTCGGGCTCGATCACGTCGATTTCCGCATGTCGGCCGCGCAAGGAATGTCGCAGGCGGAAGCGAAACAGCTTCTCACCCTGCTCGACTCGGCTCGGAAGCCGATTCTGATTCACTGCATGAGCGGTGCCGACCGTAGCGGCCTCGCCGCGGCCCTCTACGTGGCGGCGATCGCCAAGGCCGGAGAACGGTCGGCCGAGAGCCAGCTTTCGCTGTGGTTCGGTCATCTCGCCATCCCGGTGCTCTCGGCCGCATGGCCCATGGACGAGGCCTGGGAAGCACTGGAGCCTTGGCTGGGCTTCGAGGACTCCTAACACGGCCTTCCTCTTCGCGGTCGGTGCGGGTCCTCAGGTTGCGGCTCTGCCCGACGGCGGCATGAACTATTTGCGACGCCCCGGTTAGACGGGCCGCAGATTAATCTGCGTTATGACGAAAAGCCGGCCGTCGTCTCCAGAATGGGAACATCTTGGAGACGGGCATCCCGCCCGTCCAAACGGCGGCATAGCCGTACAGGCTGTCGGGTCGACGCAGACCCGACGACGCAGCGGCGATATGCCGGCGGGTATAGCGGATCCCTGCCCTGCATGACCCCGGTCGCGGGCATGCAGATGGCGGGATTACGGAGGCAGGATATGGGTGCATCGTTGTTTTCGACGCGGTGTCGCAACGCCGTTCTTGGAGCCGCCTTCGGCCTCATGTCGGCGGCGGGTGTGACCGGCGCGGCTCAGGCCGGGGTCATCGTCACGCTGGGTGAGCAGGACTTCGAGGACGGAGAGCTCGTCGTCGGCTCGGCGACTTACAACATTCGCCAGATCGGCGAGCCGGCGCCGTTCGACATTCACCGGGGCAATGACGGCGCGCCCGGCAATGTCGGCCAGGATTTCAGCGAGTCTTTCACCTTCAACTTCATCGCGCCTTCGAACGGCATTAAGTCGGCGCGGCTCACCCTCGGGATGTACGACCACGACTCGGCGGCGCCGGGCAATCAGGTCGACTCCTTCTCGCTCGACGGGCTCGACATCACGTCGGTGCTGTCGAGTGAGGTCGAAAGCCGGGGCGGTACGCAGAACGAGTACAACATCTACGAGATCCTTCTGCCTTCGAGCACGCTTTCGGCACTGCTCGACGGGGTGGCGACCTTCGCGTTGACCATGCAGGGGCCGGGCCTGTTCGGTTTGGCGGGAACGACCGCCGACACCACCGCTTTCGACAGCCTGGGGCTGGACTTCGCCACTTTGTCCATCACCGATGCGCCCGAGCCGGGAACAACGGCCCTGATGGCGAGCGCGCTGCTGGGGCTGCTCGGCTTTCGGGGACGGCGGCGTAAAGGCCGGACCGCGGCCTGACGCCTCGGGGCCCGCGGAAGCTCGGCCGTCTTCCGCGGGCCACGTCCTGACGACCGTCGTCTTTCCGGCTATAAGGACGGAAACGAAAGACGTGCGGGAGGACAGGATGGGCCGGCGGATTCTGAGCGACGACGAGGTCGAGCGTTACCATCGCGACGGGTGGGTGACGCCCGACTATCGGCTGCCCGATGAACTGTATACGGAATTCAAAACCGTCATCGAGGACCTGATCGCCTCCAATCCCGGCATCCGGCCGGAACAGCTCGTCGGTGCGCACGTCGCCGGCGACCGGTCGTCCGGGATCAAGGGCAAGCCGCGGTTGCTGGAGCTCGCCCAGTCGCCCGACCTCCTCGACATGGTCGAACAGCTCATCGGCCCCGACGTCATCATGTGGGGCAGTCAGGTCTTCTCGAAGAAGTCCGGCGACGGCCTCGCCATTCCGTGGCACCAGGACGGGCAGTACTGGCCGATCCGTCCGCTGGCGTCGGTCACCGTGTGGATCGCCATCGACGCCTCGACGGTCGAGAACGGCTGCCTCCGCGTCGTGCCGGGCTCACACCGGAACGGTCTCTTGAAGCACGAGGTCTCGGGCGCCGCCGATGTCGCACTCGACCAGGGGCTGGCGGCGGGCACCTTCGACGAGACAACCGCCGCCGACGTCGAGCTTCAGCCCGGCCAGGTCTCGCTCCACCACGTCAACGTGGTTCACGGCTCCAACCCCAACCATTCGACCAAACGCCGCTGCGCCTACGCGATCCGCTACATGCCGGCGACGTCGCTGTTCGACCGTGCGATCCCGCCGGTGCGCCTCGCCGGCAACCAGACCATCGATTATTCGGAGCGGCCGATCTGGCTGGTCCGCGGCAGGGACCAGGCCGGCAACGATTTCGTCCGCGGCCACTGAGAGGCGGGCCGCCCCGCCCTTCTCCGCCGTCATCGCGAGGAGCGAAGCGACGCGGCGATCCAAGCCGGCGACGTGCGCGGTGCTGGATTGCTTCGCCTTCGGCTCGCAATGACGGGAATGGACCGGGCCCTCAATCCACTTCGACGATCGCCTCGATCTCGACGGTGATGCCGAAGGGTAGGCTGCCGACGCCGATCGCCGAGCGGGCGTGCTTCTCGCCGAAGACCGCGGCGAACAGGTTCGAGCAGCCGTTGATGACCTTCGAATGCTCGACGAACTCGGGCACCGCGTTGACCATGCCGAGCAGCTTGACGATCCGCTTGGCGCGGTCGAGGTCGCCGAGGTGCTCCTGGATCACCGCCAGGAGGTGCAGGCCGACGAGACGCGCATGCTCGGTCGCTTCCTCCGTCGAGATGTCGGCGCCGACCTTGCCCTTGGGTATCTCGCCTTCGGGCGTCACCGGCACGTTGCCCGACAGGAACAGCAGGTTGCCGGTACGGACGGCGGTCACGTAGTTGGCGGCGGGCGGCGCTACCGGCGGCAAGGTGAGACCGAGGTCCTCGATGCGCTGCTTGATCGACATGGTTTCGCCTCCGGGGATTGAGCGCGCGCAGAATCGCGCTTGCCTCCAGACCGTAGGCAGCTAAGCTCCATCAGTCCAATCGATGAAGAACATCTTTCATATCGATCATGTCAATCTTGGCCGCCTTGATCTCAACCTGCTGATCGCATTCGACGCGCTGATAACCGAAGGCAGCGTCACCCGCGCAGCGGAGCGGGTCGGCGTCGGGCAACCGGCGATGAGCCATGCGCTCGGCCGCCTGCGGCGTCTGTTCGCGGACGACCTGTTCGTCCGCGCCGCCGACGGGATCAGGCCGACCCCGCGCGCTCTGGCGCTCGCCCCGCCGATCCGGGAGGCGCTGAGCGTCATCCAGGGAACCCTGCTCGAGGACCGGGCGTTCGACCCGGCGGCGGAGCGGACCTTCCTGCTCGGCATGCCGGACAGCATCGAGGTCTTCCTGCTGCCGCGTCTCGTCGCGCATCTCGAGGCCGACGCGCCGAAGGTCCGCCTTCGCGTCCGCTCGATCGACCGCTTCGAAGTCCTCGATCAGCTCGACCGCGACCGGCTGCATCTCGGGGTCGCCGGGCTGCTGACCGAGGGCGGCATCCAACACAAGCGGCGCCGGCTCTACGTCACCAACTATCTCTGCCTCTATGATCCGGCACGGCTGACGTTCGACGGACCCGTCACGCTGGACGACTACCTCGCCGTCCCGCACGTGCTGGGCTCGCCGCGAGGCGATGCCCGCGGCGTGGTCGACGACGCCCTGGCCGCGCAGGGGCTCAAGCGGACGATCGCGGTGACCACCCCCCATTTTGCGGCAGTGCCGTTCGCATTGAAGAGCGCGCGGCTGATGGCGACGGTGCCCGAGCGGCCGGCGCGCATCTTCGCGGAACGATTCGGGCTCGCGACCTGCCCGGTGCCGGTCGCCCTACCCGATGCCGACGTCTCCATGATCTGGCACGCCTCCTACGACTGGGACCCCGCGCACCGATGGCTGCGCGAGACCGTCGCCCGGCTGGCGGTGCCCCTTTGACCGGCTGCGGCGGCGCTCAGCCTTCCTCGCGGCGGTCGCCGAAGCGGGTGCGGAACCAGTCGGTCAGCATCGCCTTCTCGTAGCGCAATGGATCGCGCGACAGGCCCGTCGGCGTGGTCTCAAGATAGGTCAGGTCGGAGACCGTCTCCTCGCCCTCGGCGACGACCCGGTCCCCTTCCTTCAGCACATAGCGCAGGCTGATGCTGGGCCAGGTGATGTCGCGGAGGATGCGGATGTCGTAGCCATAGCCGTGCCACCACTCGAAGCGGCCGGCCAGGTCGACGTCGACGACGGTGACGGAAAGGTCTGCGCCTTCGGGCAGCATCGTCTCGCCGAGGTCTTCCAGGTGTTCGCGAAGATAGCGGAGCGCCGGGTCACCGGCATCGACGCCATAGTCGCGATAGAGCCCGGCGTCACGGTAGTGCTCGGGCGCTTCGAAGGTGACGTCGACCGCGGCATCGGCACCAAGGGGCGTCATGACGACGGCTGCAGCGAACAGGCAGCTGGTGAGGGAGAGGGGGCGATTGCTCTGCATCCTGGCCTCGCTTTCTCGGATCAGGAACGCCCCGGACCGTGCCGACCCGCGGCGATCACGCTCAACTCCAAGCGGTGGGATCGGCGGCGGCTACCCATCAATCTCAGACCATCTCACCCTACAGCAGTCTGCCACGGCCGTAGTGTGACGAGAGTCACACGAGGTTGCGTGCGACCCTGGAATTTCTCGTAGGTTATTTCGCCGGATCGCGCGCGACGGCGCCGGCATCGGGTGTTTCCCCCCGGCGACGGGGCATGCCCCGGTAGTCGTGGGCGATCTCGGGCGACAGCCACACCGTGTCTTCGGAAAGCGGCGGGACTCCGGGGCGAATACGGAAATCGCCGTCCTGCCAAGCCTTGAACAGGGCGTCGGCGCTCAGCCCCGGTATCACGACGTTGCCGCGCCACGCGATGTCGGCCGGGACGTCCTTCACCGCCGCGGCGAACAGGTTGTTGGCGGCTTCGCCCGTGTTGGCGCTGTCGGCGAAACGGCCGTCCTCGGCGAAAACGATGCCGCGGGCGGGGCCGAGGACGGTGTTGTAGGCGATCCGGGCGTCGCGCGCGTTCACCACGGCGATGCCGATCTCTTCCGAATCAAGGACGATGTTGTTGGTGACCGTCCCGCCCAGGTTTTCGGGGCTCTCCAGCCCTTCGCCGCCGAGGACGATGCCGATATGGCATTGGCGGATCAGGTTGCCGTCGATGACCGTGCCCCGCGAAAGGCTCTTCATCTGGATGCAGCTTCCGCGATCGAAATAGGAATGGGGCTGGCTCGTCGGGCGGCCGATGTCGTGGATGTAGTTGCCTTCGATGCGCCAGTCGTCGCAGCCGTTGCAGTCGATGCCCTGGAAGTTGCCGCCGTCCGGGTGGGCCGAATGGTAGATCTCGTTGCCGCGCAGGGTGATCCGGGCGACGCGGGGGCCGGCGTTCGAGCCCTTGATCTCGGCGTGGCTGTCGAGCGGCGGCTTACCGGTGTTGTCGTGGATGCGGTTGCCGGTGACGGTGATGTCCCGCGCGCCGTGATCGAAGAAGACGCCGTGATAGCCGCCGCCGGTGATCTCCAGCCCGCGCAGGACGACGTTGGCGGCGCCGTCCAACTTCCAGGTCACGGCGGCGCCGTCGCCGTCGATGACGACGCTGCCCAGGCCCTCCTCGGCGGCTACCACGATCGGCCGCTCGGACGTGCCGGCGGCCGCTTCGGTCATGCGGAACTTGCCGCGATAATGCCCCGGCGCGATCAGGATCTCCGTGCCGGGGCAGGGCGCGGTGAGGGCTTCCCCGAGCGCCTCCGCCGTCGCGACGTGAACGGGCGGAGGCGGTTCGGTTCCGCATTCGGACGCCTGCAGGGTGAACGGCCACAGACACAGGGCGGCCAGACAGGCGGTAAGCGGTTTAAGCGACATGGCTCCTCCTCCGCCCCTCCCAACATCGGAGGGGCGGTCGTGGATGCCCGGTCGAGCGATCGCCGCCGCTGGCGGCGTCAGCCGCGGACCTTGGCCCCCGCCCAGTCCTCGACGACCTTGCACATCGAGGTGAAGTCCGAATCCGGGCCTTCCTTGGCGTTGGTGACGGCGAGGAACTGCCGGACGGCGCTCCCCACCACCATCGGCACGCCCAGCGCCTCCGCCTCATCGATGCAGAGCCGCACGTCCTTATAGGAGAGCGCGGTGGTGAAGCCGAAATCGAACGTCCCCGGCAGCACCGAGCGCGGGAACTTGTCCTGGGTGGCGCTGTTGCGGCCGCTGCCGGCGTTGATGACGTCGATCATGATCTTGGGGTCGAGACCGGCCTTCACCCCCATCACCATCGCCTCCGAGGTGACGGCGAGCGCCGCCGCCGCCAGCAGGTTGTTGGCGAGCTTCAGCGTCTGCGCCTGGCCGGCGCCCTCGCCGACCACGAAGGGCTTGCCGAAGGTCTTCAGCACCTCCATCAGCTCGTCGATCGCGGCCCGCGGTCCCGACAGCATCACTGCCAGCGTGCCGTTCTGGGCGCCGGCGACGCCGCCGCTCACCGGGGCGTCGATCGAGGCGATGTTGCGCTCGGCCAAGGCCGCCGCGACCTGGGTGGCGACGCGCGGGCCGGTGGTCGAGAAGTCGACGACGGTGCGAACCCGGTCGCCATGCATGATCCCGTCCGGGCCGGTCGCCACCGCCTTGACGATGTCCGGGGTGGGCAGGCTCATGAATACCGCCTCGGCCTTGGAGGCGACGTCGGCGGCGGAGGTGCAGCGCCCGGCACCCTTCGCCACCGCCTGATCGACCGCCGCCGGATTGGCGTCGAAGACATGCACCTTGTAGCCGCGGTCGAGCATGCGGCCGACCATCGGGCCGCCCATGCGGCCCAGCCCTACGAACCCGAATTCAAGATCGGCCACGTCGTTCCTCCCGTTTCTTGTTCCTATGCCGGCCGGCGTTCATTTTTTGGGGTCGGCGTCGAGGCGAAGGATCCAGTCCTCCATTCCGCTCGACGCCGTCGGATACTCCTGGAAGATGCGGGGGTCGTGCCCCGGAATGATGTGCGAGGGCGAATCGGCCAGCCGCCGCACCGTCTCGAAGCCCTCCAGCATGTCGCCGATGTTGTAGACGATCGGGTAAGGCCGTTCCTGCTCGATATTGCCGTAGAAGTGGGTGGCGTCGGAGGCGAGCACGACCCAGCCGCGGCGGGTGCGGACCCGCACCACCTGCAGCCCGTCGGTGTGGCCGCCGACCCGGTGGACGGTGATGCCGGGCGCGACCTCGGAATCGCCGTCATGGAACTGCACCCGGCCCTCGTAAACCCGGCGCACCATCGCCGTGACGTCGTCGGCGTCGAAGGGGTGGCAGAGCGTCTTGTGGCACATCGACCGGCCGGTGCAGTACTGCATCTCGCGGTCCTGCAAATGGTACGTCGCGCGCGGGAACATGTTCTCGTTGCCGGCGTGGTCGTAGTGCATGTGAGTGATGATGACGTTCTCGACCGCGTCGGGCTCGATCCCCAGCGCCTTCAGCCCCTCGGCCGGTGAGCGCAGCAGGGTGCGGTCCCGCTTCTTGCCCATGGCGGCGTCGAAGCCGGTGTCGACGACGTAGCTCTTCTCGCGGCCGACGATCGCCCAGACGAAATAGTCGAGCGGCATCGGCACGTCGTGCGGATCGCCGCCGATGAAGTTCTCGCTGCTGCGGCGGTCGTGATGCCCGTATTTGATGGCGTAGATCTGATAGCTGTCGTCCACGGCCGTTTCCTCCCGGTTCAGGATTCTGTTCTTAGCGCTTCATGCCCGATGGGCCCTCTTTCATCCGTCATCGCATGGCTTGACCATGCGATCCACGACTTGTTGACTCCGCTTGTTGCAGAGCCGGAACCGCCGGAAAGTCGTGGATGGCACGATCAAGTCGTGCCATGACGCCGGAGCGAAAGGGCGGCCCAAGAAACCACGACACATCCACTCAAGCCTCCGCCACCGCCGCGGTTTCGTCGGCGCGCAGCAGCGCGATGGCGGCGGCGGCGGCGTTACGGACATGGCGGGTTCCCATCTCCCAGGCGGCCTGACCGTCGCCGGTCATCAGCGTGTCGACCAGCTCGTGCAGCTCGGCGAGGCTCGCGGCCGCCCGGCCCCGCGCCTTCATCGAGGTCGCGCGCAACAGCATCACCCGCGAGTTCAGCATCCGCAGCGTGAAGCCCAGCGCCTCGTTGCCCGAGCCGTCGATCAGGCATTCGTAGAAGCGGTTCTTGGCGTTGAGCCAGGCGAGCGGGTCTGAGAGGGTGTGCGCCCGTTCGAGATCGGCGAGCGCCGCCCTCAGCGCCGCCCGCTGGTCGTCGTCGGCCTTCTCGGCGAACAGACGGCAGGCGAGGCCCTCGAGCTCCATCCGCACCTGATAGATGCCCTCGGCCTGGGCCGGCGTCACCCGGGCGACGATCGGCCCGCGATGGGGGACGACTTCGATCAGCCCTTCCGATTCGAGCTGGCGCAAGGCCTCGCGCACCAGCGTCCGGCTGACCCCCGTCATCTCGCAGAGGTCGCGTTCCGGCAGGCGCTGGCCGGCCTTGAAGCGGCCCAGCGCCACGGCGTTGCGGATGCTCTCCGTCACGCCGTGACGAAGTGGCGCCGGGTCACGCTTGACGCGGAAATCGTGCTCGGTTGCTGCGCTCGTGCCGGACATCGCTGGCGCGGGACTTCCCTTACTGTTCCAGGTCCTTGCCGAGCACGGCGCGTGCCCGGGCGACATAGGCCCGACCGTCGAAGCCGACGCTCTCGGCCCGGTCATACCATGAGTCGAAGACCTGCTGGGTGTATTCGGGCGCGAAGATGCGGGCCTTCTCGGAGTCCGGCGCGGCCCAGACCTCGACCCCCTCGGCCTTCATGTTCGCCATCGCCTTGCCGACGAACTCGTAATAGCCGTAGAGCGCGTCGTGCTGGAGCCCCTGCATCGCCATGCGGATCGCCGCCTGGAGGTCTTCCGGGATCTCCGCCCAGCTGTCGGCGTTGACGATCACCGCCCAGCCGGTCACCGGGCCGATCCCCCAGTCCTGCACGTTCTTCGCCAGCCGCCAGTATTCCTGGCCGTTGCCGTAGCAGGCGGAGGTGAACAGCCCGTCGATCACCCCGCGCTCCAGCGCCGGCATGACCTCGGACAGCGGCAGCGGCGTCGGCTTGGCACCCAGCGCGTCCATCAGCGTCGCCGTCTGCGGGTTGTGCACGCGGAGGCGCTTGTTCTTGAAGTCTTCGAGGGTGTGGATCGGCTCTTTCGAAAAGAGCTGTGTCGTGCACCACGCGCCCTCGGCGAGCACCACGGCGTTCCAGCGCTCCAGCCAGAGCTTCTCCAGGTCGCCGCACCAGAACGCCTCGCAGATGAAGGCGTAGTCGGCCATGTCGTCGATCAGGCCCGGCAGGTTGAACAGGCCCATCCGGGGGTCCTCGGCGGCGAGGTAGGTGTGGACCGCCGCCGACATCGGCACCCGCCCGTCACGGACCGCGGCGGCGATCTGCGGGCCGCCGACAAGCGAATCGTTCAGCACCACCTTGACCCGGCCGCCGGTCGCCTCGGCGATGCGGTCGGGGACGGTCGCGGTGAGGCCTAGATAGGCGGTGTTGGGTGCCGGCAGGACCGCCATGGTCAGGTCGAAATCCTGCGCCGCGGCGGGCGTCGCCAGCGCGGCCAGCAGCATGAGTCCCGCTCCTCGGACAGCCGCCTTCAACCCTGTCATCGTCACCTCCCTCGGTTTTTCCATCGGCGTCCTGCCGTGGCAGGCGCGTTGATTTATGACGATCATACAATATGATCCGGCCAGCGTAAGGGCCGCATCACCGCTGTGTGTGCAAGGCTGCCGGCCGAAATCCGCGAGCCGGCGGACGACCGGGACGGATGAGCAGGGAGGAGACCGGGACGGATCGATGAGTGCCGAGGAAGCGATTCCCGTCCCGCGGCAGGTCGTGCCGGACCGTCCGTTCGCCGCCCTTCGCGTGGCGGACGGCCTGACCGGGCTGTCCGGCATCCTCGCGGCGCTGGCACTGCTGGCGATGACCGCGATCGTCTGCTGGGAGGTGTTCTCGCGCACCGTCCTCAACGCGCCGACGAGCTGGGTCACCGAGATCGCGACCTACATCCTGGTCGGCATGACCTTCGTCGCGCTGGCCCCGGCCCAGCGCGCCGGAAGCCACATCCAGGTGGAGCTGATCCTGGGGTTCCTGAAGGCTGAGCGGCGCGCCGCCGTCGAGCGGGTGGCGACCTGGATCGGCCTGTTCTTCGTCGCCTTCGCGACTTGGCAGATGATCGCCTTCAACATCCAGGAGTACGTGAACGGCACCCGCGACTGGGGGCTCCTGTCGACACCGCAATGGATCCCGGAGCTTCCGGTCTCGATCGGCTATGTGATCTTCGCCTTCGCCATCCTCGCCGACCTGTTCCGAGCCGATCCGCAAGACTCGCCGCTGCGGCGCTGGGCGGTGCCCGTGTTGATGGCGGTCCTCGCCGCCGTCCTCTACGGGCTCGGCACCTACACGGTGAAGATTCCCGGCACCCGGTTCGATTGGGGTTCGGTGGCGATCGTCGTCGCCTTCGCCGCCGCGGTGCTGGCATGGAGCGGGGCGCGGACCGCGCTCGCGGTCGTGGCGATTGTCGGTGTCCTCTGCACCGCCTTCTGGGCCGCGCGCGGCATGCCGCTCCTCCCCGTCTCGCTGCTGCTGGTGGCGACGGTCCTGTTCCTGTTGCTGCTCGGGGTGCGGGTGGCGCTGGCGCTGGGGCTAACCGGCCTGCTCGGCCTCTATTTCCTGCTGCCGCAGCCGCAGGTCTCGCTGCTCGCCGAGCGGTCGTGGAACAGCATCAACTCCTTCACTCTCACCGCCGTGCCGATGTTCGTGCTGATGGGCGGCCTCCTGCTCAAGAGCGGCGTCACGACCCAAATGTTCGACGCGCTGATGCGATGGTTCGGGCGTATCCCCGGCGGCATCGCCTATTCGGGCGCCGGTGCGGCGACGATCTTCGCCGCGGTCTCGGGATCGAGCCTCGCCACCGCGGCGACGCTGGGCACCGTCGCCTGCCCGGAGATGGTCCGGCGCGGCTACAGCACCCGCCTTACCTATGGCGTGGTCGCTGCCGGGGCGACGCTCGGTATCCTCATCCCGCCCAGTATCGCGATGATCATCTACGGGACGACGGTGGGGGCGCCGATCACGGTGCTGTTCATCGCCGGCATCGTCCCCGGCCTGCTGCTGACGCTCGCCTTCATGGCCGGCGTCTTCGTGTGGTCGGTGCTGGTCCCCGGTGCGGCGCCCGCGGGCGAGCCCTATAGCTGGGGCGAGAAGGGCCGGGCGCTCCTGGGCACCCTGCCGTTCCTGTTCGTGATCGGCGCCGTTCTCGGCTCACTCTACGCCGGGGTCGCCACGCCCACCGAAGCCGGCGCGGTCGGGGCCCTGGCCGCCTTCGTCCTCTGCATCCAGCGTGGCGCCTTGAGCTGGGCGATGCTGCACGAGGTCGCGCTCGACACCGTCCGGGTGACCGCCTTCCTGCTGCTGATCGTCGTCGGCGCGTCGATCCTGAGCTGGGTGTTCGACTATCTCCGCCTGCCCCGGACCATGGTCGAGGCGGTGGAGGCCGCCTCGCTGGCGCCGTGGATGGTGATGGCGATGATCGGCCTGATCTACATCGTCCTCGGCATGTTCATCGATCCGATCTCGATGATGCTGATGACCCTGCCCGTCACCTTTCCGCTGGTGACGGCGATGGGCTTCGACGCGGTGTGGTTCGGGATCGCGCTGGTGCTGATGATCGAGGTCGGACTGATCACGCCGCCGGTCGGCATCGTCCTGTTCGTGCTCAGGGGGTTGAGCGACGGCGTACCCCTGAAGGAGATCGTCTACGGGGTGCTGCCCTTCGTCGCCATCATCCTGGCCTTCGTGGCGCTGATCTACATGTTCCCGGGAATCGTCAGCTGGCTCCCGGACCGGATGGGCTGAACGATTCGGCGAGGAGTGTGCCTTGAGATGATTCGCAATTTGCCAGCGCCTAGTCCGTCGCCCCCGCGGAGGCGGGGGCCCAGCAAGCGGCACGGCCCATGGATTCCCGCTTCCGCGGGAATGACGATCTGATTGAAGAGTGAGGAACGAAACGCCCATGACCTACGCAAGTGACCTCGCCGAATGGGCCCACGGCATCGCCTATGACGACCTGCCGGACGACGTCGTCCAGGCGACCAAGTTCCGCATCCTCGACGTCATCGGCCTGTCCCTCGCCGGGCTCGGCACGCCGTTCGGTCAGTCAGTGCGGGAAGCGGCGCTGGCCATGAACGGCGGCGGGCCAGCGCGGCTGTTCGGGACCGGCGAGAAAGCGGGCGTCACCACCGCGGCGATGGCGAACGGCGCCTTCTCGCAGGCGATGGAGTACGACGACACCCACAACACGTCGATCGTCCATATGAGCGGGCCATCGGTCGCCGCCGCGCTGGCCTTGGCCGAGGTCGAGGCGGTCTCGGGCCGCGACCTGATCCTGGCCATCGCCATCGGCAGCGAGATCGCCTGCCGCATCGGCAGTGTCGCGCCGGGC
>MDTD01191733.1_pt1 | contig 14543 bp, 8 predicted proteins | sample 811221 | NCBI WGS metagenome assembly MDTD01 (sample SAMN05326646, study PRJNA326480) | marine metagenome | isolation source: seawater | place: Pacific Ocean: South West | collected 2011
AGGCTTTGGAAATAATCAAAGAAGACCTACCAGACCTGATTCTGCTGGACGTAATGATGCCGCAGATGAATGGGCTGGAAGTCTGCGAAAAATTGAAAGAAGACGAGTCTACAAAAGATATTCCCGTTATATTTCTGACAGCAAAAACTGAAACCGAAGATATAGTAGAGGGATTTAAAGTAGGCGGAGTTGATTATATTGCTAAGCCTTTCCAGAAAGAAGAGTTGCTGGCCAGGATCAACACCCATCTCTCGCTCAAATATTCCCAAGAGGCTCTGGCAAGAAAGAATAAAGCATTGGGAAAAGCCAAGAAAAAGATCGTTGAAGATATACAGCGGGCAAGTGACCACATTATGTCGATTCTTCCGCGAGAGTTAGACAACGAATTCGTTAAGACTGACTGGAAATTCCAACCGTCAAAATTTCTTTCAGGCGATACTTTTGGCTATCATTTCATTGGGAATAATAAGTTTGCTTTCTATGTGATTGATGTTTGCGGACACGGAGTGGGTCCGGCACTTCACTCTGTTTCGGTGATAAACACGATCAGAAACCAGACGTTGCCGAATACAAATTTTGAGAGCCCTGCCGAAGTACTGAATGCTCTCAACATAGCTTATGACATGTTCGATCACAACAACCTATTCTTTACTATTTGGTATGGTGTGTACGATATTTCAAAGAAGTCCCTGCGTTATTCCAGTGGGGGACACCCACCGGCATTGCTATTTGCTGTGGACGGCAGCAAGGACCTTGCTGAGAAATGCCCAATGGTAGGCGGAGTGCAGGAATTTGAATTCACCGAATCAACAATACAACTCGGCACCGGATCGGTTCTGTATATTTTCACTGACGGTGCATTCGAGGTAAAATCGCCCAACGGTGAGATGTTTTTGGATGAACATTTAAAAAGCTTTTTGGTTGAATACCAAAATAGTGAAGAAAACGAAATTAATCTTCTTTATAATCATTTATTAGAATATTCGGAAAAAGAAGAACTGGATGATGATTTCACCATGCTAAAGGTTCGATTCAAATAAATGAGAATACTTATCTCAATATTGCTCCTTTCTTCATTTGTGCTTTCGGCGAATGCTCAGGATAGTTTTTTGGCAAAAAGAAAGAAATTTAAAGAGCAGGTAGATCAGATTGAGCAGTATATTCTTCGTGCTGATTCCCTGGCAATAAGTTCCCCCGACTCAGCAGAAGCAATACTTCGCCAAGCTATCGAAATTGGCAATAAACACAATCTTTATGCAGAAACTGCTGATTGTTACTTATTTATTGGTGAATTCAACATTGCCAGAAATAGTCATAAAAAAGCTATCATCCCATTGCAAAAAGCAGATTCTCTCTATGCTATCGAGAACGTAAGGGGTGGCGTAGCCCGTGTTAAATATAATCTCGGAATTATCTACCTTTCGCTCAAAGATTTAAAACTCGCCGAAGATAACCTAAAAACTGCACTTAATCTTTTCGAAATTGAAAATCATAAAGATGGTATTGCATTTACAAGTAATAAACTTGGTGACTTTTATGCACGCCACAGTAATTACATTAAAGCAAACGAGTATTATCTGCGTGCTCTTGAGATATTTGAGGAGACAGGTAAAAAAAGGTTGATCCTGGAGATGCTGAACAAGATTCAGAATACTTACACTATGTCGGGAATGATGGAAGAGTCTTTACTATATGCAGACTTAGTCGGCAATCTGGAAGAATTTTACGAATCAGACCGTTGGTTGATCTTGTATAGGGCTGAAAAGAATAAACTTTTCGAAGATAAGCTGAAGAAAGAAGAACAGATCAAAGCTGCAAATAGAAAAAAAGAAATTGATAGTCTTCGCAGGCAAACTCAGATTGATAGTTTGAAGCGGGAACAACAAAAAGCTGATATTGTCAGATTGCAGAATCAAGCTGCTTTGGACGAACTGGAACGCCAACGTAAAGAAGAAAAGCTTGCTGCTATTCTTACTCAGAAGGAATACGACAGCCTGCAGAATGCCAGCCGTCAGCGCGAGCTGTCGCTCAAAGCCAGTCAGGATAAGCTTGCTGCCGAGAAAAAAGAACAAGAACTAAAAAATCTTGCTGCTGAAAACAAACGTAATGAAGAATTAATTCTTTTCTCTGTAGTTATAATTGTACTGGTGCTGGTGCTACTTTTCATGCAGAAAAGAAACTCCAAGAAGATCAAAGATGCAAATATTGCTTTGCAAAATAAGAATGAAATGCTTGAAGCTTCGCAAAGAGAAATGCGCAAAGCCAAGGAAGCTGCAGAAACAGCTAATCGCTTCAAGTCTGAATTTCTCGCCAATATGTCCCACGAAATTCGCACGCCAATGAACGCGATCCTTGGATTTAGCGAATTGCTACGCACCAGGGTCACCGATCAGAAGAATTCCAAATACCTTACTTCCATTATCTCGAGCGGTAAGAATCTTCTGACTTTGATCAATGATATTCTTGATCTTTCTAAGATTGAGGCAGGCAAGCTGGATCTTGAGTTAGCTCCGATCGACCTTAGGAATATTATTAAAGAGATTGAACAGATTTTTACTTTCAAATTCGAACAGAAAAACATTAGATTCGTCACGGATGTGGATCAGGAACTGCCTCTAGCTGTCGTTCTGGACGAAGTTCGGCTTCGCCAGATACTTGTTAATTTAGTAGGAAATGCATTAAAGTTTACCAAACAGGGCACGGTTACAGTTAAGGTTGAATGCGAAAACCTAAGCGACGAACACAAAGTTACTGATATTGATATAAATGTTATAGACACCGGAATCGGAATTCCGAAGGATCAGCACCAGACAATATTCGAGTCTTTCAGGCAGAAGTCGGGTCAGAGTACACGTGCATACGGCGGCACCGGACTTGGGCTGACGATCAGCAAGCGTCTGGTGGAAATGATGGGTGGCGAAATCAAGCTCGACAGCCAGGAAAATGTCGGATCTAATTTCACCATAATTCTCAAAAAAGTGAGAATAGCTGAACCTTCCTTCCAACCAAATGAAGATATTGAAGAGGATTTATTTACTAAGATTGAATTTAATCCAGCCAAGATATTGGTCGTAGATGATATAGAACAAAACAGGCAATTGGTATTGGAATACCTTGATAAAACTGACTTTACTCTCATAGAAGCTTCCGACGGTAACGAAGCAGTACACAAGGCTCGCGCTGAAATGCCTGATTTGATCCTAATGGATCTACGCATGCCGAATATGGATGGTTTCCAGGCTGTGAAAGCAATCAGAGAATCGCAGGCAATGAAAGACATTCCGGTGGTGGCTCTTACTGCTTCGGCAATGAAATCGGACAGAGAAAAAATAACGCGTGCACAGTTCAGCGGTTATCTGCAAAAACCTACTTCAAAGAATAGCCTTTATGCGGAATTGATGAAATTTATCGAGCATAAGGAAAAATCTGAAAAGGAAATCGAAAAAGTTGAGATAATTGAAGAAGAATTTAAAATAAAGGACAAAGATAAAAGTACAATAGTAAAGGCACTGGAAGAGAAATTTGATCAAGAAAGAATTACTTTGGCAAAATCAATGAGAATCAAAGCTGTAAAAGATTTTGCCATAGAATTGAACGAATTTGGTGCACAGTATCATATTAAACTCATCACTGAATATTGCGAACGCCTTATGGAACAAATTGATAGCTTTAATCGACAGAATATCAAATCGACATTGGACGAATTCGCAGATCTAAAAGTAGAAGTAAAAGAATTACTTACCAAAAACAGTGGAGCATGAGAATAAACAAGTACTCGATTTTCATAATTATTTTTTTTGCTGCTGGTAGCTTATTAACAGCTCAGGCAGATCGAACCGGTACTCATCGGCTTGGTCTTTTTTTGCATGCCGGCAGCAACGGCCATTTTGCCAAATTCGGCAAAGAACAGGGCGTCAATACCTGCTGCCAGGAATTTACCGATGGAAACGGCAGCGGGCATTCATTTGGATTTGCTTACAACTACAATATTACTGATAAATTCATGGTAGGTGTGGCAACATCGATCGTGGATCTTAGTGGCTCTTTCAATGAATCCGATAATGTAACTATCATCTTTCCTGATAGATTCGTCAATGCAAAAATCAATTATGACTACGAGAGTAATATCCAGGCTTTTGGCATAATGCCACGATTTTCTTATAATTTCTTCGATAATCTGAATGTGCATTTCGGCACTGGTCTTTACTTCCTCACCAAAGCTTCTTACGAGCATCACGAAGAGCTAATCAGCCCTTATGGCAAGCCATCATTTATTGATTCATCTAAGTACTTTAACGACTTCAACGGAGATATTGAGAAATCTTCAGTTTCTATGTTCATGACTCAATTTGGTTTTTCTTATGACATTTATGCAATGAGTGACCAAATAGCTATTAGCCCCGAGATGTATTTTACTATGGGTCTGACCCCGGTGGCAGAAGGCTTCGACTGGAGAATAGGAAACGTCCGAATGGGCATCAACGCACAGTATATTATTCCCGGCACCGAAATACCATTAATTCCATTATCGGCCTTCCTAAAAATCGAAGGCATAAACGACGATGGGTCGGATGAAATAGTTATTGAGAAATATAATATAGTACGGTCTCTGCCTTTGCTGAATTATGTTTTCTTTGAAAAGGACAGCACTGAAATACCCGATAGATACAATCTGCTGACTTACGAAGATACAAAGCAGTTCATTGAAGAGGATGCTAACACCAAAAGTGCACTAACTGCTTATTACGATGTACTTAACATAATCGGCAGACGAATGACTGCTATGAAGGACGCTACAATAACGCTTACGGGATGCAATTCTTCGGACGAATCGCAAGTGGATAAGCTATCCTTATCGATGAAGCGAGCAGATAGAATCTATGAATACCTGACAAATGTATGGCAGATAGACCCTGTTCGCATTAAGCGACAGTTCAGAAATGCACCGATGACTGCAATCCAAAGAGACAAGAACTATGGCTCGGACATTGACATAGAAAAGGCATTGCTCGAGAATGACCGTGTGGAGATCACTTCAGATAATTGGGGAATACTTGCTCCGATCATGATTACCGAAACTTCCGAGAAGGTTAGAAGCCGGGGACTGGCAATCGATCCCGTGGTATCGGACAGTAGTGGTATAAGCAATTATGTAATTACACTCAGCCAGGAAGGCAAGCTGATAGATCAATATGCCGGACTAGGCACACCTGATAGGATTTCAATTCCTATCGAAAATTACTCATTCATCGATCTTCAGAGGCCTATCACTTATGTTGTTAATCTGGAGCCGAATGATAAATACAAAGCTGCAAATTTGACTGGTGATTTAATGAGTGATTTCAAAACTATTCCGAAAGATAAGATTTACTATTCTATTATTTGGAACGACTTTGACAATCCGAATGTAGACAGGAATAATAGTCAACTTCTCAAAATTCTAAAGAATAAGATTAATCCCAGCGATAGAGTGACCATAGACAGCTATACTGATAAATTAGGATTCAAAGGCAAAAATAACCTTATGTCTAAATACCGTGCCAATGCCGTAGCAAAAAACCTAGGCCTTGGCGATCCAATAATTAATGCACATGGCGAATCCTTACAAATATATGATTCCGATCTGCCCGAAGCTAATTTCTACAATCGAACAGTTAATATTATAATAGAATCGCCGGAGACAGATAATGACTAATACTATCAAATATATTATTTGCCTTTTCTTACTGACTTCCATTTCAATTGCCGAGGAGCCTTCGGGGTATTCTATCTGGGTGGAAGGCGATAAATCCACCAAAGGAGTTTCCGCAGCTTATGCCACCGCGATTGATAAGCGTGGTGATATAATTGTAGGCGGTGAATACACCGGAGTAATTCAAATTGGCGATTCCACTTTCACTTCCGACAGCACTAGCATATTTATTGCCAAGTATGATACAACAGGCAAGGTAAAATGGTCAATTCGAGCCTACAGCAACGACGACTTGATGCTAAATGATTTATGCCTTGATTCCAATGACAACATTTATGCCTGCGGTAGTTTCACAGGAATTACTTTCTTCGGAAAGAAAAGAACAAAAATCCCTGCCAATGAAGATCTTTATGTTGTGGGCATAAATCCCGACGGCGAGTATACCCATTTGATCCAGGCAGGCGGTATAGGCGTAGAAAGTGCAAAATCGATTGCAGCTGACCCCGATAACAACCTATTTGTATGCGGCAACCATACCGAGTTATCGCAATTTGGAGAAAATGTAATTTTTTCATTCAACGATATTGATGGCTTCGTGGCGCGCATCAATACCCAAGGCGAATGGAATTGGGAATGGGCCGAAAGCCTGGGCGGACAGTACAACGATCAGGCAAATGCCATTTGCTGCGATTCAAAAGGCAATGCCTACCTGACCGGATTTATAAATACATACGGTAGAAGTAATTTTGTAATTGGCGACTCTTCGTATTACCTGCCGGTCAAAGAAACCGAATCTTTGCAATCTACTTTCATCTATTCTTTGAATAAATCCGGAAAATTTAATCTTCTCAGAATTGCACCAAGTGAATTTGCTATAGGATGGGATATTGCTTTCCATAAGAATGAAGTTACAGCAGTTGGAGTATTCAAGGACGCAATTATTATTCCAGATACGGGACAAAAATCAGGAGTGAGCTACGATGGATTCCTTTGGAGATTGGCTGATGATGGTAAATTCCGACTCTTTACGAATACAATCGGAGTTGGTTATGAATCAGTTACTTCGATTGCAATTAATAGCAAAGGGGATTCATTTATAGGCGGTTTCTTCAATGGTCAATTTGCTGAAATGACACCTGAAAATGAAATAGATATGTTCTTGCTGAAAATAGATAGCTTAGGTGAATACAAATGGATAAAAAGAGCCGGCGGACGTGGGCTGGCTGACGCAACAAAAGTAGAGGCTGCATTATCAATTTCTCTTTTCGAGGAGTATAATTATACATCAATTTATTCTGCCGGTCCGGTTTTTGGCGATGCAGTTTTCGATCAAACTCACTCTTTGTATTCAACAAAACCGGATAAATACGGTTTTTTCCTATGGAAAGTTAATGAAACTCCAAGCTACCTGACTTTGAAAACTGTGGATATCCAGGGCTATCAAAGCGATGAACTCAATATTATGATAACATCAGCTTATCACTCCGAGTTGGCAAGTTGCGGTGTCGACACATTATTCGCAGATCTCTCGTATAATTATTCTTTGCTTTTTCCTTTGGATGGCAATCCCGGCGAAGTAAAGCATAACATAAGAACATTGCCAATCAAAATTCCGATTCAAAACGATTTTTCCGATACTTTGAAAATACCTGTAATTGCTGGGTTGGGCAATGATTCAACTACTACATTAAGACTGAGAAATATACGTTACGACAAAGGCTTTCTGCCTATTGGCCAAACAATTGCGGGAAGATTTCGATTACTTGATGTTTGCTACGATGGCTCGAATCCGAGGCTCATCGAGCCACTGGGAACAACAACGTTCCCAAATCCGGCATTCAGTACAATCACAGTATCTTACTCAGCGGCTGCTCCGATCGATATCTCCTATTCCCTGATCGATATAAATGGCCGAGATGTTCTGAATAAGATCGACTACCAAACATCAGGCGATGAGCATATACTGAGCTTAAACCCGAAACCGCTCAAAGGAACTTACTTTCTGATAATCGAAAGTGATGAAACCACGACGTCGCGCAGAATTGAAATTGCCGAATAACTATTTATTTCCAACAAGTGAATTCTTTATGTAAGTACCTATCATTCTGAGCAAATAAGAAAGAAACACACAAACCAGAAATACCAGTACCGCAAATTCGCGATGCTCGGTGATTTCTACGAATTCGTTGCGAAAGCTGACATCGGGCACAAACATAGAAATTAGATTCCAACCTAGTATGTAGAAGATAACCAGCTGTATACCGCCTTCAATATAAGCCAGTCTCTTTACTACTCTTCCGTGAATAATCCCATTATTCGCAATGTCGTAAGAGAGCATTTTAGCGTGGTAAGTTTCGTATAAAATAGCTAAGAAAATAATAAACCATAAACTATGAAATCCTATCTGCTCGGCAAGTGAGGGATTATCAACAACCATCCATCCATAAGATTTGCTAATTTTGGCAGGCATCTCCTGTTTTTCATCATCCAGCAAAGTCATTGATTCATTGAATTCAATGCTTACCTGATTTTTAATTGGTAGAGCCGTACCGGTATCATCTAAATTTTTTGCAATCTGATATGGAAAGAAAATTACAACAAACATTATTTCCAGATATAAGAATACACCAAAGATTCTACTATAAAGCAATGGGTTCTTTGTTTTCTGGAAAATGAAAATATTTTTAATTAACTCTTTCATAAGCATTTTTATCTTGTTTTGTGGAAAAAGTTAGCTCTTTTTCACTTGGAATATTAATTTTTATTCATTATTTTGTAATTTAGTAATTACTTATATAATAGGTCAAATTGGGCAAAATAGCTGAAAATATTACAACTTGTGGCGACACACAATACCTGGAAGAAATTCTCGGTAGCGAAATCTATATTTCTGCCAAAATCAGTGTTACCGAAGGCTTCAGCGACTTGCTAAATTCTCAGATAAAACTATCGCCGGGCTTTCTTCGGATGCTTGGTTGTCCACAAAATGTCAAAGTGCATACTCTTGCTCAATTCACAAATTTTCTCACTGATGATAGCAAAAAAGAATTCATCAATACTATACAATCGCTACTTGACGGAGAAAAAAATCTTGCTCAGAGTCAATTAATAATCTCTATTCAGAATGAGAATACGGCTCGGCTCAAGAGTTTTTTTAGGTTGCAGTCGATTAACTCCGGCATTGTCGGGATCGAATGCAACTGTATCAACTTAACAAATGAAGATCATATCTGCAAGAATTTTGCAGGAAGCAATCAATATTTTGCTCAATCCCTTAGCAATTCGGATTTCGAAAGAATGAAGGAATATGAGCAGGAACTAAAGAGATATACTCGCAAGCTCGAACGATCCAACAAAGATCTAAAGCAGTTCGCCTATGTTGCCTCGCACGATCTGCAGGAACCTCTCCGCGGTATCAGAAATGCAATTCAAATAATTGAAATGCGCATGCAAGGCAAATTGGATGAGCAATCGAAAAAGCTGATGAGCTTGACAATTGAAAGTGCTGACCGCCTGAAAGAGTTGATTAGAGATTTACTTTTCTTTTCTCAAGTGGAATCAGATGAAAAAAAAATGACCCAGGTCGATACAAAAGACCTGCTCGGAGGCATATTGTCGGGTTTATCCTCTACCATAGAAAATGGAAATATCGATATAGTATTTGATGACTTACCGATAATATACGCTGATGAATCACAGATATTTCAACTTTTCCAGAATTTAATTGATAATGCATTGAAATTCTCTGATGATTCGAGAAAAAATACAATTGAAATTAGATCAAAAGTTATTGATGATGAGTATGAATTTTCGATTGCCGACCGGGGAATTGGCATTGAAGAAGAGCATTACGGATATATATTTGAGATTTTTAAGAGATTGCATAGTAAAGATGAATACCCGGGCACGGGAATTGGTCTTTCGATTTGTTCGAAAATTGTAGATAACCACGGGGGAACAATCTGGCTTGAATCCAAGCCTGGTGTGGGCACTACATTCTATTTTACAATACCTATAAGGAGGAATGACTATGCTGAGCGACAGGAAAAAAATGAATATTCTTCTGATTGACGACAACGAAATGGACATTGAAATAACTAAAGAAGCACTAGCGTGCGGCGAGGTAAGCAATAATCTAATTGTATTCAGGGATGGCAATGAGGCACTGCAGCACTTAAAAGACAACGACGAATTGCCAGATATTTGCCTTTTGGACTTGAATATGCCAAAACACAGCGGATGGTCAATTCTGTCTAAGATCAAAAGTGATGATAAGCTATCGCAAATGCCTATTATTGTCCTTACGGTATCAGAACACGAACGGGATATTCAAAGTGCATACAATCTAAATGCAAATTACTTTATTTCAAAACCAAGCGATTTTAATGATTTTGTACGCATAGTTAAATTCATTCAAAAATTTTGGTTCAATACTTTGAATTTGTCAACACAGAAAAACTAATATGAAAAACTTAGATATATTGATTGCCGAGGATTACGAAGTCGATTATATCCACCTTAAGCATTTGCTGCAAACTCTTAACGGATATAAAATAAAAATGTTTCATACGTCCAGTGTGAAGGGTGTCAAGGCTATTCTCGAAGACAACACTTTCGATTGTATACTACTCGATTTGGGTTTGGACGACTCTACTGGACTTAATACCTTTTCGGTGGTCAAAAGCCACGCAGGCGAAACTCCAATTATTGTACTATCGGGTCTGGAAGACGAAGAAACTGCACTAAACACTCTGAGCCTGGGTGCCCAGGATTACGTGCTGAAGAACTTCATATCCGGCGGATCTCTGATCAGAACAATTCAATTTGCCATTGAGCGTGAGAACATCAAGATTGTATTGGAAAAATCCCAATTCGAGCTCAAGATTCGTAATGAAATTGCATATGCTTTTCTTAACTATGACGACGACGACGTCTATGATCACATTCTTAATACATTGCTTAAGAATTTCGATAAAAGATATGGATTCTTCGGTTATATAGACAACGAAGGTAATTTGGTATGCCCTACTATGACAAAGGAAATCTGGGGAATATGCGAAATGCCTGAAAAATCTATTGTATTCCCGAAGGAGCAATGGGGAGGTATCTGGGGCGATGCACTCAAAAACATAATGACTACTTATAAATCAGGTGGCCTGGTCATGCCCGAGGGCCATCTTCAGCTGGAAACTGCTATTAGCGTTCCTATCGAGCACAAGGGCGAGCTGCTTGGCTTGTTCTCGATTGGCGATCCAAAAAGGACTAGGATCAGACAATCTGAAATTGAAACTCTTAATCGCATTTCTGATTACATAGCACCATTGCTTAAGGCCTATCTGGAGAGAAACGAGAAGAAAGTTCAGGAAGAAGCCTTCAGAAAAGAAATACTGGCACTCAACGAGCAGTTAGAATCGAAAGTAAAAGACAGGACCAAAGAATTGGAGAAATCCAACCACAAGCTTCTGGATGAAATACTTCAGAGAAAGCTGGCACAGAAAGAACTAAGAAAAGCACTTGCCACCAAAGACAGATTCTTTTCGATAATCGCACATGATTTAGGGAATATCTTGCAGACATTGCTATCTAACTCCGAGTTCTTGGTCAACTTCGGACATGAAATCGATTCCAATCAATCGAATAAAACCAATAAGAGAATTAATGAAACTGCACTCAGGCTGAATGATCTGTTCAAGTCATTACTGCTTTGGTCGCGCTCGCAGCAAGGTTCAATAGAATTCAATCCCACAATGAATAACATCAAAACTACAATAAAAAATGCGATTGGTAATTTCCAGGATGCTGCCAATAAGAAAGAAATAAAAATTAAATACCAAAACTCCGAAGATCAATTCGCTAAGTACGACTCCAATATGATTTCGACCATTCTCAGAAACTTGCTCAACAACGCTATTAAATTCTCACATCCAGATAGCGAAATTGAAATAGAATCGGGCATAAAGAACAACTACCTGCACGTTACTGTAAAAGACAATGGCATAGGTATTCCCGAAGGAGCAGTTAGCAAAATCTTCCGAATCGATAAACCCTACACATCAAAAGGTACTAACCGCGAGTCCGGTTCGGGACTTGGACTTATTATATGCAAGGAATTTATCGAAAAACACAATGGTCACATCTGGGCGGAAAGCAGCGAAGGCAATGGGTCGAAATTCTCGTTCAACATTCCACAGAAAGAAATTGAAACTGAGGCTTCTTCAGAATTACAAAGTCAATTAACCCCAAGCGAGAGCGATCAATAAAAATAGTGATTTCATGAATCTTTAACCATTTCTTTAATTTCAATTCTCCGATAAAATTATTTTTCGGACATATATAATTATTTTAAATATCGAACGTCTACGAGCAGTCTTTTGTTTTAGCATATTCTATTTTTAGTATAAGCTAAAGCCTTAAAAATGAAATATTTAAATATGTTCAATTATAATAAATCTAATTATGCCAATAACTAAGATCAGAAACATCGGTATCGCTGCCCACATCGATGCCGGTAAAACGACTGTTACCGAGAGAATTCTATTCTTTACGGGTATTACTCGCAAAATGGGTGAAGTCCACGAAGGTCAGGCCACTATGGACTTTATGAAACAAGAGCAGGAACGCGGTATTACAATCGCTTCTGCTGCAATCTCCACTAGCTGGAAAGAACATAATATCAATATCATCGACACTCCGGGCCACGTCGACTTTACTCTTGAAGTAGAGCGTGCACTTCGAGTACTCGACGGTATGGTTGCTTTATTCTGTGCCGTATCAGGTGTGGAACCTCAATCGGAAACAGTATGGAACCAGGCAGATCGCTACAAAGTGCCACGTCTGGCTTTCGTTAATAAAATGGATAGAACCGGTGCTGATTTCCGCGATGTTGTAGGCCAGTTGGATGAATATCTGGACGCAAACCCTGTCCCTTTCCAATTGCCAATTGGTGCTGAGGATCAATTCAAAGGTATTATCGACCTGGTAACGATGAAGGCTCATTATTACACTGAAATTGAAGTAGAAGAAAAAGATATTCCTGCTGATATGCTGGCGGAAGCTGAAGAAGCACGCCATTACATGATAGAAAAACTAGCTGATTTTTCAGATGAAATCATGGAATTATTCCTAGAAGAGCAGGAAGTGCCTGAGGACGTGCTCAGAAAAGCAGCACGCAGTGCCACACTTCGCCAATTGATCACTCCTGTTTTTACAGGATCGGCATACAAGAATAAAGGTGTTCACGACTTATTGGATGCAATCGTTGCATACTTGCCATCGCCGATTGATGTCGGTGCTATCGTAGCTGAAGATGTTGACGATCCAGAAAAAACTCACGAACGTCGTCCTACGGCAGCTGATCCAGTTTCAGCATTGGCATTCAAACTAATCAATGATCCTTATGTAGGGCAGCAGACGTTTATTAGAATTTATTCCGGAGAAATTAAATCGGGTATGGTTCTTCGCAATACTGTAAAACACGTAAACGAAAGAATTGGCCGCATTCTCAGAATACACGCAAAGGAACGCGAGGAGATCTCATCGGCGGGACCAGGTGAAATTGTTGCGCTTATTGGACTAAAAACAACAAAAACCGGTGATACTCTCTGCGATCAGAAGCAACCAGTATTGCTCGAAAATATTTTTATTCCTCCTTCGGTAGTCGAACTTAAGATTTCTCCTGCTACCAAAAAAGAAGAGAAAAAACTTGGCGAAGCTCTGGCAAAACTTGCCAATGAAGACCCTTCATTCAATGTAAGATGGGATGAAGAAACGAATGAGACTATCATTGCTGGTATGGGCGAGCTTCACTTGGAGATCATCGTGGATAGAATCAAAGAAGAATTTGGAGTGGACGCAGTAGTCGGCGAACCTGCAATTGCATACCGCGAGACTATCACTGTAGAAAAAGATGTAAATTACAAATACTCTAAACAGACTGGTGGTAAAGGTCAGTTTGCACATGTTATTCTACGTCTCGAACCTAATCCGGGCGGTGGCTTCGAATTTATTGACCATATCAAAGGTGGAGCCATTCCTAGTGAATTCATCCCTTCTGTCAAGAAAGGTATATTGAAAACCATGGATCGGGGTGTTTTGGCTGACTTCCCGGTAGTTGATATTCGTGCGGTATTGGTCGATGGCGGTTTCCACCCTGTGGATTCATCAGACATGGCATTCCAAACGTGTGCTTCAATTGCATTCAAGGAAGCATTTATGAAAGCAACTCCGATATTGCTCGAGCCTTCAATGAAAATTGAGATCAACACGCCGGATGATTACATCGGAGCATTGACAGGTGACCTGAACAAACGCCGAGGACGAATTGAATCTATGCGTCGTCATAGAAAAGGTTCTCAGAAACTAAACGGTTTCGTTCCGCTTATGGAAATGTTCGGCTATGCAAACGCATTGAGAAGTTTATCGAGTGGTCGCGCCAACTACTCAATGGAATTCAACCAATATGTACCGATCCAAAAGCAGGTACAGGAAGAGGTATTGAAAGAATTGCGCAAGAAAAAAGAAGAGCAGAAGAAGAAATAAAACGATGTAGTGAACAAGGGGCTGTAACCCCTTGTCAAGTGTAATCATTGGGTATATTAACCGTAGGGTTTACCCTGCGGTTAAGTACTTTGACATTATTCGCTACACCTCGCGTGGTTACGCTCAGCATGACAACCTTTTTGCTTAAAATCGTCGTAGAGACTCGGCACGCCGTGAGCCTACAGACTATAAATCAGGACAAGGGAGCATGCTCCCTTGCTCTCGGGTCGGGTGACCCGACCCCTACATTCAGTGTCTAGCTACTCGATACTTATCAGCCTCCTTTTGCCGATCGGATATTTTTAATCCCCCG
>MDTD01094995.1_pt1 | contig 14542 bp, 14 predicted proteins | sample 811221 | NCBI WGS metagenome assembly MDTD01 (sample SAMN05326646, study PRJNA326480) | marine metagenome | isolation source: seawater | place: Pacific Ocean: South West | collected 2011
AAGAAAAACGATAGTGATGATGGAACAATTGATTCAGTTGAAGAAATGGTAGAATATGAAGAAAAAAAAATTATGGGAACAAAATCCAATGGAGGCGTTAAATCACAACAATGTTGAAAAACGCAAAAAAATGAATTGGTATGCTAGATTTGTTCTTTCTATTATCATAGTTACAACGTTCATTTTTTTGGTTTGGTTATTATTCTATGCTGAGTTACCCCAAGCATCAAGAGATTTGGTTAATATCATGGTTGGAGCCTATGTTGCGGTATTAGCAAAATCAACAGATTATTGGTTTAAGGATAAGGATGACCCAGAGCATAAAGAGAGTCAAGACCTTAAAGAAAAACCAGAATAAACTTGACACTTTCGTTAATAATGATATAATATGGTTATAAAATGAATATGGAACAGACATTAAACGTGTATACATCAAGTCAGTATAATCAAGAGGTTGAAGAATTGGTTGAGAGAACAGGTATGAAGTATCTCGATGCCATTCTTCACCATGCTGACGAAAACAAACTGGAATCGGAAACGATTGCAAAGTTGATAAACGCAAACTTAAAAATGAAACTTCGTGAAGAAGCGGAACAATTGCACTTTTTACCGAAAACAGCAAAACTCCCTATATGATTCCAAAGGTGACTCCCTTTGAAGTATATCAAAAGTATTTGTCGTTGAAACAACATTTCAACAAGGTTGACTACGATTACTTCAAGTTCAAGGGTAAAGTAAGAGCGAATGCAAGTTCGTTTGAAAACAGAAAGGACAAGCATCATTTTGTCCGTCTTTCAAAAATTTATAAAGAAGAAGACCTCACTAAATTTTTTGTCTCTAATTTCGTTAAGTCAAGCGACCTTTGGATTGGTAATCTTACAAGTCCAGAGGGCAGAGAAAATTATATCTCATGGAAGTCAAAGATCCAGAGCCTTCCATATGTTTTCGAGAATGAGGTTGATGAGATTCTTGATGATTATAATGATTTTAATACACTTTTTGATTGTGTGGATGGTCAACATCCACCTGTGCTTCGCTCGGTATTTGGCGGAGATTTGTCGATTGAGTCCTTCATTATCATGGACTCGATTCTTAGGTTCTCTTCGATTTTTAATGAAAAGATAGAAGAGTCGGTCATGTGGCCGAACCTATATAGTATGTGTATTAAGTATGCGCCATTCTTGGTTGTGAATAAGCAGAAATATGTAGACATACTGAAGAAACAAGTAGAATTACATTATGAATAATGTGAATAATCAGAAACACGTAGTAATAAGGAGATCAAATGTCATTTGCTACACTCAAAAAGAACAGTAAGAACAGCCTTCAAAAACTTCAGTCAGAAGTTGAGAAGATCAACAATCCCCAAAACAATCAGAAGAACTTCGGTGACGATGATCGGTTCTGGAAAGCAGAACTCGATAAATCTGGAAACGGATATGCGGTCATTCGTTTTCTGCCGGACCAACACAATGAAGACATGGCATTTGTCCGTGTTTTCAATCATGGATTTCAAGGTCCAGGCGGTTGGTACATCGAAAACTCTCTGACAACTCTTGGTCAGAAAGACCCATTAGCGGAGTATAACTCCACTCTTTGGAACTCTGGTGTTGAAGCGAACAAGGAGATTGCTCGCAAACAAAAACGTAGGTTAACCTACTTCTCAAACATCTATGTCGTTGAGGATAAGGCAAATCCTCAGAATGAAGGTAAGGTTTTCATGTTTCGTTACGGAAAGAAAATCTTTGACAAGATTAGTTCGATGGCAAATCCTGAGTTTGAGGATGAGTCACCAGTAGATGTATTCAATCTCTGGGAAGGTGCGAACTTCAAGTTGAAGATTCGTAAGGTTGACGGATACTCTAACTATGACAAGTCGGAGTTTATAACTGCGGCTCCTCTCTTTGATGATGATTCAAAGTTGGAGAACGTTTATACTCAAACTCACTCTCTTCAGGAGTTTTTGGACCCAAAGAACTTCAAGTCCTACGATGAGTTGAAAACTCGTTTGGATGTGGTTCTTGGTAATACTCCATCTCCTGCGATGTCAGCACCAACTTCCGTAGATTCATCGGAAGTTCCGTTTGACGGAGGAACACCAATGGAGACATCTTCTTCTTATCGTGAGGAAGAGGTTTCTGATGATGAAAATCTTGATTATTTCAAGAAACTCGCCGAAGCGTAATCATCTCATATTAACTTTGTCTCTCCCCTCACCAACTAAGGCTGGACCTCTGGTCTGGGGAGCGGCAACGTTTGTCTGATTGATAATGGTAGGTTGTTGACTGTTATCAATTACAACTGGAGCAGCAGAACCTGTCATCCCACCCATTGTTCTATCCATTTGTAATCCATTGATCACTGCACCAGATTGAGGTAGGTAAGATGCAACAAAGTTATCAATTCTATCAGAAGATGGTCGGTCAAACACAATTTCACCAGAGTGAAGTTTATACAGACCTGTTTCTGATATTCTACCCCCTGTTTGTCTTGAACCTTTAATTATTCCTGCTTTTCTTAATTCCAATTCTTGAATCTTTTCTGCATCTTCTTCTCGACCTTTACCTTCTCTACCAAAATAAACATTCTCACCACCCTCTGAACGTGATATTCTGTCTAGTGCTCCTTTGATTGCAGTTTCAATTTCTTCTAATTCTTTTTCTTGTGATTGTTCGGTAAGACCTGTAGCATCTAATGCTTTTCTTAAAAGACCACCCTCTGGAGCTATTGTTGCTAATATTGCATCTGTATCGATTGAAAAAATTTCACTAAAAAAGTTTTTGATTTTAGTTGTAAAGTTATCAATACTCTCTTTGAAGAAGTTCTTAATGTTTGTTCCAATATCACTAAAAAACTTACCGATATCATCACCTAGATTTTTCAGTGTTGTTTTTGGGTCTATGATTAAATCTAATAGAAAATTTGCAACACTTAAAATACCATCTATGACTTTTCCTATACCATCTCCGATCAAGGTTACTACAGACATTAATGTATTTTTACCACCAGCATCTTCAAATGCATCTGCTAGAAGTGCAGTTATTTTATCGTATACTTGTCCAATTTTAGTCACAAAATCATCAAACTTTTTTTTAATACCATCAAAGTTTTTCATAAAACCCTCACCAAATGCATCTGAAATGTCTTTGACAAAATCAATGATACTTATAATGGTATCTTTGACTGCTGTGAATGTTGCAGTTTCAAATTTTTGTTTATCTGCTTCCGAAACTTGCATTGACTCTGGAACAAATGCATTGTAAATATCAACTGCTCCAGATACAATCTTTGAGAACACGTTTGCAACACCTTTTGCTATATCTTCTTTCAATTTGTCAAACTCTGCATCTGTCAACATAAAAGATGCAACACCTACTCCTGCAAAGAGTGCTGCGATAGCACCTAAACCTGTTACCAATGCAGCTGTACTTGTTAATGCAGCTCCTAGTGTACCCAAAAAAGCAAAAGGTTTGAGTAAAAAAGCACCAAACTTTAAAAAGAGTTTTCCAACAGAGCCAAGCGCAGAAAAAAGTCCTTTAATCATTTTGATAGGAAAACCAACAATACCAGACAACATTTTTTTGAGAAACCCACCTTTTTTTGAATCTTCTCCACTATCACCAGAAGAACCATCACTTTCTATTGCGTTAATTAATTCTTCATGTTGTCTATCACTTTCTCTCTCTTCCTCATCTTGTGTTTCCTGTGAGGGTAATCTTTGAAGTGCCTCTACGATAGAATCTGTTTGAGTTTTAATACGCAAAGTTGCATTACCACTTTGTCGCCATACTCCTGAACCAGAGAAAGTTTGTTTTCTGACTAATGATGCGATACCATCCGCCATTTGTTGTTGAAGTGCATTTGCCATGTCTTAACCGCTTTGTTGTTGCTTTATTCTTTCGTTTTCTTCTTGAACCCAATTGGTCAGAAGTGTTACGTATATTTCTCTTTCGTAGGGCATCATATCCTCTAGTTCGGTCAAACTCCACTTATGATGTTGAATCATGGCAAAATTCGTGAGATAATAATTCTCAAGAGAGTTGTGACTCAGGCCTACCCGAAAAAAGAGTCAAGTCCTTGTAAAGTTGTTTCCTTTTCTTCTCCACACTTCTCACATTTGTAATTGATAGTGTGTTCTAATTTAGGCATAGTATCAAAAAACTCTTTGATTTTTGCAAATTGTTTTGTGTCCATGCTGTCTATGAATTCGTCCAGTTCTTTTGTAGTAAAAGAATCACGTTCATGCGTTTCCTCTTCAGTAAAAATCATTTCAATGCAATCCTTAACGATTGCCATACCATCTTCTTCTGTAATACCAACTGTCTTTATAACAGGGTAAGACATCATCACACCTACTTCATCAGATATCATAATTTTTCGAGTATGTCCCTCTGATCTTGTTACCTCAATCTCATCCATGTTGATTGAAATTTGATTGATCCCACCGCATTCTGTGTCGGTGCATTTTAATCCAATCTCTGAAATCTCTCCTATTGACTTTGAACGTAGTTTGAGAAAGAGATATTCAATGTCAAATAATGGTAATCTTTCTACGTCTATTTTACCTTGAACACAATTTTTAAGTATTGTCTTGATTGCATTCATTAACGCTGTTTGACTTCCGTCTTCCATCGCTGTGAGTAAAACTTTTTCTTCCTTTACTAAAAATGGTCTAAACTTTATAACCTTATTGGTTGATGGTAAAATCGCTTCATAAACTGGTGTATTCAGTTTTGGTAATGACATGATCTAATCCTTTCATATTATTATGGTCCACTTGGACTTGTAAATGCTGGTTGTGATGATGATGGTTTTATATCATCTGTTTCAAAATATGCGTATTGCATTTCAGCGTTTACACGTAATGTTGTATTTTGCGTTGAATGATTTAATTGAATTGATTGTATACTCTTGGGATAAACCTCTCTGTAAGTTATAGTAAATGCCTTCGTCACTCCGTCTGGTTTAAGTGATGTGACATTGAGTGAGCAGTTTTTTGCATAAGTATCATAATATGCAACATCAAATCCGTTTGTCGAATCTACAATCAAATTATTCCATTGGTCCAATATTCTTTTTTCTTTAAAATCACCAGTGCAAATGAATGTTAGATTTAATGGATTGTAAGCTGGTGCATTGTATGCTATTTCTCTACGAATACCATATTCAAGATTCATTATAGATTGAACACTACGTCCTGCTATGTCAACTTGTTCGCACATGAAATCAAGTTGACGATCTGTAGGTCCAACTGGAATGCCATCGAATCTTACTTTAAACTTATTTGGAGATGCAAGACCAAAGGTGGCTAGTTTACCTGCAAATTCTGTGATTGTGAATCCTGTCATTATCCAAACTTTCTTTTACTATCAGACCAAACTGATGTTTTTGATGCTTTTCTAAAACGTTCTAATGGAAGGAAGATCGCAATCTCTTGTTCGTTTTCCTCTATCGGAATCACTTTTCTCATGATCTGGTCAAATCGATATTTCTTGACAGTCGGTGCAACTTGCGGAATCTTTGAAATCTTCTTCCAGTTTATTATTCCTCTTCCAACTTTCGCATTTACTCTGTCTAACAAAATAGCACGAAACTTGGGTGGCAGATAATGAAAGTTAAGACCAGTAAAAGTATCTTGATCCGCTCCAATCAACATAATCATTGGAAACATATCATAAAATGGTAACTCGTTTCTATACTTGGGGTTATAGTAATAACAATATATGTCACCCAAACTTGCTCTTCGTCTTAACACATTCGGATTAATCTTTTCTTCCGCTTCACGATAGAACTTAGCTGCATTTGTTGAGGTGAACTTATTTCTCAGTTCTCCTTTCAACCCTCTAATTTTGTCACGAAACCATTGTGCTGACCTTCGTGTTTCTTGTCCGATTTTACCAGTTCGGATAGTATCGGTCAACTTATCCAATAAATCTGCCATAGTACAATTATTTATCTGGGACTAACTGTTTTTCTGTGAGAATCTGAAAACTCCAACCCTTTTTCTCGCATACTTTGGTTGCAGCTTTCCACTTTGCTTCATTCACTAACCAAGTTTGAACTGACTTTATATATCTTCGTTTCTTCTTGAGTTCTAGGTTCTCAACAACAAGTTTCTTTGGTGGTCGAGATTGTGTGAGTGGTTTGACTTCTATGAGAAACCAACCTTTTGGTGTTTGGATGAGAAAGTCGGGAAAGTAACGATGTTGTTTGTTGTCAATAGGTGAGATGTAAGGAATAACAACCTCTTCACTACTCCACTTATAACATTTATCGTTGGAATCACACCATTCCATGAATCTTCTTTCCATTAAACTACGATAAATAATATTAGTCGGATTTCCCAAATACTTGTTGGGATTCTTAATTTTATATTTACCTTTATATCGCTTTCTCATGGCAGAGTATTATCAATATCCAGAAACATTAAAATCAACAGAAGAAGCTGGTCAACACTATTTATTGATTGATTCTTATGAGTCAAAAAATGCAATAACCACTGGAAATAAAATTTCTTCTATTGCATTATACGTTCCACCTAATTCATTGCAATACTCACATGGTGCTAATTATGAGGGATTGGATCAAGGAGCATTGTTTGGTGCAGCTGGAGCAAAAGTAAGAGAAGTTGTTGAAGGAGGTGGTGGAATTAAAGGAATTGTCGCTGCAGCAATCGGTGGTGGAAGTCAGGAGGCTGCAAGAGCGAGAGGTATTGTGTCAGCGGTCAGTATTGCAAATAAACTTCCAGGCGTGGGAGGAAATGCTTCTGCTGTTTTAAGTGCTACAGCTGGACTTGCAGTAAACAACCATATGGCACTTGTTTATCGAGGACCAAACTCGTTTCGATCTCATACATTCAATTTTTCATTCTTTCCAAAAAATTCAAGAGAGTCAGATGCAGTCCAAAATATTATAAAGGACTTCAAGAATGGTATGTTGCCAAGGTATACTGGTGCAGGAAAATCAAATGGAAGGTTGTCATCACCATTCTTTAAAATGCCTCGACACTATAGGTTGGAAATTTTAAATTTGACTACTGGTCCAAACTCTTACTTAAATGATGAGATGTTTCCAAGAAACAGTAAAGGAGACAAAATCAATCATGTTATAACAAACATGACTGTCAATCATGACCCAAATGGAGTCGTATCATTTCATTCAAATGGCGCTCCAGTTCAAACTAATCTATCACTTACGTTTCAAGAAACAGAGTTTATCACAAGTAAAGATGCTGTTGATGATAGATATGAAAGTGCGATAAGTCAAAACATAGCAAGACAAGCACAAACACTTAGTTTACAAGAACAAGCGGATGCATTTGCTCCACAAAGTGCAGCACAAGCGCTTGAAAGAGTAAGACAGGGTAGAGGTTTTTAATGGCAAATTATTTTAGAAACATACCAAACGTTCAATATGACATAAACGGAACTGAACCAAATCAGTTTACGACTGTTACGAACATAATGAAACGTGTTCGTTTCAAACCTTCTGTCATAGAGAACATCACTGATTATTATCCTTACTATGTCAAAGAAGGTGAACGACCAGACATTGTGTCTTTTCAAAAATACGGAACAGTTGCGTATGCGTATTTGATTCTTCTCTTGAATAATATTGTTGATCCTTTGTTTGACTGGCCTCTTCCGTCAAGACAGTTTGAAAATTACATCATCGAACAATATGGTAGTATTGCAACCGCACAGGCGACAAATAAGTATTACTATCAGATAGTTCGTGCAGAGGTTGCAAGGACAGGAACAAGTGAAAGAGTGCCAGAGTATAAAATCATAGTAGATCAAACAACTTACAATTCACTTGATGCTTCTGTGAGGTCTGCACAAAACGTTTACGACTATGAGGTTGAATTGAATGACAACAAAAGAAATATCAATATCATAAATCCAGATTTCATACAAGACATAGATTATGAAGTAAAGAAAACACTTTTATCATAATTGATTGATCATGGCAGAAACCAACGTTGATTCCAAAGCAAAAAGTCCAGATTATGCAGCTCCTAATTTTGATGGAGATTTTCGTCTTCTTGAATTATCTCTCCATTCGCCAAATAATGTTGACGTAGTGCAACTCAATTCTTCATCTGTATTTCAACAGATGGAGATTTTTGAGGACTTATTTTCAAACGTTCTACGTGGAACTTTGACAATTCTTGATTCTCAAGGACTTGCAGAGTTGTTTCCGTTTATTGGCGAGGAAACACTTATCATGACGTTCTTCACTCCAGGCGGTGAAGGGACATCCCTTGAACAAAACAGAACATCACAAACTAGTATCGAGGAAACATCTCGACAACGTTTCAAGGTTTATGACATTGTAGAAGCTGGTACAAAGGAACGAACAAAAATCTATAAACTATTTTTTGTAAGTGAAGAGTATGTTTTCAACATGAAGAAGAAAGTCAGTAAAGGATATAAGGGTAGAGAATATTCCTTCATCGTTGAAGATTTGATGAAAAAGATTAATGAAAACGTCAAAGAGGATTTTCGTAAAAAGGTTTTCATAGAAAAAACTTTGTCAATGCAAAATGTGATTGTACCAAACTGGACTCCATTTCAAGCAATTAACTTTTGCGCTTCACGTTCTTTATCATCAGACATTGAACCTACTGAACAAAAAGATACAACTGCACCGCCTCCACCAAGACCAGTTGGTTCTTTGTTTGTCTTCTATGAAAAATTAGGAGCAGGATTTTTCTACGAATCCATAGAAAGTTTGATTGTCAAACAGAAAATGGCTGGTGACTTACCACTTTATCAATATGCACCAAAACTCGCAGAGAGTAAAAGTGGAGAACTAGCAGTAGGGTTTTTTCACGTAGAACAATTTGAGGTAGACACATCTTTTAAGACACTTGAGAACTTGGGTTATGGTTTGTTCGCTTCAAAATTGATTGCATATGATCCACTTCGCATGAAATATGATACTATCAAATATGATTATTATCAAAAGAAAAGTAATCAATCAATAAAGGTTGACGATGATACTGGTGTGGAAGAAATAAAAGAAGAACCAGAAAATTTGACAGATGATTCTAATAGGGTGTTTGGTGACTTCATAGCAACAGATATAAATCCTATAGACAAAAAACCTAATAAGTTAATAAGTTCAGAATCAGAATTTTTAGGTTCAAACGACACAAGTATAAAGTTATCAACCACTACTAAAAATCATGGTGAGTTGTTTTTACCATCTGCAAATGGTTCTTCAATAGGTGTTAAGAGTGACACGTTTAAAGATCCTGAATCAAAACAAAACAATGTTGAAAACTGGTTATTACAAAGAGAAGCTCAGGTTCAAGAGTTTGGTAGTATAGTTGTTAAATTTACTGTGCCTGGTAATACGTCAAAACACGTAGGGGATTTAATTCGTTTTGAAATGCCGACAAGTATTCCAGAAGACGACCCAAATATTAATTCATTAGAAATAGGACATCAACTTTACAGTGGCAATTACTTGATATCAAAAATAAGACACGTTATTACAGTTGATAGTTATGATATGGATATGGAGATTATTAAGAATTCATTTGCAAAAAGAATCGGTGGACAGATAACAGAGGTTCAAAATGCAAACTGAATATTTTCAAGGTAAAGACGGATATATTTGGTGGCATGGAGTCGTAGAGGACCGCAAAGATCCACTCTTTCTTGGTCGTTGTCGTGTTCGTATTTTAGGGTGGCACACCGAAAACAAATCAGAATTACCAACAAGTATGTTACCATGGGCTCAGGTTTTGATGCCTATCACTTCTGCAAGTCAAACTGGTGTAGGTCATGCACCAGTTGGACCTGTGGAGGGAACGTGGGTCATGGGGTTTTATCGTGATGGAGAACTCGCACAAGAACCTGTGATGATTGGGACACTTCCAGGCATTCCAGAAAGATTTGCAAGACAAAATACTGGTTTCTATGATTCCAGATTAGACACACCAAGTGTAAACAAAAATGCTGTTACCACATCTGGTGATGCTAAAATAACAGGGACCAAACTTAATTTACAATCATTTCCTTATCCACCAAAATCAGTTGAATACAAGGCAGGACAGGAAGCGATTGTCACTCCCTACACTCATGATGAACGTATTGCACTTCAATCTAAATCTCTGTATCCAAGAGAAGTCAATAGACCAACGACTCCAATTTATGCAAGAGGTAAAGAAGATTCAACGACAAAAGTTATTGAAGGAACTGGAACCACTAATAAAACGGATACTAAATCAGTTTCTTCTGGTGTGTCTTCAATCATTGCAAATAAAAATCGAAATTTGTTGTCTCAAACATTGACGATTTCATTTACACCAAATGAAGTAATAACTAAAACTACGATAAACAATGCAAAATATTTCGATGATACTGATTCATTTTCAGCGACAAATGACATTAAGGATATAAATCAACCACCTTCTGCATATGATGCTGAATACCCATTTAATCATGTTTATGAATCAGAGAGTGGACATCTTTTAGAGGTTGATGATACTCCTTCCAAAGAGAGATTGCATTGGTATCATCGTTCTGGTTCTTTTACTGAATTTTCACCAGCTGGAAATCGTATAGACAGAACAGTAAGTCATCGTTACAACATGACCACTGGAAATCAAGAAACAATTATTCAAGGTGATGAAATTAAAGGTGTTGCACAAGATGGATTTTTAGATGTTGGTGGTAAATTGACCATGGCTTCTGGTAAAGACATGAAGTTGATTTCTGAGTCAGGAAATGTTATTGTGGATGCACCTACTTTGAATACCATTATATCTGGAAAAAATGTTCTCGTTGCTGCAACTGATACACTTGTTTTAAAAGGTGGAACTAAAGTTATTCGTGATGATGACTCTGCTGTTGATGTAGTAAAGGGTGATTATCAAATGCAAGCACAAGGAGGATATGAAGTAAATTCTGGTAAAATATCATTGGGTTCTTTGGGTGCAACAAGTATTTCTTCTTTTGGTCCTTTGACTCAAGTGGTCACTGGAAATTCTGAAGAAACAATTGCGAACTCTGACATCATTTTTGGAAACTTAAATGCAAAGTTAATTAAGGCATTATTAGGTAAAATAGTTTTAGAATGTACGGAACCATTTGCTACAGGTGGTATAGATTTAAATATGGGTCCATTTGGCACAATTGCATCTATTAAAATGTTACCAGGCGGATTAATAACAGTGACTTCATCCCTTGGAACTGTAAATGTTACTGGAACATCGGGAGTATCTATGACATCCGCTGGTCCTGCATCTGTAGTCGGAACAGCTGCAACATCAGTAGGATCAAGTGGAACTGCTTTGACATCGGTAAACGGAGCATTTATCACAGTCGGTGGTTCAAGTTCTCCTGCATTACTTGCAAAAGATTTTTTAAAACTATTCGCAGAACATAATCATCCAAGTTCAGTTGGACCAACTGGACCATTATCTCCACAATTTGCGAGTAAATTAATTCAAACAATGTCAAAGAAAGTATTTTTATCATAGGAAAATATGCCCTTAATACTACCAACATTGCAAGCAGATTTGATCAATATATACGAGAAGGGTCCAACAGGAAATCCATCACCACAACTTGTGGGAGTTCAAACTGCACAAGCATATAATACTTATTGTTCTACGATTATGAATATGGGAGGGGGTGCGTTTTCTGGAATGCCTGGTGTTAGTGCATTAGGTTCTGAGTTAGGAAATATTTTATCTGCCGTGAGTCCAGCTGGTGCATTGACCGCACAGAAAATGGCAAAAGCATTCAACGATTGTCTGTCAACTTTACTATCAGTTTTTCAGACGACAATCGTAACAGCGCCTGGTTTTGCAGCTTTGATTCCAGAATTGATTGACCTTTTTAGTTCACCAAAACCATCTTCAACACTTTTTGCGACAAAGTTTGGAACAGCGTTAAATAACTTTACAAGTTCTGCAATCATTATTGGAGTGGTTCCTGGCACTCCACCAGTTCCTTTTTCTGGACCACCAAGTTAACTGAGAAAAAATGGATATAGAAGAGAAAAAAATACAAGTCCAAGAAGACATTGCAAGACAACCAGCAAATGTTGTTTTTGCTCGTATTGACATTGTAAATGAAATTCAACTTGCAGATTTAATGAAAGCAGAGTTTACTCCTTTTTTTCGACAAGCTGCAAATACTTCTCATTCAAATACTGATACTTTACACGCAGTTTGTGTCAATCTTGCAAAACAACGAGCACTTTTACAAGGTGCGCTTGCAAGTGACGTAATATTCTTCAACATACATTCGACTACAAACAATTCAAATGTATTACCATACACAACAAATAGTGACCTGACATTTCCAACTCTCGAAGATGCATCCTTTAGTAATAAGACATCATTGCCATTTACAGTATTGCACGATCTAAACGCAGATGGTGGAACTGTTACACTTTCGTCAACTTCAAATGCAAATACTTCTATTACAAATGATGAGGGTGAACCAGTTAAGTTTTTTACTGACTTCTCAAAATACTTTTTGACTCGTAGTCGTGCAAATGGAGAGTTGATTACAATTGACGAAAACAATGCTCCATACACAACTCCAACAGTTGCAGAACCATTTGTGCCTGCAAACACAATTAATGGAGAGACATTTGTAGGCACTGCATCTGATCCCACGGCTAATTCAGATGTAAGACATGAATTTTCTTTGACTGTAAACACAACAGCAGTAGGATTCGCTGGTGCAAATAATGATATCACAGAAAACAAATTTCAAGGAAATACTTTTGTTACTTTAGCACTTTCAAATGCAACTGGTACTTTTTCAGTCGATCAAACAATAACAGATTTTGATGGTAATACTGCAACTATCAAAATTGCATCCAACACAACATCAGTTCTACTAGAATCGGGAGATGTAAAAGGGACGTTCCAATCGGGTGAAATACTTACTGATGGAAGCACCAATGCATCGATATCAACTATAGAAACTGCAAATACTTCCGCTTCACTCACTTTAACAGGAAACACGTTTTTAACAGGTTCTAATACAAGTTTAGAACTTGGTTTCACAGTTGCAAATACCATCACACTTGATGAAAATACTGTAGTAAGAACAGGATCAAAAGTTGTCGTAACTGCAAATAATCACGGAGTTTCGCCTGGTGAATATATCGTACTTAAAGGTGCAACTGATGATTTTAGCGAGTTCAATGACACATTCATTGTTCAAGACGTAACACAGAATACTCTATCTTTTACCACGACAAATGCAATATCTGCAACACCAACTGGTGATTTTAGTATAGTTAAAAATGTTGTATTTGGAAGAACCAGTAATGCATCTGCAGCAATAACATCAAGAACAGTAAACGCAAGTGCAAATATTGTTTTTCAATCTGATGATTTAAGTGCAGGATTTCCGATAGGAAACACGATCACAAGTCCAACGGCAAGTGGAGTGATTGACAGTAGAACAATCGGTGGTGCTTGGTATCAAGTAAAGACAAATGAAGTAAAAACATACTTTGCGGCTTCTGACTCTGGAACTTGGGATTTTGATGCAGCAAACAATCCACAAGGTATTGAATCGTCTGCAAACACTGGTGAGTTTTGGTTAAAGAACAATGAGATGGTAAGAATCAATCAACTCGTAGCAGGAACGAATGCAGGAACATCAACTGAAACTGTACCAAAGATGGTTTTAGATATTTCACTTGCAACATCATCTGATAAGTCAGGAGGATATGACTCTACGATTGATACACAAGTGCCTGGAGTGTATTTTGCATATCCTCTTAAAACTTACGAGGATCAAGTTCACGATGGAGTAACAACTTTGGAGGCATTTGATAATTTTGCAAATGTTGTCATTGCACCAGAAGGATTGGATATAAACTTTAATTGGAAACCCCTTGCAAATAGTTCTGGTGTTGCGACTAACTCAACTCATATCAACGCAGATGGTTCAGTTACAAACTCTTCTTTTAACCCAGAAGAAGTTACGACACTGAATAAAACAAACTTTGAGGCACATCTTGCAAATTATACAACATCTACTACAAATGATGTGTTTCTTTCTGCCGATCCAAGTGTAAAGTCAAGTGGTGCAAAAGATGGAACAAATCAATTTCTTAGTGTAAATGCAAATCCTTTTTTTCCTGCTGTAAATGGAACACATAAAAGAGCAAAAGTAACAACTGGTCCAAGTGGAACAGGCACTACAGTATTTGAAGCGAATACCGCAAATGACTTAACAGGAACTCAGCCTGGTGGATTAACTGCAAATGACATTTATGCCGGAGCATTTACAGAAGTTCAATCTGGTGCTACTTTACCTTCAGGAAATAATAGATATCGTATTTGGAATGATATAAAATGGAGTTATGGCACGAATCCACACGGAACTGGTGCATCAGAAACAAGAGCATATAATACACCAAGTAATGATGCATTTTTAGAAGTTTATGATGGTGAGATAGATACTGAATTAGCCGCTGTTCAATCACAAGCGACTGTTACCGCAGGGTCGATGAGCACTTCTACAGAGGATAGAGATTTACCAGAAAGTGATCA
>MDTD01125168.1_pt1 | contig 14542 bp, 12 predicted proteins | sample 811221 | NCBI WGS metagenome assembly MDTD01 (sample SAMN05326646, study PRJNA326480) | marine metagenome | isolation source: seawater | place: Pacific Ocean: South West | collected 2011
ATTTGCTGTGGTATAATTTGCTTCGACTAACCAGTTGATAGGTTCCCAACTACTGACATTATTTACTGTCACCGTGAAAGTAATAACGTTAGCCCCACTACCCACACTCTTACCGTGTGTTAAATTTGCCCTTTTACCACCGTGTGAAATCACGGCTCCATTTGACATTAATGCATATTTATCTGAACCACCTCCATCTTGAGCTCTAATTAAATAATCTCCACCATCTGAACCCGCCGCTATTCTTAATCCCCAACCTGCACTATTTTGTTGATTAACAAACATTGCATAACCACCACTTATATTTGGTGCGTGAGTTAATAAACCCCCCGATGCAATAGTTGTTGTGTTTGAACCACCAGGATAAAATTTTATATCTTGAGCGGATTGTATATATTGATGTTGAGCACCTGATGTATACAACCCATCGTAACCATGTTTGGTTATGAGGCTATTATCAGTATGACTTCTAACTTGAAAATATCTTGCTGTACTTGTAATTGTAGCATCATAACCAATATTTACATCTCCTGCAAAAGTAGCTGAAGAGTCACTATGGTTTAATGTTAATACGTTTTGGACTGTTCCTGAAGAGTTACCATTATAAAAGTGTAAGTTATCAGTCGAGTCTTCTCTAACACCTATAAACCATCTTTGATTACCACCTGTTTGTGCCTCAAAGCCTGCAAAATCCGATGTGTCAACTCTATCAGCGATAACCCTAATTCCTGAACCTGCTGTAGTCATTTTTGCACTAAGGTTGTTGTCACTTACTTGTACTGCACCTGCAAAATTTGTATTTTGCCCTTCTCCTATTTGTACTACATCACTACCATCAATTTTAATTAATTCTTTAGCACCTCCACCCGTAGTGTAACCAGTAATTGCTTTATTGTTTTGTTTGATGTATATATTACCATATTCAAAACTAACAACATTAGTACCACCTGTATACAAAGAAAGAGAATCAGCACCAAACGAAAGATAAGTGTCAGTATCTCCAGAGTGTACAATTTTTTGAGGTATTGTTAAATCACCTGCTACTATAAGGTCATTGTATAGTTCAACGTTAGAGTTTCTAGCTATCAATCTTGAACTACCACCAGTTCTCAATTTTATTTCATCGGTTCCAAACTCTATCGTGTTATCTGTATCTCCAGAGTGCACAATTTTTTCAGGTATTGTTAAATCACCACCAATATCAACATTACCAACTGTAACTAGTGAGGTCTGACTACCACTTATGGATACTGAACCAGTAAATGAGTGTAGGTCACCAACAGCGTCACCGAATACGTTCGAACCAGTTATTGTTGCTACAGAAGAACTTACGAACGTAGTATGAATTTCATTTGCAACTAGAGTTCCATTTATTGTAGCACCAGCGAATGTTGGTGAATTAGATGTACCAACACCTTGAGTTGTACCTGAACCTTCAATAGTAGTGACTCTCGTAGAAAATGAACCACTATCTGATTCAAGATTAGTTGTTCGTGTACTAAACGAAGAACTTGTTGATGTAAATGAACCAGATATATCTGTAGATATTTGAGCGGAACCACTAATCATTCCTTCAAAAACACCTGCTTTTATAGTTTTACCTGAGAAATCAGTATTAATTTTAGAACCACTAATGTTAGCTGAACTTTTAATGTGAGTGTTAGTTATAAAATCAGATTCTATAAATTGTGATTGACCAGCTAGAACTCCGTGAAAACCAGTACTACTTGGTGGAGCTTCTGAAAAATTAATAGTTGACCCAGTAATTGTATATGCTGTGGATGGTATCTGAACTATACCATCTAATGTAATGGTTACATTAGACGCGTCAGGTTGTATACTAGTTCCACCGACTTGTAGGGTAAATGACTTAGTACTTCCGTTAAAGTCTGAACTAATGTCGTCAATCGTTTCAAATTGTCCAGCGTTTGTTACTGGTCTTCCCAAGTAAGGCATTAAGTAATCTCCAATGAACTAACTATGATGTCAAGTGAACTAGCGGTATCTGATTGAGCTTCGAGAGCATCTCCAGCGTTAAGAACAATCTTATTACCACCCATTACTTCTACTGAAGAACCAACTGGAACTGGAGCTTGTTTTACTACAAACACATCATCGTTACCAGTAGCTTTGTTTATTTTTATTGAACCACCAATCGGTGATGAGTGTGTATTAGCTATACTACAACCCAAAATAATTGAACTCGTAGAAGCACCTACCGTATAAATACTAGTAAGTGTTGTTCCAATACTACCACTTGTATATGACTTAAAGGTATTTGCCATTTTATTTCATCCTCATTTTATATAAATATTTTATCCTAATGCAATCGACAATGCTATTATGTCATTTGCTAAATTATCTAATCTACTAGCTACACTCGAACTAACCGCCGTAAATGAACCAGTAATACTTGTTGCTGTTAAACTTCTTATTAAATCAGCATTACCACCTAAAGAACCAGATATATCATTTGCTATCTGAGCAGAACTACTAATAAGTGTATTGTCTAATTCACTCTCAGCAGTGGTTAGTCTTGTAGAAAAACTTGAACTGGCCGCGGTAAATGAACCACTAATATCACTTGATATCTGTCCAGAACCACTAAGTGCTCCATTGAATACACCAGTAAAACTTGTAGCTGTTACACTACCACTTGTTACTATACTACCTGTAAATCTATGAGTATCACTTATATCATCACCAAATACATTTGAACCAGTGGTCGTCATGACTGAAGAACTTACAAACAAGGTATGAACTTCTCTTGATGTCAATGTACCAGTTAAAGTTAAATCACCATCTATAGTTGAATCTGCTACAGTTGTTAAAATTTGATTTGATGCACTAACAAAGAAAGAACCAGATGGTACACCAAGAGTAAAACTAGCTCTACCAGACATTGGTTGTTCAAACGTAATAGTAGCTGTATTAGTCGTATCGGCTGTTATACTATCTGGTATAATTACCCTATCACTATCATCCCAAACCGTTACAACTGGATATTTTGTTGATAATGAGTGTGTTACTGCCCAAGTTGTAGCGGCTGATGAAACATTAATTACTTTTGCGTCACCTGTAGAATTTGTGTTATTTAATGTGACTGTTACATCATTACCATCTGTTGAAGCTACTACATTATCACCAACAAAGTTTACACTACTTACCTCAGTAGTTAAATTACTTCCCTCGTCTTTTACAGTAATACTAGCCGCTATGTTTGATAAACCACTACCATCACCACTAAATTTTGTTGCTTCAACTCTACCAAAAGAACCAGTGGAAACACCAGAACCACTTACCAATGTAACAGTACCATCTTTAAATTCTGTTATATCAGTAGCTATACTTTTTGATACCGAAGTAAATGAACCACTTATTCCAGTAGCTGTAAATGAACTACCACCTCCACCACTACCACCAGCGGCTAAACTAGCTGATGTAAAATGTCCACCACCGACTTCAATGACACCAAAAGAACCAGTTGATGTTGAAGACCCACTTACATTACCAGTAGTTGTAATATTATCTACGCTGATAATATCATTACCATTTAAATTTAAATCTTGAGTTGCGGTGTGATTTCCTAAATTGTCACCACCGGCTACAGCTGCGGCTAAAGAAGATGATACATCTGAAAAACCTCGTATCGATAGTTTATCATGTACCTCAACTCTACCAAAAGAACCAGTGGAAACACCAGAACCACTTACGAGTGTAACTGTACCATCTTTGAACTCAGTTATGTCAGTAGCTATACTTGATGAAACTGAGGTGAATGAACCAGATATATCACTTGAAATTTGAGCCGATGAACTAATTAATGTGTTATCTAACTCACTCTCGGCCGTTGTTAATCTAGTACTTATTGATGCACTAGTAGCTGTAAATGAACCACTAATAGCGTCACTAATTTGTGCTGAACCTGATAAGACACCATTAAATACACCAGTGAAACTTGTAGCCGTTACACTACCACTTGCTACTATACTACCTGTAAATTCATGTTTATCTGATATACTATCACCAAAAGTATTAGAACCAGTAGCTACAGTAACGGAAGAACTAAAAAATGTAGTGTGAATTTCACTAGCTATTAAAGTTCCATTTATTGTAGCTCCAGCGAAAGTTGGTGAGTCTGTAGTTTTTACACCTTGATTTACTCTACCCTCTAGTGTTGTTATTCTAGTTGAGTCCGAACCACTAGCCGATTCTAACGTTGTAGTTCTTGATGAAAAACTAGAACTAGCAGCTGTAAATGAACCTGAAATATCATCGGCTATCTGTGCCGATGAACTAACTAGAGTATTATTTAACTCACTCTCAGCTGTTGTTAATCTTGTTGATATAGAAGAACTAACAGAAGTAATAGAACCACTAACAGCTGATTTAAAAGTTGAATCAGTAAAATCAATGGCAAGAGTTCTGGTAGATGTTATATTACCACCACCAGTTAGACCCGTACCAGCTGTTATTGAAACCCCACTATGGTCTATGTGTTCGTTTGCAACAAAACCAGTTGTATCATCATGAGTTATTTGTGCAGAACCACTAAATAAAGTCCTCAATCCATTCGCGTCTTGTCCTAATGGATTTTGACCAGTATGAATAGCCCAACCCATAAATCCATGTTGTGAACATTGGTAGTATAAAATTTGTGGAGAGTCTTTATCAATTTTTAATTGAATCACATTCCCATCAACCGACACGTGACTACTCGGAGCGTATTGTGTGGTTTTAGCGGCATCAAAGTAAAATCTTACTGGGTGACTTGTAGCTGCACTATAATCAAATTTATATATACCCTCTGTTAAATATAAGAAAGGAGTTTCCACACCATCAATTAAGTAACCATTACTAGAACCACTTGAGTGATAAGGGTGATTTGTAGTTTTAGTATGAGCGGCTACCGTAAATGTGTGAGCTGAGGATGGTGACGCGACTCTACCAGTTGATAATCTTCCTAAATAATTGAAACCTTGAATTTGATTTCTTGATAATAATAATCTATCACCCACACTAACATTACCAGACGTTTGTACTCTACCAAACGAACCAGTTGAAACACCAGAACCACTTACGAGTGTAACTGTACCATCTTTAAATTCTGTTATATCAGTAGCTATACTCGATGAAACTGAGGTAAAGGAACCACTAATATCACTAGATATTTGAGCTGAACCACTCAGTAAAGTCCTCATTCCATTTTCATCTTGACCTTGTGAGTTTTGACCAGTATGGATAGCCCATCCCATGTAACCGTGAGCGGAACATTGATAATAAATAATCTGTGGACTATCCTTATCAATTTTTAGTGTGATTACATTTCCATCAACCGATACGTGACTACTTGGATTGTATTGGGTGGTTTTAGCAGCATCAAAATAAAATCTTACTGGATGTGAACTAGCACCACTGTAGTCAAATTTATAATGACCCTCTGTCAAATATAAGTAGGGTGTTTCTACACCATCAATAACGTAACCTAGGGACGAACCTAAATTTTTGTATGGATGATTAGATGTCTTTGAAGCTGCTAGAGCGGTAAATGTATGTGCTTTAGCTGAAGCACTTACTTCACCTTGAGCTTGTCTAGCTAAGTAATTAAACCCTTGAACAGGGTCACGTTGTAAAACAACTTGACCATCTGTTTCAATCCGTCCGAACGAACCAGTTTTATCAGTTTTGAAATCACCACTAGAAGATACGTGGCTTAGATGAGCAACACTGCCCGATACTATGACTTTTTTCCAATTCGGCATTTAAATTATCTCCTTATGGTTGGTAACTTTTTCAAGCCCACTTCCTAATGTTGCCACACATTAGGCCAATAAGTTATTCTTCATCAATGTAAAGCTCTCCGTCTACTTTCTTTATTTTCTGATAAGTTTCTCGTTGAGCTTTTTTAATTTGTTTTTGTAAAGCTTCTTCTTTACTTTCGGTTTTTTTGATTATCAATTCTTGTTTGTCCAATAATTTGTATTGGTTTTTTAATTTAGTAACCACTTGCATTGCTATTGGTAAATACTTACCAGGTATCATTGCTTCTTTTATTGTTTCAAACAAAAACTCAATCTCACCCTTGTCAAACTTTGCCATTTCATCAACGACTCGTTTGACTTTTTTAGCTTTAATAGCCATTGTAACCTCTTAATATTTTATGAAAAGATATAAATATCTCCATTACTTGAATCAATGTGAACCAACCCTCTACGAGTTGCAGCATCTGAACCAAAATCATCTGGTGTTTCACCTACTGGTGAACCAGCTGACTGAGATACACTCATTAAAAATTGTCTTGGTGTAGCTGTTAAATCAGACTGACCTGTTTCATTCTGACCAGTTAGTCCCCATCTTACCGCACTATCATCGTAGAAAAACGCTGAACCACTACCAGCCGCATTAGTATTAACAACTAAACCACCATCACCACTTGTCGAACCACTAGCCGCTAATATAAATCTATCTGCAACTCTTAAGTTTGTGGTATCGATTGTTGTAAGTGTCCCGTTTACATCCAAGTCACCAGTTATTGTCGCGTTACCAGTAACATTAAGGTTATCACCTATAGTGACTTCAGAAGTTGAATGACCAATGTTGACCGCTATACCACTATTTGCAGTACCTACAGATATTGTACCAGTTGATGTATCGATATTAGTATTTCCAGCGGCGTCTAAGGAGAATGTAGACCCACCGTCAATAGTAATTGCCGCACTAGTATCAATATCAAGAGCACCTGCATCAATATCTACTATAGAACCAGCCGCTTGGTTACCATCAAGATGTATAGCCGTTCCACTTTCGTGGTCACCTTTTACAACAACAGCCGCATCACTTGCTTCAGCTTCTATAGTCAAATCACCAGCACTTGTAACTATTTTACCGGCGTCAGTAAGGGTGATATTACCCTCTAAAAATAAATCTTGCCAAGCGTCATCGGCGGAACCTATATCGAATTGGTCATCTGACGCTGGAATAAGGTTTGAGTTTATCTCAGCTCCAAATGAAACAGTATCAGTAGCCGCATCACCAAAAGTAATATTACCTTTAATGACTGCATTATCAGCAATTTCTAATCTACCAAATGAACCTGTGGTAGATGCTGAACCTGATATATCACCACTAGTAACTAATTTACCAGCTTCATGTGTTAGTGTAACGTTACCACTATTAAAATTAACAACGGCACCATCATCTAAAAATAAGTCACTCCAATTAAGTGAGTTAGTACCGAGTGAACCTCCGTCCGTAACGGTGGGTACGACATTCCCACTCGCGTTTACGTTATTTAGTTCCGCATCACTACCCGAAACTACTATCTTTCTCCATTGAGCCATTTTTATTCTCCTATTTTGACTTTACTGGTCATCTATAAATATTATTATAAAAAATTTTAAGGTAATCCACTACCTTCGAACCCTAAGTAAAATTCGTCGGAACCACTATAAAACAAACCACCCGCTACTGGTGTGGGTGTAGCTCCAGTTTTAGCTCCTAATACTATCACCTTGTCATCAAATTGCACAGAAACTTCATCACTATTATTATATAGGGTAAGTAAATCTGAACTACTTGTTCCTTTTAATTCAAACTTTGAACCTGTCACCGTTAACACACTATTATCTTCATTAAAAGTTACACCACCATATGTAAAATTATCTGTTAAAGATAATGTATCTATGTTAGCTGTTCCATCTATAAAAATGTTTCTCCATTCTTTACCAACGGCTCCAATATCATGTTGGTCATCATCACGTGGTAATATATTACCCCCCACATCCAAATTATCAAAAGAACCAGTACCAGTTGTTGATACACCATCCGCTAAAGTTCTACCAACATATTGATAAGCAGTCATGTAGACTTTTAAATTAGAAGATAACGCACTCTCAAATTGTAATACACCTGTCTTATAATCAAACTGATAATCATTCGAAGAAACAACATCACCACCACCTAAAGAACCACTATTTAAAGATGTAGATTTAAACACCTTAACGTTGTAACCTGGTGTAGAGTCCTCTGTATTTGCGTTAGCTAAAGATGATACAGAGTATTTTGGTGATATAAAGCTTGTTTGTTGACCATCTTGTATTAACTGTGGAGTGACACCAGTTGCACTACCAGTTGGAACCATGAAGAAAAATACATCATTAGCTACATTTGACCTTGTAAGTCTTTGTCTAAAAAAATATTTTAGAACATTTTTATCACCACTTTGAAAAATAGATGCTTGTTGTGAACTACCACTAAAAGGTAATGAACTAGTTGGTATTAGGTTGGCGTCCGTGTATACTTCATTTGCTCTTATATCTAGTACCGACTGGAAAGCTTCTTGTGACGTGTTTAAGGCATCACTAGTAAACCGTCTACTTCCGAGTAATCTATTCGATTTTTTAGTTTGGTCTATTGCCATCTTTTATTCCTACGATGTTGAGGTTGTTATTGAGGTTATTGGTGTTGGATTACCTTTATACCTCAAGATTACATAAAATTCATTGTCGGTCGCATCTAAGAACATACCATCAGCGTTCCTTAACGGTACGGTGTAATTAGTACCAGATAAACTACCACCAGTATTTCCAAATAAATTAAATGCATCAGTAAAAGGATTTAGATGTTCATCAGATTGATGTGCTACACTTGATGATATTAAATTACTTGTCGTTTCACTTGGGTCAAATAATCTTGCTACAGAAAATGCACCAGCTCCTCCACGATTACCACTACCACTAGCGGAACTTTTAAATAATAAAGCCGCGGCTATACTATTTGCGGTAGTTGCTTTCCAATTGACTAACGTAGTACCAACATCAATCGTCAATTGAGTTTTTGTTCCACTCGTCTGAAATCTTCTAATATAATATTTGTAAGAACCACTTCCGTAGTTTTCAGGAAACCAATATCTAAACGAACCACCTGGATTTACTAAGAAACCTGGTTTGACTTGTAAATCTTTTTCACCGATTAATCTATTTGAATCTCGGTCTACATTAAAAGTAGTGGTAAAAGCTTCACCATTAAAACCTAAAACATTATTATTATTTTGTATTCTAAAATCTTCCCCACTAAAAGCTTCAGTTGTACCAGTTAATGAACCACCATCAAATCCTTGAGCTCGTCCATAAATACCTAAACTACCACTTGATGATGGTTGACCAAAGGTTCCTTGTGTGTGGTAATTAATAGTTTGTGTATCTAGTGTCGATTGTGAGTTGTTTCTATTACGAGCTTTAGTTGCTACTGTAAACGAGGTATCACTAAATCCTGTCTGATTTATGTTATCACCATTACCACTATCGAATGATATTGAAGCTGTAACAATAGCTATATCGTTATGTCTTGGAACCCCACTATTTACAGCGGTTTCTCCATCACTTTGAAAAACTTTACCACTTGTTTGTATAGTCCCACCGTTTGTTGATATCGTATCACCTGAGATTGAAACACTTCCGACACCAACTGATGCGGCTGTCATATCAACTAATGTCGTTGATGCTATATACATAGGACTAAATAGTCCTGTAATTTTTGTTGATAACTCATAAGTGGTATCTAACAAATATGGAACTCCACTCAAACTACGAGATGTAGCCGTTAAACTTTTATGGGTTGTACCTGTATCTGAGAGTGAGTTAGTACCAATATCAGATTCTATTTGGTCAATTGGTGCGTAAAATCTATTTTTAGTAGAACCATTTACAAGAGTAAATGCACCTGAAGAACCAGTTGCTATACCAACTTTTAAATCATGGAATCTGTAGTATCCACTTGACGATACACTTGTAAAACTTGTATTTGAAGCGTGATATTTACGAGTTAAAGTACCAGACATGGATGAACCACCAACATTTTCAAATTTTCCATCTTGAAATCCAGCTGGTATTACTGCTGGTTGAGATGTATTAATTTTAGCTAGTGTCAATCCATTTGAGGTTCCAAAAGATGAATTACTTAATTCTAAAAATGATTGTGTTGTAAAAGTATTTGAACTTTCGTCTGGTGTTGAAATACTACCTGTATCACTAAATGATTGTGTGACAACAACCCTCACTTTAAAATCTGTAGCTCCACCACTAGTTAATGAACCTAAACCAAATAACTCATTGTCAACTGACGAACTTATTGATGTTGAACCACCAGTATTTGAATCAAAATCAATAGAGTAGGTGTTACCATTATCATGAAATACTGATATCCCATTAAATAAGGTCGAACCAACACTACCAAAACCCTTTGTAACTAAATAATCTAAAGTGTCATTATTTAAACCCGTAAAATTTGTTGGTATTATTCCAGATATAGAATCGGTTGAACCTAGATTATTTTCATTTGTGTCTACACTAGCAAATGTTTTTGTATTTGGTGTAGCGTCTGCAACATCAAGTGAGTGACTTAATACACCTGACATAAATCTTAAGATTTCACTTACGTGTGTAGTGTTATCAAAATTATTGAAAAAACTACCCTCAAGATTTGAACCCCATTGATTTGAGGTTGGATATCCGTTTTGTACGTTGTTAGTAAAAATGGCGGTAGAACCACTATCTTTTTGTTCCACTTTTAAAAAAGTAGATGAATCTGAACCTGTTATGACAAGTGGTTGTCTACGAATTTCCTTACCAATATAACTCATTATGTGATTTCCAAAATACTAGCAAATACATCAATATCATTGTTAGCTGAAGCTTGTGTTTCAAGTTTATCACCAGCTCCCAAGTTAATAGGTTTTTCAATTACTACGGTAGAATCGGCTGGTACTTCAACTGTATTGAGTAAAAATCTTCTCGTGTTGAAATTAGCTGAACCACTAACCATGACACTAATATTAGCATCGTTACTACCATCTACATTACTTAAATACATAGCATGAACAACGGATGTTGTAGATGATGGACAAGTGTACAATGTTTGAATGGACGTGGTGGAACCACTAGCCGCACTTTTAAAGGTTTGTGCCATTTTTTATCCTCCGAATACTATAGATAACGCTGTAGCTGTATCGACCACACTAGTACCTTGTTCAAACACACGACCCGTTCCAGTGGTATTTATACTACCACTTGTTGATAGTACGTAGTCTCCATTTGATGGGTCATCACTACCACTAACAAAAAATGAACCTGTATTTATTGCAAATGAACCAGATAAGTCTTTACTTAGTTGTTTACTGTCTATTAAAGCCATAGTCTTCTCGTTTTCTTTCTTCCCACCAATTTGTTATAGATTTAGAAATCTTTTTCTTATGTTGGGTAGATTTTGGTTGTTTCATTTTCTCGATTGTTTCTAATGTGAATTTTCTGTCTTGTTGTGCACAAGATTTACAAACACTATTATTACCAACCGCTCTATCGAAAGAATCTTTACGAGTGTAGGTTAACATCTTCCCACAATCAGGACATGGGCGATTCTTTCTATTTTTCCAATGTCTTTTTCTCATACTTATAAATATCAAACAATGGTAAATCCAATGTGGTATTACGAATTAAATTTACCAAAAGCTACAATTTCATCACCAGATTCTAAATCATACCCTATACTATCATTATTAACTTTAAGTAATAAATTAGAACCAGCTTGTTGTATTTGTATAGCATCATATTCCATTAACATACCATTGTTAAAAAACATAAAGTCAACTTCACTAGTGTTAGTTAATACACCTGGTGATGACGCTGTGACAGCACTAAAACTAGCTGTTGATGAATTTGTTATTGTCCCTACTTTTGTAAAACTTTTTCTCAGATACTCTATTTCATCATCTGAACTTTGACTAGCACTAATTACAGAGTTTTCTGTTACTAATGATGTTGCACTTGAGTCAGATAAACTAGTATCATTCGATATCTCATTTACGGAATAACCATTTATTTTTTTTGAACCAGATAATAAAAAACTACCAGTCATAAAATGTATATCATTTATATCGTCTCCAAATATAGTAGAACCACTCTTAAAAATAGTATATGATTGAGTTAACTCAGATTCTATTTTTTCAAAAGTTAAAGTACCAAGAACAGATAAATTACCACTAACATTTAAATTGTTTGATATTGTTTGATTTCCAGTTTGTGTAAATGAACCACTTATAGTACTACCAGATAAAACTAGTGTTCCGTTATCTATGTTTAATTTGTTACTATTTATCTGATTAAAGACAACGTTAGAACCAGAACCCACTATTTGAGATATAGCAAAAGTTATGGTTTGATTTGAATTTGCAAATATATCTTCAGAATCTGGTGTGGTATCAAATCCTGTACCATCCGTGAATCTTATTGGATTTTTTAATATGAAATTAGCCATATTATTACCTAAGAATTAAATTTACCGATTGCTATAATTTCATCGTCACTTTCTAGGTCATACCCTATAGAACTATTGTTTACTTTTAAAAGAAAATTAGAACCCGCTTGTTGTACCTCTAGTGCATCGTGTTCCATATATTGACCATTGATAAAGAAAATAAAATCATTTTCGTTTGTTGAGGACAATCCACTTGGTGCTGATGCGGTAACCGCTGTAAAACTAGCCGTTGATACACCAGTTATAGATGAACTTGTTTTTACAAATTGTTTTCTCACATAAGCTTGTTGAGATAAAGTATTATCGTCAAGGAAAGTTTTTACTGCGTTTTCAGTAACAAGTGCTGTTGCACTAGAATCACCTAGAGTCGTATCATTTGATATCTCGTTAACTGAATATCCGTTTATCTCTAGTGAACCTGATAATTGAATACTACCCGTAAAATTGTGTGTGTCATCTATGGTGTCACCAAATCTAGTTGAACCACTTTCAAATATAATTGATGCCGAGACAAACTCTGTTTTAAATTCTTGTGCTGTTATTGTTCCATCTACTGTAGCATTACCTTGAACAGTAATATTTCCTGTTGTCGTGGTTGAACCAGTTATTACTAAACTACCACTAATTGAATTAGAATCAAAAGTAACACCATTTGTTATAAAAGAACTAGCGGATACTTGATTAAAAATAACGTTACTCGTTGTAGATACGTCTTGTCCAATAGAAATAGTTTGTTCTAGTCTCGAAGAACCATCAAATTCAGCATTATTATTTGATAGAGTAACACCAGTTCCTTGAGCAAAAACTAACGGAAACGTAAGACTTATACCAATACCATCGGAAGGCGTTGAACTATCTAAAATGTTAGCCGAGTCTGATAGACCATCTTTAAATTGATTTATTCTACCAACATTATTAACTATTTGTGCGTCAGTTTCAGTACCAAAAATCACTCGTTTTGGTGTTAAAAACTTTTGAGTTGTGGAACGATGGTCGAAATTCCCTTCTGGTAATAAGTAACCTCTCATCGTAACACTAAAGTTAGTTCTGACTAATCTTTCAACGTCAGATACCTCAGTAGCATCAGTAAAGGTATCTACTGAAGTTCTAAATCTCATTTTATCAGGGTCACCCCAATAAGCTCCGTCTGAATAAACAACTCGTTCAACTATTTTATTCATTTGTTCTATGTAAGATGTCCAAATAATAAAATCATACGATAGGGTTACATAATCTGGAAAAGTTACGTTATAATACTCTCTTTGTGGTAAGTTTCCTATTTGTGTAGAAAAATTGTCATATCTGTTTTGTTGGGAAAATTTCTTCTCGAACGTATAAAACAAATTAGGATTATTAGCATCTAATTTATCTTGTGGTAACGTTTCATCTTTTTCAACTGAAGTTCTACGATATGCTATAACTGGAGTTATTACTTGTCTTTTTTTATCTCTCATGAAACCATCACGTTTAATAGCTTTCCAACGTTCTGGTGATGAATACATTATAGGTACTTTTACATTTTCACCATTGTCTTCGACCGATGGTTGTATGACATTTTCAAAATAAAATGTAATAGCACTATCCATATCCATTAAGGTGACTGATGGATTTTTTACATCATCATCAGTTCTTGAATATAGATAACCTCTATTTAAAACTCTTTGTTTTCTTGGTAACGGTTTTGTTGTTGGCATTAGATACTTCTCACCCTTTCAATATTTAGATGTGATATTCTTACTAGGAACGTATTACAAACGACAGAATGATTTCTTGAGGTTTGACCACCAACTAATTGATTTTCACTTATTGAAGAAATTTCCCAATAACCACTATTCCATTCTATAATATCACCAATCTCAACGACGTAACTTATATCCACGAGTGATTGTCTTAAAAAAGAAAATACCGCATTTTGTTGTAAGTCTGGCCCAAACTCATCGGTTGTAGTGGTTTGGTCTTCGGCATCAACTAACGCTACAACTTGAACACCAGGTTTAAAAACTTTACCTTGTGTAGTTTCACCATACATATTTACTTCTGTATCTTGAGCTGATATTTTGTAAATGATGACCTCTTGGTTTATTATACCATCTTTACTTGTACTTAAATCACCAACTAACTCTTTATTGAACTTATCAAAAGTATCAATATCAAGTTGTGGATAATAACGACTTGCCATAATTTTATCCTATGTAAATTGGATACGGAACTTTTTGTAATTTTTCTTGTAAAA
>MDTD01006461.1_pt1 | contig 14533 bp, 8 predicted proteins | sample 811221 | NCBI WGS metagenome assembly MDTD01 (sample SAMN05326646, study PRJNA326480) | marine metagenome | isolation source: seawater | place: Pacific Ocean: South West | collected 2011
AGTTCTTCAAGGGCCTTGCCGCGAGCTGTGTCGCTTCGCTTTCTCGTCTTCTGCTGGAAGGGGGTGGAGTGCCGATGAACGGTGGCTCGAGAGGTCTGAAAGGGCAGCGTGTCGCGCCGCTCGGGCGCGCTCTGCCGAGAATCGGGGTGCCACTCGATCTGAACGCGGGAGACGTGCAGTTCGTGGCACGTGACTCAGTACAGGCAGCGGCGCGGCGGGCGCCGTTTTGCACTGGTGTCGAGTGCTGCTCGCTGGCGTCGGAGGTGCTGTTTCCTGACCAGCACGACGAGATCGCGTACCAAATGCTCGTGCCAGCCCCTCTTCAAAGAATGGTCGACGACATCGTACCGGACGTGAGAGCTGCCGTGTCAGAGGCGATGCGAGGCCCGCCCTTCCACGGAGTGACGGACGACGTTGGATGCCCTCTCTGCGAGCTCGTAGCCGGCGTCGAGCTGCGGGTGGCAGGAGGTCCCGTCGACGGCGTCGAGCTCCCGTACGCAGAGGACGTGACGTCGGAAGACGGCGTGGTAAGCATCATGGTGAAGCACGCAGCGTCAGTGTTCCGGCATCGAGTCAAAACGCGCGCGATGGGCGAGTGCAAGGACCTTCCGGTCTATTCGGCGGCTTCGCGCAACGCCTACTACATGTGGAGTTCGACAGGTGGGTGTGTCACCATTCTGCCAGGAATACTGACCGCACCCGTGGTTGGGTCCCTGTACGACCACGAAAGTCTTGTAAGCCGTCTTGGGTGGATCGTCGCCCACGAGATGGCACATGTTACCACCGGGCGGGCCTGGAACACGCCGACGAGAGAGCTCCTCTCGAGCTTTCCGCGAAGCGAGCACGACGAAACGCTGGCGGACGCGATTGCAGCGCACGCTGTTCTGCTTCTCAACGTTTCCAAGACGGCGGTTTGTGGTCACCTGTCTCAGCTGTGGTGCGCGGCGGGTAGAAAACCCGACCCCGACCCGCTTGCAGTGCACCCCCCGTTTGACACGAGAGGTGACAGACTGTGTCAAATCATAGATGCATTCTGAATTGATACGTGTGAAAATCTCAGTTTCACTCCCATGGAACCGTCATACGCACGAGTGCGAGACAGGCGAAGCCTGCAAAAGCGGTCGCAGACGGACCCGCTCCCGCAACCGCCATTCCGACAGCCGTCGCAGTTGCCAGTTCCAAGGAAGTATCCTTCATCTCTTTCTCACTGTTGTCGACTTTGTCGCTCCCAAGGATGCGCTCCAGCAGCGTAAGCACTTCGCCGACTCGTTCCATTCGGACGTTTTGCGCCTTGATCATGGCGTTCTGACTTTTGATGGTCGCGTTTCGCTTGCGGATTGTGTGAAATCCTCGCTTTAGCTTGAGCTTGGTGGTCGACAGCTCTCGCTTGGTGGTCGACAGCTCTGCTTTGAGTTCGTTGATCTCGAACAGCGCGTCCACGTTTGCCGTCGTGAGCTCGACTGTTTCTTCCGTCGCGTTTGGGTCCTGGCTCGCCGACTGTAGCGCTGCCTGGCGTTCGTCGGCCTTTCTCCGCACCATGCGTTTTGTGTGTGTGTGTATGTATGTGTGTGTGTTCGTTGTGTGTGTGTGTGCGAAGAATGTTTGACGGCGGGCGCTTTTAATCAACAAAAAACGCGTCAGAGCCTGGCCAAAACCAAGTGCTGACTAAAACCAAACGGACCCGCCCTACTTGGCGGCTGCCATAACGTGGCTGCGGCCACTTCCCGCTCACGTGCGGGGCTCGAGGGCGTGCCTCAATCCCACAAACGAAGGCATCGGCGGTAAGGGGGCGGCGTCCGCTCTCGGAGGCGAGGCGGGCCTCTCGGCCTCCTCCTTCGACACGAGCCTCAGCTCGGTGCATTTGCCGTGCCTCGGGTCGGGAAGACCATCCCAATTGGTGGTCTCATCAAACGGAGTTTCCGTGTCGCTGCGGCGAACGATGTGGTCGTTGGTGATAACGACGTGCACACTCTCAGCGCCGCACTCGAGCTTCGTTTTGAACTCCTCGTACGTGCTGGCTAGGAACTTGGGGATCCGTTTCTCGATCCCTTCAGTAGTCAAGCCGTACACGAGGAAGCGCTTCTGCGAGGTCGTGACGCGCTCAGCGGGTGCGGGCTGTGACAGCTGGTCCATCTGAAAGGTTTTGGTGTGTGTGTGTGTTCGTTGTGTGTGTGTGCGAAGAATGTTTGACGGCGGGCGCTTTTAATCAACAAAAAAACACGCGTCAGAGCCTGGCCAAAACCAAGTGCTGACTAAAACCAAACGGACCCGCCCTACTTGGCTGCGGCCATAACGAGGCTGCGGCCACTTCCCGCTCACGTGCGGGGCTCGATCGCGCGCACACCCCCCCAATCACGACTTAGAAAATGAGACACGGAGCGCTCACGTGAGCTCGTGTGGTGGTGGTGGTGGTGGTGGTGCGGCGTGGTGTATGCGGTTTTTACGTGACTTCCACGTCAATATTTTGGCTCGTCTAGCGGGTAGACGTCTGCTGTGCGACGCCGTAGAAGAAGGTGCCAGGGTCGGAGCCGACGACGCGGTAGACCTCGCCCGAGGCGGGGTCGGGGGTGGTGCCGACGAGAGCCTGGATCTGGGCGGGGTTGGCCAGGAGGGACTGGTAGTTCTTGCCAAGGAAGTTGACAGAGCGCGACGGCAGGTTCAGGTCGAGGCGGGTGCCGATCGAGGCGAGCATCTTCTGGCCAGCACCGACATTCGTGCGGGTGGCGGCGCCCATCTCGAGGCTCTTGAGGATGACCTCCTGCTTGTCGAGACGCCAGTGGACGGTGGGCAGCTGGGTCTTGACGCGCTCGTTGAACTGGGTGTCCGACTCGGACGCCATCTTGACCGGCGCCTCGTTGTGGTTGAGGATGTACGGCTCCTGCGTGCCACCGTGGGCAAAGTCGCCGCCCGTCAGGAAGAGGATGCCAGGCCCCTGGTGGAGGGCGTAGCCGTTCGACTGAGCCCAGCGGATGACGTCGGCCTTGTCGCCGTTGGTCGGGTTAGTATGCTGGGCGACGTCGGTGTTCTGGGGCTGGTTCAGAATCGACCAGCCGATGAAGAACTCTCCCTCCTCGGCGGGGACGGGCAGCTCGTCCGCCGTGGGGACCACCATCCATCCGGTCTCGCCAATGGGGGTGGCGATGTAGGACGGGGGGAGGACGGCCTTGGTGGCGAGGGCGGTGGGGGAGATGTCGTACGTCTCGGTGCGCAGGTACTTGGCCTTGAACGCCTCGAGGGCAGCCTTCTGGTCGCCGGTCACGTAGCGGTAGGCGCCAGGCAGGGGCTTGCTGATCGCGGCGAGCTCGTCCTTGAGCACCTTGAGCATCTCGTAGAAGGCGATCTGCTTCTCCTCCTGGTGCGGCATCACGGAGCCGACCCACTTGACGTACTTGGCGTGGACGCGCGTCCACGCGGCGGCGTCGAGGCCACCGCCGGTGGCGGGGGTGCCGTCGATGCCCTCCTTGAGCATGAGGTCACCGAAGTCGGCCTGCTTGTTGGTGTAGCGCTGGTTGAACGACTGCATCTTGTCGGCCGCGTTGCGGATGGTGACGGGCTTGGAGCGGGTGACCATGATGCGGTCCTTGTTGTAGGAGATGGAGGCGAGGTTCGCCGTCTCGGCGGCGGTGCGCTTGCGCGCGGAGACGACGTCGCCGTTGGTGGTGGTGACGGTGGTGCAGCCGTTGGACGCGCCCTCGTAGGCGGAGCAGGGGACCATGGCCTCGGCGACGAACCACGAGATGTCGACGTCGTATCCGGGGGCGACGTAGCGCCAGTTGGAGACGGAGCCGCCGTTGGAGACGCGCGCCTGCTTGCCGTCCATGAAGAAGGTGAGGCCGAAATACTCGTCCTGCTTCATCTGGGGCGTGACGCGCGTGGACGTCAGGGTGGTGGGGAACTCCTTCGACAGCGGGTAGTCGAAGGAGTTGGAGGCGGACTTGAACTTGGCGTTGCCGCTGATCCAGTCGATCTCCATCAGGTCGTTCTTGCCCGTCCCGTCCGTGTTGGTGTAGGTCGCCTCGGCCATGGGGTTGAAGTAGGGGATGTGCTGCTCGACGCGGGAGCCGTCGGGCAGCTTGGTGGAGCCGTCGAGGTGCTTGGTGGGGATGGTGTGGAAGTCGAAGTAGTTGTTGGGCACGACGAGGGACGGGTCGTCGACCTGGATGTCGATGCCAAGGTCGGTGATGCGGAAGGGCTGGCCGGACGCGGACTTGACGAACTTGCCCATGAGGTCGACGGTGCGGTCGATGTCGCCGACGCCGTGCACGGGGTACATGTGACCTTCGTTGTTGAAGTCGTTGTACTGCGTCAGGAAGTCGAAGCCGACGCGGCCGGCCGAGTTGGCGTACGAGAGGGAGGACATCTTGATCGTGGAGGCGGTGGACTTGGCGTCGAGCTTCTTGGCGTAGTCGCCGCGGACGCCGACGACGGCGGCAAGGGCATGGGTAAGGTTCTTGCCGACGCAGGCGGTGTCGCCCTGCCCGCCGCAGCACGAGTAGGACTGGTAGAGCTTCTTCTGGGCGGAGCACTGGGTAAGCTCGGCGACGCCGAAGAGGTTGGTCGTGACAAGGTAGATCATCGTGATTGCGCAATCGAACGGTAGGGTTGGCCGGGTTTCGTCGAGCTCAAGTGCGAGCACTTACCTTTCTCTGGCAGTAGGGGGGCTGTTCCTTACTTATCAATGGCTGTACACGCAGCCCAGCACCGTGTGGGGGGGCTTTTGAGAGTTTCGTCAGGCTCAAGTGGAGCTCGTGTCATAAGGGACGGTAGCACTGTTAGTATGCGTGTGCGGACGTGTGCAGGTCATTGGACATGCCGGAGTGGTGTCCGCGCGGTCTGCCGCTCCTTGCGGCTTTGCTGGCGTCTTTTCCGACGGACGTGGGCGCCGTTGCAGCGGGCGTTTCTCTAGCCCGTGCGCTCGGCGAAGCACGTCGTCACTTGCTCGAGGGCGGTGCGGAGGAGTGGCCCGCTGCGCGATACGCAGCGCTGTACCAGCACTCTCCGTCCCCTTATGTGTCGCTGCACTACGGCGGCTCTTGTGACGCCTATGGTGCGCCAGGCTCGTACGCAGAGCCGTCAGAAGAGCGCTGTGGTCTCATCGCGCAGGAGCGTGGCCTGCGCTTTTACGTCCGTCTGACGGCATCCACCGAAATGAGCGGCTGTGTGGAGGTGCAGAGCCCGACAGGACTCGGACCGGCTTCGGTGTACTGGGTGCGGGGGCAGCGGGTCACGACCACTGAGAACGGCACTGTCGTGTCGGCGACGAGCACGTCGCTGAGCTGTCCGGCGATTGCGACCTGCCACTGCGTGTGGAGCCGGTCGGTCAGTCCGCCACCCCCACCGCGGTCCACGCCGCTGCCGCCGCCACCGCCGTCGCCTCCGCTACCGAACCCAGCCACACCACGCACAGCCTGCGCGTACGGAGACGCGTCCTCGGTGTCCGATGTCTGCGCGGTGACGGTGCGTGCAGACCAGCCCTGCACCAGCTCCGCCTTCTTCAGCCGCACCTGCCTGACGATTGACAAGCCGTTCCACGTGGCCTTCGTTGGTGGACGCTGCCTTGACAACACACATCGCGTCGTTGAGAGCGGCTGCTTCGAGCTCTCCGACCTAGCGAACGACCGCCTCTCGTACTTCTCGTCCCAGGATGGCATCGCGCTGAGCGCCGCGCTCAATGGCGACCCCGCCTTTGCAACGTCGCTCTGGAATGCGGCGGGCCCGCTTGGCACGACTAGCTCCTCCTACGCTATTACGTTGAAGCCGGGACACCAGTTCGTCCTTGACATGTCACCGAGCGCGACACAGATCTTCGAGTCGCCCTTCTCCCAGTACACGCACGGCCTGAGCCCTGTCTCTCCGCCGCCGCCGCCGCCGCGCGCTCCGCGCCCACCCGGGCCGCCGCCGCCAGCACCGCTGCTCGCGCCGGCGCCGACTCTGACACCCACGTTGAGCCCTCCGAGCCCACCCCCCTCGCCGCCTGGCCCGCCGCCAAGCCCGCCACCCGCGCCGCTTGCATGCACGCTGGACTTTCTTCGACCCAACGAGCTCGCGTCGCCCACCGTCGGCACCGACGGAAACCTGCTCATGGAGTTCGTGGCCATGGAGCGTCTTTGGGTCGACTCGAATGCCGCGGGCTCGTACAGCCCGTTCACGTGCCTTGTGGAGTCCAACCTGCTTTTCGAGTGCCTCGACATTGCTTCCGCACGAACGCTCGGCGACAGCGTCATGGACATCTACAGTGGTACTGTCACCGTGCCAGAGGCCGACGGCGTCATCCAAATGAACCAGACAGACGCTCTGTTTGGAGGTGACGTCGCCTGCGATGGCAAGCGGGTCGGCGACGGCGTCGTCAATGTGTACGACATGTCGACACTTCTCTGGTACCAGTTTTCGTCGTCACCGTACGACACCCTTCCGCGTGACCCGAGCGTCGTGAGCACGGTCAACGGGCGCACTGGCACGGGAGCGCGGTGTGACAAGGAGTCGAGCAGGCAGGAGTGGCTTCTGGCGGTTGGGGAGGACTACTGCGCAACACAGGTCTCCGCGTCGCCCCCGCCACCCTCACCAACACAGCTGCTGGCTTCTCCTCCCCCTCCGCTTCCCGGTGACACCGACGACGACACCGACGACGACACCGACGACGACACCGACGGGTGCGACCTCTGCGACGACGACGACGACGACACCGACGACGACACCGACGGGTGCGACCTCTGCGACGACGACGGCTCTAACGACGACGTCCGGTCAGACGACGACGTTGCCGCGTGCGAGCTCTGCGAAAACGACGACAAGGACGGAAACGACCGCGAGGACCAGGACACATGCGAGCTCTGCGACGAGGGCGAGCAGCGCGAAGACAACGAGCTCGGCGACAGTGGCAACGACGAAGATGACGAGTGCGAGCTGTGTGACGACGAGACAGACGACGAGACAGACGACGTTGCCGCGTGCGAGCTCTGCGACGACGGCGCGGATGTTTTAGAGGGCGACGACGTCGACGATGACGACGACGACGATGACGTGTGCGAGCTTTGCAATTTCGAGTCAGACGATGGCCATGACGCTGTCGCGACTGAAGATGGTTGCGACCTTTGCGACGCCTCCGACGACGGAGTCGACGACACAGACGCTGGCGTCGACTGTGACCTCTGCGACGACGACACCTTAGAGGAGGAGGAGGAGGACTGCGAGCTGTGCAGCGAGGATGGCGGGTCGGACGTGGATGAGGAAGGCTTCGACTGTGAGCTCTGCGACGAGGATGAAGAGGAGGAAGAGGAGGAAGAGGGGGCAAGCGGGGGCTGCGGGGACATTTGCACACCAGAGGCGCCCCCGCCATCTCCACCGCCTCTCTTTGAGCAGCCCGTCTTCACACCACCTCCTCCCCCTTCAGAGCTGTGCTCCCTGTGTGACGACGAGGGTGGCGAAGGTGATGACAGTGACAAAGGTGTCGACGAGTGTTCCATCTGCCGTCGCGACGACGACGACGCGTGGGACGACGACGACGACGACGACGACGACGACGACGAAGAGCCCTGTGGGGAGATCTGCGACGACGACGACGACGACGACGACGAGTGTGGTGCGCTCTGCGACGACGACGACGAGACGGACGAAGAGACGGACGACGACGACGACGACGACGACGCGTGCCAGCTCTGCGAGGGCGACGCTGGTATCGACACGGACGAGCTGGGCGACAGCGACCAGTGCGGAGAGCTCTGCACAGACGACGGTGACGACAGCGTCGCAGCAGTCGAGCCTAGCACGTGCGACGAGGAGCTGTGCTTGCCCGACGACGACGACGACGACACTGCTACTCAGACGCTGCCAACGCCAGAGATACCCTTGGCGTGCGAAGAGGAGCTGTGCTCGCCAGACGACGGGAACACCACGATGCCGATACCCCCGTCGCCTACAGAGACGCCCCCGTCGCCTCCAGAGACACCACTGGCCCTGTCCACTGCCCCGACCATTGCTCCGACGTCGGCACCGAACGTCACGAACAATCCATACGGACGACGACTTGGCAGCAGGCAGTCTGTGCACCTCAAGAAGCACGAGCTGCGCGCCTCACACTCGCGTCCAAACAGGACAACGCGGCAACTCTCGCAGGAGCTGCTGACCGCGGCGATGCGGGAGATGAACGCGGAGGTCACGGAGTGGGCCGTCGTTCGTGGAGAGGGCGGCGGGCGCTGGATACGCATGGCCGTGCCAGGAATTGCAATAGCAATGGAGCTCTTCCTGACCGGTCTGGACACGCAGAGGCCAGTGCGACTCTCGCTCGCCACTCCACCAGACGAGAACTGCACCGCGTGTGCACCACCGGCAGACGAGGCGGACGCGGGAGCTGTCGCGCTTCGATTCGGCCGTCGTGTCGAGTACGCACTGGCGGCAGAGCAGGATGCCGGCACGTTGCAGTCGATCGAAGCGGAGGCGATGCAGGCCTTGATGCGCGAGCGCTGCGCCGACGTCGAGGCAAGCGGGCCAACCTCGTCTGTGATCGTGAACAGTGTCCTGTCTCTGCGCCAGCGGCCCGCGACAAAGGCGTGTGGCATCGACCTGTTCATTTGGATCCCAAGTGTGCCATCTGTGGACGTGAGGACGGGCGAAGCAGCGGCCACAAAGGACTCGTCTGGCACTCCGTCCTGCCAAGGTGACTTTGGCGTGGCTGCTGGGTCGTCGACACTGGACGGTGTTCGTGGCACCGTGCAGAGGGTCGCGGCCTGCACCAGCTACGAAAGGGACAGCAACAGCGTGGACTTCGTGGTGCCGGCGCCCGAGTGTCCGACACGTTGCTCTCCCGACACAGCGTCCACGTCCCGAAGCTCGGAAGCGGGACACGCGCAACGCTACGAAGACGCCCTCGCCTTGATGCGGTTCATGAGCGGCTCTGCCAGCCTCCGTTCTGCTGCCGCTCAGTTCGAGGACGCGGTTCGGACTCGGTCGATGTCGACTGAGTGCTGCGAGCACCAGACGTGCGACCGTTCGTCGAGCACGTGCGTCGACAAGCCGGTCATTCGTGAGATCACCCCACCACCCCCGAGCACGCCTCCGAGCACGCCTCCGAGCACGCCTCCGTCGACCCCACCTCCGTCTGGGCCGCCTCCCTCGCCGCCCGCTCCGTGGTGGAGCTCGCTCGAAATGGACAGCGAGCCAGGGCAGGTTCCAGAAGGTGCCACGAGCGCGGTGTTCTCGCTCGCCACGAGCTCGAGCCCTGGCGGCGCGGTGCTGCGTGCCGCCGTGCAAGGGAACGTCGCGCGGCTGCTTGGAACGGCGCACAAGCGCGTCGTGGTCACGTCGCAGCCAAGCGGCTTGCGCCGCCTGACGCAAGGCGACGTGCGCACGAACCTTACCGTGTCGATTCCGGTTCTCGCGTCGAGCGCCTCGTACTGGGCACTCGTGTCCGTTCTCGAGCACAACGCGTCGCTCCCGTTCCTGAAGAGCCACGTCGACAGCGGCATCGTGTGGTACAGCGCCGTCCGATACGAGAAGGCAGCAAAGACGTCGGACCCAGACGACGCGTGGGTGGTCGCGCTCGTTGTGTCGCTCGCGGTGCTCGCCGTCGCCGGAGCGGCGGTCGCAGCGTACTTCTTCTGCTGTCATGCTGCGGCCGCAGAGCGTACTGGTGGTGTCAAAAAGCCGCTCATGCGGAAGCCGCGCACGAACAAGAACAACGGTGCTCCTAAGGTACCCCCTGGCCAAGGTGCTCCTGCAAGGTCCTCTCGCCTGCCCCAAATCCTGGTCGTTGGTGACAAGAGGCCGCTGCTCTCTGACTTCTAGAGACGCACTTGATAAGCAAGCCACACTCCATGCCACTCGAGAAGGGGCGGCTGGCGATGAGCAGCAGGCGCGCCTCACCTGCGACCGACGGCGGCGCCAGGCTCGCCGCCGTGCTGGCCACTGGATGTCAAGCCTGCGAACATGCCCTGCATATCCTAAGAAATAAGTATGCACACGAGAGTAAAGTTTTCAGCAGCGAGTCTCTGGAAATAACCATGACGAAGGCCGAGACGACGGGCAAGTATGGAAAGATGCTGCCCATGCAATGGAACTATTCTATCGCGGGTCACACGACGATAGTGGTTCAGTTTCCATTGGAATTTCCTTTTAAAAGGCCAGTCTACTTTGTCAGAACAAGAGGCAAACCCATGCAAGTGTTTTCAGAAGGCGAGCTTGTTGAGGTGAAGGCTTACCTACTTTACGCCACGATGAACGAAGACAAGAGTGTAAACCCCAAAATGTTGAAGGAGCACAAACACGTCGAAGAAGCTGAATCGATGCTGTACCCAAAGGATTACAATCCATTTTCACATGTCTCAGAATATGTCGATGCCTTGATGGAAGACAAGACGCTCTTTTCACTTCTTAAGGGAGCGTCGACGTGGAGCATGTCTGACACAATGCGACACCCCGAAACGCTCACCCGTCGTCAGAAGTAGCGGGGGTTCGTTTGGTTTTAAAATAAATAGTGTCACGTTTTTTCTCACTGCTCACACTCGTGAAACTCGCACTCTGACGACGAGGAGCTGGCGAAGGACGCGTAGGAGGACGCGTAGGAGGAGACGTAGGAGGACGCGCTCGAGGACCCGTCGTCTGTCCGGAGACGGACGTTTCGTCCGCTGTCGAGCTGCTGCAGTGCCTGTGCCGTCGGCCGGACGGCCATCGCGTCCCGTGGGTCCAGCGAGGACAGGGACAGCATCAGAGACGCCTGCGTCGCGAGACCCACGACCGCGGGCGGGTACAGCCCGGCCAGGTAGCAGTCGATTCGTCTGCGCTGTTTCGAGAGCTCGTCGGCTGCCATGCCGGTTGACGAGTCCACACGTGCCATTGCCTGAATGCCTCTTGCGAGCAGTCGCCTTTCCACCGCGTTGGCGTGTGCGTTTCCATTCGTGCACTCAGCTTGCTCGAGTATGTCGAGGGCGTCGTCGGCCAGTCCTGCAATGTCGAGCACGACTCTTCGTTGCAGAAGTATCATTGCTGCCACTGCAATCGACGCCGACACGGAGAATATCCGACTCAGCCTCAGTCTTCCTGCGCTGCCTCGCTTCCCCTCGCATGACGTCAGTCTCTCGCTAGCGACGCTTTTCTTCGTGGCAACCTCGCCAGCGAGGCCTGCACAAATGACATGACGATCTCCGCAAAAGTGCACGCCGCCACCCCCTTGTATCCGATCTGCTCGTGTCGCAAGCAAGCTCATCATCCTGTCTACTGATCGGGATGTTTCCTCGACACTCGATGCAGCTGCCCCTATGAAGCTCACGAGTGCACTTTTCCTGCACCCCCAGACGACTGCACCGGATGTCAGTTTCCACGGACGCACGGGAAGCAGTGTGTCTCCTCTGCGCAGGTAGATGTCGTACTCGCAGTCAGCGTCTCCATGGAGATAACCACCCGCCGCATCTAGAGGTGCATGCAGGGGCTGTGGTAGAGGTGGCTGCGTCCGGAGCGGCAAAGGCGGGAGTGGCCATTGCCATTCCTGTCCCATGGGGACAAACGGCATTGCCACGAGTGCGTTCTCGACCGTCGGGTCGGACCTCGCAGTCGCCGTCTCGTTCAAGTTGGCAGACGAGCTGTTGGCTGGAGATGACTCCGACACGTCTCCCAGCGAACTCGTGGCCGTTCTCCTGGCGCTGTCGATCTCGTTGGTAGCGCTGTCGAGTCTCGTCTCGGGGGCAAGAGCAAGGGAAGTGGAGAAAAGTGGCTCCGAAACAGGATCCATCCTAGAGTTCGTGGACATGGTCGTGAAAATCGCAACTCGTCTGTGCTTCGCGACGACTGTTCAGGTACTGGCCGCAACTGCAACCTCGCAGTCAGACGAGAAAGTTGTGCGTGTCGTGACTCTGTGCAGCCTTTCTGTGTTTTTTGTGTGGCTTTCGGCGTCGGCCGAAACACGTCTGTTCTGATCTTTCGTGCGTGTGTGTTGATTGAGTCGTGTGTGTGTGGGTGTGGGTGTTGCTTTGACACATGCGAAGACATTTTCACACAGCGAATTCCCTCTAAATCGTCCAATCACTCACGTCCTTGCCGCTGGCCACCATGTGCCTGACCGACATGAGGGCGTGCCCACCCATGTTGTCGCCAAACCACTCGACGTCATCCTGCATCGCCTCCTCAACCGAACAACAGCCAATGCCCATGTCCAAATCTTTGCTGCAGCTAGATTTTCTTTATCGAAAGTTGCAAGCAGAGCTTAAGATGTAGATGGGCCCGTAGCTAGCCCTTGTAGACGATGGTCGCCTACGATGTCACGTACTGCAAGAGTATGTTCCGCGCCGCGCAGCCGTCGCGGTGTCCTTCGTGTCCACAGAAGGCGCACCTGTACACGCGCGACCCGCCGACCGTGTTGAGGCGCCCGCAGCACGCGCACCCCTTGCTCGTGTACCGCTCCGTGCACACGACGACCTCCTTCCCGTGACGAAGCGCCTTGTGCTGCAGAAACTCACGGAAACGGAAGTGCGCCCAGTTCATCAGGCTGCGCGCCGTCTTAGACCGGATGACACGCCGTCTGCCGTTGTGGCCCTCGCGCATCACCATCTCTTGCGTCTTGAAGCGCGGAATCAGAATTGTGTCGTAGCTGCGCACCAGGTCCAGCGCAACGCTCCTGTGACAGGAGTCGACAAGGTTGCGGACCTTGCGCCGCAGGCGGTTCGCCTGATTTCTAAGGTTGTACTGCTCGCGTCGCGTGGTGGGGCGCCGCTTGCGACGCTCGACGAGCGCGTCGATCTTCTCGCACAGCGCCAGGAGGCGGTTCGCCCCGCCGTTGCCTGGGAACCAGCGCAGCCGCCCCTTCAGGCTGCGCGCACGGTTCGCGTGGGCCCTCGTCGGCGCCCCGCACGCCTCGGCCGCGTCGCGCGCCGCCGCGGCCGACGCGCGTGCCGACTCGATCGCCGCGCCTTTGCCGTCGTCCTCGGCCTTGTTGCCGTACGCGACGGTGTGCTCGACGCAGTAGCCCATCTGGAAGATGCACTCCCCTGGGTCGAGCGCGACCACGCGACGCGCCGCCTCCGGCTTCACCGTCGGTGGGGGCGGGTCGACCGGCACGGCAACGCAGAGGTACCAGCTGCCGCACGGGTCGAGCGTCAGGCGGCAGTCGGTGGTGATCGCGCCGCCAGGCACCGCCTCCGTCAGCCAGAGCGGACCGAGGCTGTAGTCCTTGGGGCAAAGCTCCAGCCGTGTCCACAGCGCGCGGCCCTGCTCGCCGTCGTAGCGCCCGTCCTCGTGGTGCTTGCGTCGCTCGGGGCGCGGCCGCACGCTGACGTTCCTGATGCACTGGTTGGTGATCTCCATCGTCCACGCGCTCGGGTTGCACCGCCGCTTCAGCTTCAGCTTCCACGAGTGGACCTTCTGGCACTTGCCAGGCGGGCGCCCCTCGGCGACGTGCTGCGCGCGACGCGCGATCTCGATCTTCTTCTTCTCGCGGTTCGACATCTCCGCCTTGATCACGTCGCGCGTCGCCGAGTTGCGAATGTCGGCCGGCGTGCGAAGCAGCCACCGTGGGTCCTGGTCGGTGTCGAAGAGGAAGTGGTCGACGCACGTGTTGACGAGCTCGCCGACCTCGAACCCCAGCTCCTCGCGCTGGTCGGCCCACTTCTCGGGGTCGCGCACCGTCTGCGCCGAGAAGCGCTGGCGGAGCAGGTCCTTGCAGAAGGGCATGGGCCTCTGGGCGGGGTTGAGCGGGTCGACTCGCGTGGAGAGGACGGCCTGGTTGTAGGTGAGTCGGTACGCCCCCGCCCACTCGCGCAGCGTGCTGTCCTGGCGAAGCTTGCACTCTTGCTGGGTCTCGCCTGGGCGCGGCTCGACGCCGAGGCGCACTCGCATCTTGCGCATGAGGATCGTCTTCTCTGGCTTAGGCTCCGCCGGTGGCTTCCCCTGTTTCGCTCGCGCGCCGTCGTTCTTCTCCTTGGCCGCGGCCTTTTCCGCGGCGATCGTATCGGCGGAGACCACAGACTCGCGAGGAAAAGACATGCAGGATCGCCAGCAGGTCCTTGGTGAGCTCTGACTCTGGTGTGGTTTGTTCGGGACGATCCGTCTCGAGCACCACGATCTCCACGCCGCATCGGTCGACGAGGAGCCACTCGAGGAGCTCGTAGCCGAATCGGCAGAGGCGGTCACGGTGGGCAGCGGCAGTTGATCGTACGTCGCCTTCAAGGCATCGTTCCAAAAGGGCGCGTAGTCCCCGTCGCTTAAAGTTGAGGCCTGACCCGACGTCTTGGAAGACTTTCGGGTCTTCTTTTCCGCACAGCTCGACGAGGTGCGCCGCTTGCCGCGCGAGGTCGGCGCGCTGCTTGGAGGAGGAGACGCGGCAGTAGACGGCGTCGATCCGACCGTGGGCGACGAGTTCGTTTCCTCCGTCGCCATGGCGTCGGCGTTGATCGTCTCCTCCATCGCCATGGCGTCGAGGAGGGATGGGCCCTCGCCCATGGAAGAGGAAGACGGAGCGCCGGTGTCCACGGGCACCGGCGCGAGCGGAGGAAGGCTCAAGGAGTCGTCCTCGTCATATCTGTCGTCGTCCCCGACAACGGGTTTCTTGCCG
>MDTD01101909.1_pt1 | contig 14531 bp, 13 predicted proteins | sample 811221 | NCBI WGS metagenome assembly MDTD01 (sample SAMN05326646, study PRJNA326480) | marine metagenome | isolation source: seawater | place: Pacific Ocean: South West | collected 2011
AACCAAATAGAACAGTCATCTCCAAAAACAACATCTCCCACCACTGTCGCATTTTCAGCCAACCAACATTCTTTTCCAAAACACGGTTCTTTACCTCGACATTCTTTGATTAAAGCCATTTCTATTCTTCTATTAATTCAAGATCGACCTGTCTTTTACGAGGGCTTACTTCATAAATCCGAACCTTCACACGATCACCAAAATTATATTCTTTCTTGGTTTTTGAACCAACTATTCTAAAAGCATCTTGATCAAAATTAAATCGATCCCCCGGAATCGCGTTCATGGGAACCATTCCTTCACAGTAATTTTCATCCATACGAACATACATTCCATGATCTGCAATACCAGATATAGTACCTTCAAATTCTTCACCCATAAACTCTTGAACAAACAAAGTGTGAAAATATTTAGTGGATTCCCGTTCAGCCTCGGAAGCCTTCTTTTCATTTGCCGAAATATGCTTACAAATCTGTTCGAGACCCTTGTCAAATCTAACCCCAGTGTTCTTTATTTTATCTTCGAGCATGCGATGGATAATCAAATCTGCATAACGACGTATGGGAGAGGTAAAGTGGGTGTAATATGGAAAAGCCAGGCCATAATGTCCTATGTTTTCGACTTCATAAGTAGCCTTTGCCATCGATCTTATAGCCATCGATTGAATCATTGAATATTCATTTTTAAAGCGAATGTCTTGAAGGAGCTTATTGATATGTTTTGAAATACTTTCTGGTTGAGTTAAGTCTACTTTATATCCAAATTTTTGAATAAAAACAGAGAATATATCAAGCTTTGCCGGATCAGGAGCATCATGAACGCGATAAATACACGTCGATTTGGGTTGGTGCTCATTAGGCTTGCCTAAATACATGGCAACGTGACGGTTTGCCAAAAGCATAAATTCTTCAACAAGTTTGTGCGCGTCTTTTGAGGTTTTAATCACAACTTCCTCAGGAAAACCCTTTTCCCCTAAACGAAATCTCATTTCTTCTGATTCAATACTTAATGCTCCATTTTTGAGTCTTCGCTTCCGCATGACTTTTGCAATCTTGTCCAATAATTTGAGCTCTGAATCGTAGTCTCCCTCTCCTCCCTCAATAATTTCTTGCGCTTCTTCATAAGTGAACCTTCTATTTGAGTGAATAACTGTTTTACCGTACCACTCCTTGTATACCTTTCCACTTTCATCCATTTCAAAAATCGCTGAAAAACTGTATTTATCCTCATAAGGTCGTAGTGAACAGGCTATATTCGAAAGCTGCTCTGGAAGCATTGGAATAACCCTGTCAACTAAGTAAACAGAATTAGATCTTTTCAAAGCTTCCTTATCCATGTGGCTTTCGGGCTTCACATAATGACTTACATCGGCAATATGAACACCTATTTCAAGGTTACTATTATCAAGTCTACGTATAGAAATCGCATCATCAAAATCTTTAGCATCTAAAGGGTCAATCGTAAAAGTGAGGACATCTCTATGGTCACGACGCCTCTTAATCTCTTGTTCGTCTAACTCAATTTTTACATATTCAGCCTCGTCGATAACCTCGTTAGGAAATATTGGATCTATCCCTTGATTGTAAAGAATAGCCAGCATTTCTGCATCGTTGCTGCCAGACGCGCCCAAAACGGCAGAAACTTCACCAAACGGCGTGTTCGATCCCTTTGGCCAAGTTGTAATTTTTACCAATACTTTTTGACCTTGCTTTGCTCCGTTTATTTTGGATAAAGGAATGATAATCTGAATGCCCATCCGGCTATTATCAGGAATCAATACAGCCTCATTATGATGGATTCTTATCTCGCCTACAAATTGAACCTTATCTCTTTGCAGCACCTCTATAACAACGCCTTCATCTCTTGATTTCCCTTGTTTGACGATCTTAATTTTTACCCGATCATTTTGAAGTGCCCTATTCGTGTTTTGAGGAGCGATGTAGATGTCTCTATCATCTCCTTCACAAGATACAAAACCAGCTCCTCGCTGTGTTATGTCAATTATACCTTCCAAATAGGCACTGTCTTGAAGATCCTTAAAGGTAAAGTGATTTACTCTTTGAATGAAACCATGCTTTACTAAAAGGTTCAATTCATCGAATACATTTTGACGGGCATTGGGGTCTCTAGCATCAATAATCTGACAGATCTCCTTGTGAGTGAGCTCCTCTCCTTGATTCCTTTCAAATACTTGAATCAATAAGGGCCTAAGAGAAATTCTTTTCACGCCTTTATTACGGCGCTTCTTACTGTTTTTTGACATACAGCGAAATTAGACAATTAATTGCCAGTAGTTGTGGTATTGAGATAATCAGGGAGAATATTTACGATTCGTTAATGTTTAACGATTACTTTTCGCATAATTGACTTCATCCCTGGAACATCAAACGAAATAATATAAACACCGCTTCTAAACGATGAAATGTCAATGTTTTCAGAAGATGAAATATTCTTTTGAATGACTAAATTTCCTAATACGTCTACCATCTTCATATTAGCATCTTGAACACCATCCATTGTGATTTGAATGTAATCAGATGCTGGATTAGGAGCAATTGATACTGATATTGGTTTTGATTCTTGAACATTCAAGGCATATTCAAAACGAATATCAACCGAATCGATGTACAAAAGACCATTGTATGAAATGTAATAACGGTACTCTGCCATACCTTCATTGGCCTCGTCAGGATCGATAGTTACCTTTAATTTACCATACTCGTTTTGACCCACAGCAAAAGATCCCGAAGTCGGCGTGGTCCAAGGATTATCATTCATCTGACTCGAGGAATAGCAAGTCCCTCCGAAAGGGTCCGTTGAATGACCCCAACACAAATAGTCTGACCAACCATTTGGCACATTCATTTGATATCTTGTAACTCTCCAAGTCGCATCATTCGACCCAGTGTTATTGATATCAAAAGATATATCTACCGGATCAGCACTAGAGGTAATCACTTCATGCGTACCACCGGAAAGAACATCAGGAGAACCATTTAAATTGATTGAAACCTGTGCCGAAAATAGAAACGGGCATAAAATAAGGGCAATAAAGTATAGTTTTTTCATAAGTATTAGCAAATATAGGTTTTATATGGGAAATCGCAAAAATACATCAAATTAAGTGCCAGATATACTCCTTTACATATTTTATTTACTTTTGACTTGGCATTTTATTTGCTACTAAAGAAATAAATTTAACTTATGAAACTATCTATTACTACTTTATTTTGCTTGTTAATAGGCTTTTGTTTTAGCCAAAAAGAACATTCCACTGACTCAAAAAAACTGCCTTCTGTAGAGATCAAAAACCTTAAAGGAAAATCAGTAAACACAGCTGCAATGGGCTTTGATGGTCCGGTTATTATTAGTTTTTGGGCCACTTGGTGTTCACCTTGTAAAAAAGAACTTAATGCAATTCATGACATTTATCCAGATTGGCAAGATGAAACAGGTGTAACTCTTGTTGCAGTGTCAATTGACGATGAAAAGACAAAGGCAAGAGTTTCTCCATACATCAATGCTAAAGCTTGGGACTTTGAAATTCTTTTAGATCCAAATGGTGATTTCAAACGAGCCATGGGTGTCAATAATGTGCCACATACTTTTTTAGTCGATAGTGACGGAAATATTGTATATTCACACAACAATTATGCACCTGGTGATGAAGATGAACTCTATGAGCAGGTGCTAAAGCTGGGCTCAAAATAGAGATTCAATGAAAATAAAACTATTCATGGTAGCCTCCTTCTTATTGGGGGCTACTTTTTTGTTTGGACAAGGAACAATAAGCGGAAACGCCGAAAGCACTTTTCAATACCTTAACGAAGACACCATCATAGGTGCGAATCAACCACCAACAAAAGGCTTGATTAATTCCTATATGAATGTCTTCTACACCAATGGAAATTTTAAAGCCGGAATGCGTCTTGAGTCTTACCTACCGAGGATACAAGGTTACCCCAATCGATTTGATGGAACGGGTCTCGGCATGCGGTATGTTGGGTATTCAAATGATTTTGTTGACGTAACCTTGGGTTCCTTTTACGAGCAATTCGGCGCTGGGCTTTCGCTCAGAGCCTATGAGGATCGAGCGCTTGGATACGATAATTTGTTAGACGGTGCACGAATCATTGTCAAGCCCAAAAAGGGAATTGTACTAAAAGGCGTTTATGGATATCAGCGCTTGTCCTTTCAGCAAGGGAGAATAGTACACGCAGATGGAATCGTCAGAGGAACGGACGCAGATTTTCATCTGAACGAGATTTTCAAAAAAATGGAAAACTCTTCTCTTGACCTTACAATAGGTGCCTCTTTTGTTAGCAAATATCAAAAAGACAACAATCCCACACTGAATCTTCCAGAAAACGTTGGTTCATACGGTGGTCGGATGAAATTACTATATAAGAACTTTTATATGGATGGAGAGTACATCATTAAGGAGCAAGATCCGAGTAATGACAATGGCAATATCTACAATTATGGCCATGCCAGCGTTTTCAACCTCAGCTATACCCAAAAAGGATTGGGTATATTGGTGTCTGGGAAATCTGTCGACAACATGAGCTATCGTTCAGATCGAACTAAAGACCTTCAAGATGTTTTTATTAATTTTTTGCCCGCACTTAATAAAACTCACACCTACAATCTTGTTGCCACCTTGTATCCGTATGCCACTCAACCACTAGGAGAAGTGGCATATCAAGTTGATGTCATGTATACTTTCCTGAGAAAAACAAAACTTGGGGGCAAGTACGGAACAACTCTAGGGTTTAATTACTCCACGACCTATCAGCCAAAAATGATTGAAAACGCCAACTACCCATCGGATTCAACAGGAGTTGCTTATTCAGCCACCCCTTTTGTTATGAGTGATAGCTTGTACTGGCGAGACATCAATTTCAATATTTCAAAGAAATTCAGTAAAAAATTCTCTGGTGTCTTGAGTTATTACAACATTCAAATCAATAATGACGTAGCAAAGATATCAAACGATGCGAAAGGAGTCATTGGCTCTCATATTGGCGTTCTTGAAATGACTTATAAAATCGCGAAGAAGCACACCTTAAGGACTGAGCTCCAAGGACTCTTTGTTGAGAAAGTTAAGGGGGAAATTAATGATAAAGGAAATTGGTTTACCGCCCTTGTGGAATACACCATTTCACCTCATTACTTTTTCAGCTTCATGAATCAATACAACTATGGCAATAAGGACAAAGCCAAACGCGTAAATTACCCTATAATTACCTGTGGTTACATTAGAGGTGCCACACGATTTACCGTTTCGTATGGACGTCAAAGAGCAGGATTATTCTGCGTTGGAGGCGTTTGTAGGTTTGTACCTGCTAATAACGGACTCACCCTTAGTTATACCCAAAGTTTTTAAATATGCGTATCCTTCTAACTATTATTATTGGCTTGTTACTTTGTTCTTGTGATCACGTTGACAATCCTTATCCCCCAGAGATTAACATTGATCTAGATACGACTCTCTACCCAGGACTTTGGTCTGATTATGAAAATAATGAATGGCCTTCTTTTGAGCAAAACACAAACGTTAACAGAAACGTTCTTATTGAGGACTTTACTGGACACAAATGTGTCTTTTGTCCAGCCGCAGCAGACCTTGCGCATGATTTACATATGGATAACCCCACGAGAGTTTATACTGCCTCAATTCACGCAGGACCAGATGGAATAGGAGACTTCCAAAGTATATCGCCACCTGACTATCCTACGGACTTTACAAATGCTGAGGGAGTTGAGATCGGATTATATTTCGGTGAAAATGATGGAGGTTTTCCTGGAAATCCAAGGGGAACAGTAAATAGAGTAAACAATGGCACAATCTTTCAAAGTCCTGTTCAATGGTCCAGTATGGTCAGTGAACAGCTATCAGGAAATGATTTAAAAGTGAATATTCAATCTGAACTGAATTACTATGAGCAAACAAAAGGTGCTTTTCTGCATGTAGAGGTTGATCCCCTTGACGAAAGTGTTGCATCAAATTTAAATGTGGCGGTTTATCTTTTAGAAGACTCATTAGTTGGAGATCAAAAGATGAGTGACAACTCGCACAATACAAGTTATGTTCATAGAGATATTCATAGAGGTAACCTTAATGGAGAGGCTTTTGGCCGATTACTTTCGGGTGATTATTTAATTGGAGATAAATATTACATTGATTACAGCTTTGTTGTGCCAAATCAATTAGATGATTTGTACAATCCATCTAATATGCACCTTCTTATTTATGCCTTCAATAAAGATACCTGGGAAATCTATCAGGTGATTAAACAAAAAATTACCAACTAACGTCGTTAACTAAATTTTAACGATTCAGCTGCGATTTCGTTCTTTTTTGATTCTTTAAAATCCTATATTTGATTAGATAATTGAATTATGGCTTTAAGGCAACACCTTTCTCAAAAACTCGAACAACGTCTTTCCCCTCAGCAGATACAACTGATGAAATTACTTCAGGTACCTACTATGGAACTTGATCAACGAATCAAACAGGAAATAGAGGAAAACCCAGCACTTGAAGAAGGCAAAGATCTAGAAGACGATGATTTTTCGAACGAGGATTCTTTTGAAGATGATGGTGACGGGGACGAATTTGATATCTCCGATTATTTAGACGACGATATTGCAGACTACAAAACCAAATCCAGTAATCAATCAAAGGATGATGACGATAAAGTAATTCCTTTTTCCGGAGGCAATACATTCAGGGAAAGGCTTTCTGAACAGCTTCAGATGCTTCATTTGGACGACACTCAAAAAACCATTGCAAATGTATTGATAGGAAACCTAGATGAAGCAGGCTATTTAAATCGAGACATTGAAGCCATCGTTGATGACCTTGCTTTTTCGATGAATGTACAGACCTCAGAAGAAAATATTGAGCTGGTCCTTAAAATGATACAAGATTTAGATCCAGCAGGAATTGGCGCTCGTGATCTTCAGGAATGTCTATTGATTCAAATCAACAGAAAACAGGATGGAAATATTTCCCGGTTCACAGCAAAAAAGATATTGGAGAACTTTTTTGAGGAATTTACCAAAAAACACTACGATAAAATTTCCAAAAAACTTGAAATTAACGAAAACGATTTAAAAGAAGCCTTTGAAGAGATATTGAAATTAAACCCAAAACCAGGTGGTTCATCGAAAGGTTCATCTAAAAACTTTCAACAAATCATTCCAGACTTTATATTGAGCGAAAATGACGGTCAATTGGAATTGACATTGAATTCAAGAAATGCTCCAGAGCTTAGAGTGAGTAAGGAGTATGAAAAGATGCTTCGATCCTATTCTGAGGGTGCAAAAACCTCAAAATCAGAAAAGGACGCTATCACCTTTGTTCGACAAAAACTGGACAATGCAAAATGGTTCATTGATGCTATTCGGCAAAGGCAACACACCCTGTTAATGACAATGACTGCAATCATGCAATATCAGAAGTCGTACTTTGTCACAGGAGATGAAACGAAATTAAAACCGATGATCCTCAAAGATATCGCGGACATCGTAAACCTTGACATATCTACTGTATCCAGGGTGGCCAACAGTAAGTACGTCCAGACCCATTTCGGTGTTTTTTCGCTGAAGTATTTTTTCTCTGAATCTTTATCAACGGAAAGTGGTGAGGAGGTATCAACCCGAGAAGTAAAAAAGATTTTATCAGAAGCTGTAGATTCCGAAAACAAAAGAGCACCACTCACCGACGAAAAGCTTATGAACCTGCTAAGAGAAAGGGGATATAATATCGCGAGAAGAACAGTTGCAAAATATAGAGAGCAGCTTAATATTCCTGTTGCTCGAATGAGAAAGGAATTGTGATGATTGCTCGAATTGCCCACATCATTTCATGGGTTTTTCTGCCTTTATTTATACCTCTTTACGCCCTATTAATAACACTATATACACCATCAAGTGAGAAAATATTAAGCAATGCTTCGCTGTTCGAATTACCAGATGAATTGAAGACTCAATTACTTTTTCTGTTCATCATTTTTGGAACAGTCGCTCCAGGATTATCATTCATCCTGATGTATCGAAGAGGTCTAATTACGACAATCGAGATGGATAATCGGAGTGAACGAAGTATACCTTTATTCATTGTCCTCTCCTATTGTGTGATTTTGTTTTTGTTGTTCTTTTTTAAGGCGCCGAACCTGGTTTTACCACGTTATATTTATGCACTACCACTTACTGGCGGGGTTATTTCCGTTTTATTTATTGTGATTAACTTTCGCACGAAAATCTCCCTACATGCCGCTGGAACAGGTATCCTAACCGGGTATTTTTGCGCCTTTGCAACACAACAATTACAGTTCAACTATTTGCTTATTTTAGTTGCTTTAATGATTTCTGGATTGGTCATTTCTGCTCGTCTTGTGCTAAACAAACACACGCCATTTCAGGTTTATTTGGGTTGGATTTTAGGATTTTTAGTTGCCTTCGTATGCAATATGTACTACCCTTTTGGATTAATTTAATAGGTCTTTAAGCCAGTTCAACTCATATAAAAAAACCTCCTTTCGTTCAGGCTCATTGTGCAATTCATGGTAAAGCCCGTCCCATATTTTAGAGGACACATGGTCTCTTGCGTTTTTTATAAACTCCATTGTTCCTTCTGGTGAGGTCAAACGATCCTCAGATCCATGCATAATGAGGAGAGGTGTCGTAATTTCATGGGCATGATCAATCGCATACTGCCCTGCAAAATGTACATTGATAAAAAATGAAGACGTGATTCGGTCATGAACTAAATGGTCATCTTCATAATCCCTAACCACTTGAGATGTTCTGGTTAAAGCGGGCTTTTCTAATTCAGTGGGCTGTGAGAGACTTGGCCAAATATTCGAGCTAAGTTTGGCCAATATGATTTTCCATTTTGGTGGCTCAAATCCAAGTTTTAAGTATGGACCAGTCACAATAGCCCCAGCAACCTTTCTTTTTCTACGCAATAGAAAATTCAATATTAAATTACCCCCCATACTGTGGCCAAACAAAACGACAGGAACTCCGGGGTAATCAGAATTTACCTTGTCGAATACCCTATCAATATCATGCATTAAGATGTCGTAGCTCGGGGTATGACCTCTTTTTCCTTCGGATGACCCATGGCCTCGAATATCAAAAGCCACAACGGCGAAACCAGCTTCTGTGAAATATTGTGCCATCTCTGAATAGCGAAGCGCATGCTCCCCCATTCCATGAGTCACCACAATAACACCCTTCTTGCTTTTCAGCTGATTCGAAAATAAATTGATTTTCAAGTCATCCTTTGTTTTTAAAGTAGTGTATGGCTTCATTTTAAATTCAATTATTTTTCTTGAAGATACAAAACTAATCGCCCTATATGAATGAAAAAAGATATTTCCTATTTGGTTAGGATGACCAATTAAATTGACGTACGATAAACAGCTGTAATCATATAACTTTCAATCGATACGGCATATTGTCAATGGAAAAAGAAAAAATAAACGAAGCGTTGTGATGAACTTCAACAGATATGATGTTTTCAGATTTTAATCGAAAAGTAACCGGAACCTCTCTGCCCAATAGGTCTATCACTTTAAAGTCGTTTATTGAGGTATGATCTATCCCTCTTAATTCAAATACATGCGCTGAAATTCTTTTTAAAAGGTACTGATCTTTATCAACGAAATTACCAATATTTCCTAATGGTGGCTCCACAATTATGTTCTGTACGACGGTATCGTTGGTGCAAGCATTGTAGGCGATAAGCTGAACTTGGTATTCTCCTGAATTACTATAGGTGTGCTCAGGGCTTGAATCGGTGGAGGTGTTTCCATCACCAAAATCCCAAAAGATAGAATCCGTATGATCAACTGTCTCCTCAAATTCAACAGTGAAGCCAATTCCGTCATGATTGCATACAAAATTCACTTCAACCAAGGAGTCATGATGTTCAAGTCCCCAAACATCCATGCTATCTAATACTGACAATGCTGCCGCTTGTTGTAAAATACTTGCTACACTCTCCTCAAGACCTCCAGAAAAGGACGACCCTTCCGGTGTTTGATGAAATATGGATGCAAAAAAAGTACAAGCAGAAAGATAGGAACCGGCAAGACCGGGATGAGAACCGTCACCTGAATATAAATTAATTTCGGGATGGTTGTCTCTTACATATTTCCATGCGACACCAACTGGTGCAACAACTGAATTGGATGAATCTGCGAAACGCAGGTAGGCATTTCTAAGTCGATAATTCATCTTATCAAATGTATTGATGGAATCCCATTGAGGGTCTCCATTTTCTCGACCCCAAGTCATAAAAAACATAGCTTGTGAACAACTAGAAATTTCATTGGCGCTATCCGCAAGCTGAACTGCGTATGGCAATGTTTGAGTATTGACCTGTCCAAAAGGAAACGATGGTTCTTGGCTCTGTGCTTGCAAAACGACATAATTCCAATCGCTAGAATTCATCTTTTGATAAGAACTCGGATCATTGGCATGAAATTGCATGGTGGCACCTCCATTTGTTTTGGTGTCTACAAAGGTTGATTTCCCTTTAGAGACAGCTATGTTTTGAAAGAGGGAAGGCAGGTTGTTGACATACGTATAGCTGTTGCCTATGAATAACACAGATGCGCTATCTTGTGCATGAAAACAAGTACTGAAGATTAAAAGAGAAAAAAATGATAGTAGTCTTTGCATAAAAATTAATGCCTGTTTGGTATGGGCATCAGATGAACGAAAAAGAGGTGTATTCGGTTGCTTTAAAGTTACGCTTCTTATTGAACTGATTATGAAAACAAGGTACAATTTATTATCTTCGCTCCCTATTTAAATTAAAACTCACATTATGAAAAAACTTATCCTTGGCGCTGCAATTGCTCTTCCACTCATTTTCAATGCTCAACTAATGAGTGAAAATTTTGACACATACGCTGATGGCGATATTTTAAGTATTGTGGGCTCATCGAATGGATGGGGAGAATGGAACGGTGGTTCCGGAACATCAGAATCCAATACTGCAAGCTCGATGTTTGCTCTTTCAGGCCTCATTTCTGGAAAAGCAATTGGAGGGAACAATGGTGTTTGGACTTGGACTGATATTACTGAAGGGACAATTAGATTCAGTATGCAGTTGTATGTTCCAGACGAAAGTAATGGTGCTTTTATCGGTTTGGGAGATGCCGCCATGACTTCTCAACCAAACAGCATCAACGTATTGGGAGATTCATTACTGTTTGCATTAGACTGGGGGGCTCAAGCCTTAATAGGGAGCCCTGTAACGATTGTATCTGACTCTTGGATTGCCATAGATTTCATTTTGGATATCGACAATCAAACCTCAGAATTTATTGTGGACGGAACGAGTATAGGAACCGGAGGAACATCATTTGGTGCGGGTCTTGGCTTTGGCGGAGTCAACTTTTGGGGAGAAGCTCTCAATCCTTTTACAGGAACTCAGTTGCCGGCAGAATATTATTTTGACGATTTATCAATCGTTGATCTTCTTGCAAGCCTAGAAGAAGAAAATATCTCCTCTATACATATTACACCTAATCCTTCAAACGGACAGTTTTCAATTAGCTTTAATGATTTTGATTTTGATAAGGCGAAGATGACCATCTCAAATATAACGGGAGCAGTTATCTACTCTGAATCATTGAATTCAGTTTCAAGTGCTGTAAAGAACTTTAATTTAGACCTCAATAGTGGTTTATATATCGTTCAAGTTACTGATGATTCAAACGAATTTACTTCAAGAATTGTGATAAAGTAAATCCTAAAAGAAAGTTTGGAAAATTTCGGTCCCTGGAGCATTAGTAAAAAAGCCTGCTTAGGTTAATTATTATCCTTGTGTTTTCTAAAATAAATAAAGGCAGCCGACCTTCCCTTTATTTTAGTTAGATTTGTTTTACATAAATGAAAATTTTTAGACATGAAAAAAATGTATTTCGCCTTTATAATGTTGGGTCTTATTACAAGTTGTGGTGGTGGAAATCCCGCTGGAAGAGCCAATGATTTATGCGCATGTGCTCAGGATGCAGGAATTGATTTTGACGGGATAAAAAATGAACGAGACCTAAAGCGACTTGGTCGTAAAATGGAAAGGCTTTCAAGGAAAGACGAGATGGAAGCAAAAGAATGCGTTCTTGAAGTAATGAAAGGTGTGCAATCTGACATAAAAGAGATGAACGATAAAGAAACAGCAGAATATATGCGTTCTATGGCTAAAGCGGCTCTTGATACAGAGTGTGCCCTAGAAGCTATGGAAGACTTCGAATATGATGAGATGAAGGATGCCATAGATGATGCAGTTGATTTGTTAGAAGATGATATAGATTAACACAGATATTCATTTGATGCAAATAATACCATCAATATTCACTGAATAAAAAAAGCAGCTAACTGCTTTTTTTATGATTAAATCTTTCAAAAAAACCATTAAAAGTACACCTATCCAATATGGTGCTTGTATTCGAGCGATAAACTAATGAATTTTGTTTAAATTTAAATAAATAATGACTTAAATAAAAAAGATGAAAAAAGTCTATCTTGCCCTATTGATGTTAGGGCTTATTTTGACCAGTTGCGGTGGTAATGGATACACTATTAACGAAGAAGAAGCTCTGGAACAGCTTGAACAAATTGCCAAAGACGAAAAGGAGGCACAAAAGACGTTTGTAGAAGATCTCAAAAGCTGGAAACAAGAAAAAGACAAGATTCTGAGGGAATACGGCGGTAAAGAACGCAAGCTTTTTAAAAAAGTAAAAAAAGATGATGAAAACGCCATAGACGCCTTGGAAGATTTAAGGGCTCTTGACATAAAGTTACAACTGGCTATCTTTGACATGGAAAAGGAGATTCAGAGACGTGAACTGGTTTGGTATATTTCACAACGCGACATCACAAACCTGATGGATGATGAGGATCAAGAAGATTGGTATGAAGACACTGAGGACATTTGGAAAAAAAAGCGTAAAGCAAAAGGCAAGTTCGATGAGAAAGTATGGAAAATTTGGAACTCTGAAACACCAGCAGGCAAAAGCGCCTACGACGATTATTAAACTTTAATTTTAATTCTTTTTACACATAAATTAATATGAAAAAAATCTATTTCGCCTTTATAATGTTAGGGCTTATTTTGACAAGTTGCGGAGGCGGAGGGGCTTCCAATAGAGCATCCGATTTATGCGATTGTTTTAAGGACGCAGGGATTGATTTTGATGGCATTGAAGACATCAATGATCTCGATAAAATCGCAAACAAAATGGAAAAGAAAAAAGGACAAAAATGTGTTCTTGCTGTAATGGAAGGGATAAAAGAGGACATCAACGATATGGATGATAAAGAAACGGGGAATTATCTTAGAGATTTTATCAAAGCCATGTTAGATACTGAATGTGTTTCTGAGGGCATGGAAGATATGGAGTTTAAAGACATGAAAAAAGAGTTGAAAAGAGAAATAAAAAGAATGAAAAGAAGAATGGACGATGATGATGATTACTATGGCTATGGAGAGGCCTCCGCCGAAGCTGGACCGGCTGAATATTATGATGATGGGAATTATTACGAAGAACCTGGTTATGAAGAACCTGGTTATTATGAGGGTGATGAGTATTACGATGAAGAATATTATTATGAAGATGAAGAGTATTACGATTACGAAGATGCTACTGAAGAGGCAAAAGCTTATGACGATGATTGGGACTTCTAAAATCTCACTAGATTAACAAATTAAAAAGCAGCTCAGGCTGCTTTTTTTATACACAAAACTTATGTTTTGTAATTTTGAACCATAAATTTATCAATATGAAAACACCACTCATAATTTCATACCTCCTTATTGGACTGGTTTCATGTACGGATACCACAAGGGATGAAATACCAACTATTGATAAACGGCCTGGCAGCTCGGAAATAAAAGATATACAAGAGCCTATTGAGGTTTTTGACACCCTACCTAAAATGCCTGATGATATTTCGGGGCGGGTGAACAGGACGCTTAATTTCCCTTTCCTCCTTAATCAAGATGCCATTAACGATCTGAACCTATCTGACAATGTACTTTCTCAAGAAGAGGTTGAACTATTATCACAATACATGATGATTAAACCTGGGTTTAGTGATATAGAATCTCGATTAGATTCCTACTTCTATTACAATCAGCTTATTGACTCTATTGGTGAAGAGGCGTATCAAAATCAAATTGACCTTGGAATGACTCAATATTTTGATGCTTATTTACATTATCGTGTGAATTTAACCAAGAAAAAATATTTGTTAATCTGGTCATTGGATTACGGCACGTATGAAGCTTGTCCGTATTATGAAGGACAGTATATTCTTGGGACCTTATGTGCGGATGGTAAGATATCAAACACCGTGTTTTTAGGGGAAGATTCAGGAGGAGGAGATCCTCCGTATATGAGCAGTGTATTCGCTGGTAGTGATGTCTGGGACACTTATATTGAGGTAAAGCTTTTTGAGGAATTTACTGAAGATTCAGAAATATCCGAGGAAGATGAGGATCATAC
>MDTD01051370.1_pt1 | contig 14528 bp, 7 predicted proteins | sample 811221 | NCBI WGS metagenome assembly MDTD01 (sample SAMN05326646, study PRJNA326480) | marine metagenome | isolation source: seawater | place: Pacific Ocean: South West | collected 2011
CCAAATGCGCCTCCACCCGCAAGCCCTCCTGCAATATCAGCAACACCACTTACTAGTGCGTTTGTTGCATCTGCTCTAGCTTTATCAGCAGCAGCTGCTCTTTGTTGTGCCATACCTAATAATGTACTTTGCTTTTTGTAATCCATTACTTGGCTTTGTCTTTCGCCCGCAGCAACTAATTGTTGTCTTCTTGCCTCGCCTTGTGCTCCTAATATTGCATTTCGTTGTTCTTGTTGTGCAATACTAGCTGATGCCTGCTGAGCTGCTTGTGCCTGTGAATTAGCTAATGATTGTGCTAAAGCAGCAATACCTCCGCCACCTGCGGCAGCAGCTAAATTATTCATTATATTTGCGGCTCCTTGAGAAGATTGTTGTGCTGCAAAATCAGCAGCCTGTGTATTTACGGTAAGATTTTGGAATGTATTTGTAATATTTTTATAAGGATTAGATGTATCTGTAGCTTCAAAATCAGCTTTTCTTCTAGCCAACTCTTGTCTAGCCCGTCTTTGCTCTCTTCTTCTTTTACCTCCACCAAATAAACTACCAACAGCTTTTACAACACCGCCTACAGCTTTAGCTGCCATTGCAGCGGGATTTGCAGCGGCAAGAGCAGTTTGCGCAAGTCCTGCGCCTACATTTATTACAGTGTTACCTGATGAGTCTGTTGTGGTTGTATCTTCGGTGGTTGTATCTCCACTTGTTGGAAAATCTTCACCAAAACCATATCTATCTGCCATATTTTAATTTTTTATATATTTATTATTACGTATTAACTACTTATACTAATTTCACTACCAACAGAGTATATCTCTTTAGATGTTGTTTGTATATTTTGCATTTTAACTTTTGCAAAATATCCTAATAATCCACTTGTTTGCCATCTTGCGTCTTTTACATAAAGTATGTATACTGCAGTTGATGAACCTGCTGATTCACCAGTTCCGTCGGTTGATGCAGTAACTGTTGTTGCTGTTTTACCGGTAATTATACCGATTAAATTATATCCTCCATGGCCTAAGTACTCATATAGTTTATCACCAATTTGTAATTCAGGCGGTATTCCTGCATTAACAGTAAGGGTAACAGTTGTAGAATCAGTTGATCTAGAATTCCAGGTTCCTATACCTTGTACGTTTAATGCTTTTGTATCAAGTGTTGTTTCAGTTTCTGAAATACCTTTAATATAGTTAAAATATTTATTTTCTTTTTGTATAAATGAAGTTATTTCCCCGTCTTGTTGATCTGTTACAATACTAGCGCATGTCCACCCTGAATCACCTTCATAATTTAAAGTTCTAAAATTTTTCATATTTGCTGGTGATTGATTTAATAAAAATTCTACATAAGGTATGGATGCTGATCCATAAAAATTACCATGAGCAGTGTTTATATGGTGTTCAAATATATGCCCATTTTTAAATGTAAAATATTTATTTTCTAAACTAAATCCAGCCTCAGGTATAAATGATTTTCTACTTACCCATCCATTTATTGATTCTGAAAAAGAAATAGTACTATTAGCGTTTGTTGGATGTGTACTAATATTATATTGATGTTTTTTAACATCATAAGAGCCAACCATTAAACCAGTATTACCAGCTAATGAATCTCTAAAAAAATCTTTCATTCCATAATCTGATATTGCTTCCATTCCATCCATAGAATGTCTTACAACTACGCCATTTCTTCTATCTGTAAAATAAGACCTATGCGTATATGCTGCAAAACTTTCTGGATTAGTAGATATACCGTAGTTTGAATTATAAGGTACAGCTTGTCCTAATACAGCTTTATTCGATGTTATATTAACATTCCCGTCGGCATTAAATAATGCGTCTTTATTTGTTAATATTTTTACAACTTTGTTTTCACAATAAGCTATTATGTCGTTATATCTTGTGTGAAGCAATTGTATACTACCATAATCTGGGTTTATTTCTTTTGTAATATCTTCGGCAATAATAAATTGATTTAATCTATTTATTGCGTTTTTACCATTATATATTTGAGAAAATATTAAATTATTTTTTAATGTTTCTTCAATATATGGTTTATCTTCAAACACTGTAGATACTCTTACTCCTTTACCAATTGCAGGTGTATTGAAATCGTCTCTAATGGTTAATGATTCAACACCATTTTCAAAAGTAAAACAATTATAATAAGAAAGTACATTGTCATTACCGTGATTACTAGATACTGTAAATATTTCTTGTGTTTCAAAATATATATCAATATCAGTATCATCTTTTGGTAATACTTCAAATATAGGTGGTTCAGGTATACCTATTAATTCATCTTCTTTTCTAAACTTTAATACTGATATTTGCATTACATTATCAGCATTTCCAGGGTTACCTTCAGTTTCTTTATCGCCATTAAAAATTAAATCTTGCGCTAATTGTTTATCTAGCTTTATTAGGTATACAGCCTGTCCGTCATCAAAATCTTGAAAATTACCAACTTTTGCGCTGCCATCTAATTGTGCGTTAGTTGTAACACCTCTTTCAAGATATTTAAATACTCTTGTTACTTTATAAAGTTGATTATCTATTGCTTTACCAGCAGCTACCTGAGCGCGTGATCTATCAAATCTTAAATATACATCATCATTGTCTGTATTATAAAGATTTTTATTTGAAGGCGATTCTTCAAGACCTGTAATAAGAGGCAATGTCGCATAGTTCCCTCTTGAGTCTGTAAATGTTTTATCAGTTCTTATAGCAAAGTGATAACCATTATCTAACTCATCATTTGTAACAAAACCTCTTAATGGTAAATATGATTGTCCTTCTCCAAAATTAGCTTGACTTGCAACTAAATGATTTGTATCTCCTCTAAAACCACCCTCCATTGGCGTTTTTGGGTCAGAACCACCAACTCTTGTTACAGATGAGTCAGTATTTTTTAAACCACCGCCATACATATGAAATTGTCTTGGGTCATCGTCTCTTTGATTACCGTCTAAAGATATTGTGCTTAAAACTTGTAAATTATTTAAATCTTCCTCACCTTTTAATTCTTGTAATAATGTAGAATTATTTTTTATTTTTATAAAAAATTTACCCTGGTATTCTTCTTTACCGCTTTCATCTACAGTATCTACTATAACCATTTTAACTCCACCTCCATAAGAATTGGTTGATCCGTCTAAAGTATCGTCTCCACCAACTAATGTAGCACCTGCATTAACAGTGCCATCAGTCATATCAAACAGCTTGTCTTGCTCAAAATTTTCATAAAGAATTTTTACATCGTCACCAAATTCTTCAGTAAAATGTAATTCAAAATCATTATCACCTGGTAAATCTATTTCTTTATTAGCAACGGTATAAATATCTGTTTCACCAGCACCAGTAACAAACTTTACTTTAGCTCCGGGGTTTAAAAGATTATATGCCTGTGTGCTAACACCATCTGTAGTATCACTTTCTATAACATTACCATTATTTATGTTATTATCTTGAAACCTAAACATTGTGCTAACAGTTATTCTGTTTCTTCCAGGCACAGGTGTTGATCCTGGTTTTAATAAATGCTGGTCTCTATCTTGCTCTAGATTTTTACTAAAAACAAATATATCTGGCACATAAACTTCTTTCAAAGGCTTTGCTAAAAAAGGTGGTGGACCTGTTGTAAATTTATCTAATACTTTAAATTCTTCCGTAATATCAGAAACATTATTTCCTCTTTTCTTTTTTAATACTATAGCGTCATCAACATCAACTTTATTAACATCTGCAGATGGTACGGCTATATATATAAAACCTTCTTTATCTTGATAAAAGCTATCACCAATAAAATTATGAGTTGTAGATGAAATTTCTTTTATAAAATATTTATATGAATTAGCAAATGTAGGTGCATTAGAAGTTGTTTTAACTGTAAATTGCGTCATAAATGAAGCGCTTTCTTGATCAACTTTTATTATACCACTATCATCAGTTAATACTGGTGTTTGTCTACCAAACTCATCCATATATACAATACCAAACTGATATGTTCTTTTTGATTTTATAGATTGTCTTTCATCTCTATTTGAAGAGCCCGGATTATATCTATTTTTTAATTCTATTTCAAAAACAGGTTTTACATCTGCGCCATTAGAATCTATTAAATTAAAATTTTCTGTATAATTACCATATATTAATCTATTGGCAGTAATTTCTTGTGCTAGTGCTTTTCTAGGCACATTGTCGAATAATCTTAATAATTGATTTGATGGTAATGTTTTAAATATTTGATCATCTTTTACAGTAAATGTGCTGGCAATAGTTCCATTACTAGCTCTTTTAATTGTATCAACAAGATAACAATTTGTACTTACAGAATCTTTATATATTACATCTATTTCATCAACGTCGGCATGTATATTATGTGATAAGCCTGTTAAAGTTAATGCCCTAAGACTATTAACCATAGCTAAATTTGCACCTGCTTTTATATCATATTCTATTCCAGTGCCTGCCCCTACAGTGGGGTCTGGTAAAAATGCAGCATTAGAAAATGAAGAAAAACAAGAATATTGTCCGTTATTATATTTATATCTATATGCAAATCTAGGAAACTTTTCTTTAAATAACGGCTCATCTTCTTCTAATATACATGTAAACGTTACTGGACCGCCTGGTGATTTTTCTGAAATAGTTAATAATGTTGCATTAGAAAACACACCTGCGTTGCTGCCTCCTTGTTGAGTATAATTACTAGCTAATTTTACTCTTGCTTTAATTGTTTTTATAGTATTATCTGATTCTGTAAATTTATGGGTCAATATAATTACGTCATTAGCTTGATAATTTGGATCTGTTGCCGTTCCGTTAGCGATTTTAAATTTACTAACGCCTGTTTGAGAAGATGAAAATTGAAAGCCAATATCTACTGAACTTACTAAATTACCAACGCTATCCTGAGACCCAAAGTCTACATCTACAAATATAGGTGTACCGCCTGCAGTTCCTTTATCATTTCCACCGCTAGCTCTAACAGAACTACTCATGGTTAATAATGGCGCTGATAAAGGTGATTTTTTAATAACAGTTATTCTTTCAGCTGTTAAGCCTGATGTTGTTCCCGCTGAACCAGAAGTTTGTCCTCTCCAATATTCAATATCAATTTGTCTAGGCTCATTTAAATTATCTGTAAAAAATAAAAAGCCATCTAAAACATTAGTACCTGTTATATAATTATTAGTATTAAAATTTAATACATTTCCGCTATCAACTAATATTGTATCATATGTGTTTGTAGCATAATCCCATTCAGCAATTAAATCTTTAGCTGAAGAAGTTATAAACCAATACACCTTACTGTTCTCAACATCTTTAGCTACACCTATACATTTTGCATTAGTTAAGCTAATTGTATCTCTTTGTGTATTGCCTAAAATATTTTTTAATGCCCCTACATCGCTTCCATCAGAATAGTCAACGTCTATATTTAAAGCATCTCTATATTCACCATTAGGAACTAATCTTTCATCAAGGTCTTTATTCATTTTACCTTTAATAAAAGCATTTTTAATTTCTGGCATACTCTAGTGTTTAATTCTTTTTGATTTATTTCTCATTACTTGCGCTAGCTCGCGCGGATTAAGATTTGCTAATCTTATTTTTGCATTTCGCATTGCCGCGAATCTATCTCTTTTGTATCTATTTATTACATATTCAGGTGCATTTGATCTTGCACTCATAACAGCATATACTATGTGTTTATATATTGCTTCTTCTGCAAACTTATGTACACGCATTTCTGAATCAGTGCCCATACCATCAGAAACATATTTTAATGTTATTGTTTGATTAACTAGTTCAGAGCTAAAATGTATTATACCTCCAATTTCGTCTATGACAAAATGTCCATTTTTATTTGTTAATTCTGGATTAATACCATATCTTTGCCCAAATTCAGTAATTCTTTCATTTAAAGAATCTATATTGTTTAAATTATTATCATTATCTGTTCCAGCATTTAAATTTGCGTCTTTAAATCTTGTTTGAGTTGCTGGCGTTTGTAATAATAGGCTATCATCATCATCAAACAGATAAGAACCAGTACTATTTTGTGCTATTGATTCTGATGGAATTGATGTATGTCTAGCTGGATATAGGTGATGTTCTACCCCTAATTCATCCACTCTTGATATTTGTACATAATCAACATAATCTTGGGGCATAACCATAGATAAACTATCAGGAACATCTATTTCTTGTATTTTTTCAACCTTTGTTAAATCATAACTAAACTCTTGTATACCTCTTTTAGCATGAAATAAAACATCTGTTCTTTTTATTCTAGGTATAATTTTATCTTGGCCTACATAAGAAACCATAAAGTTGCTTACTATGTCGTTCAAAGATATATATCTGTAATTACCAGCTATTATAGGATTTGTAAGTTCAACTTCAATAATATCACCTGCAGATCTACCTGATGTAAATATTATTTTACCAGCATTAGAACCTGTTTGAGAATAATTATATAAATTATCGTCAACCTCTGTTCCGTTTACAAAAACAATAAATTTAGATTTTGAAGTTGGTAGAGGATCTAACGTTAATAAAAACTCAGTTTGATTCGCGGTAGCTGTAAATTTTTGTCCTGGTGTATAATATTGATATTGTGTTTGATTTATAAATCCCATATCTTATGCTTTTTCTTGTTGTATACTTTTTGTATCTTCTCCGCTAGCCACTGCATAAATAGAATTATCTTTTATTACAATACCTGCCAGCGCTAATATTTTAATTACTAATTCTGTTTCTTCAGATTCATGAAGTTCAAAATTAACTGAATTTGCTACATCATATAGCCCAGTACCACTGTTTGCAGCCCAAGCAACATTTGTAGGAACCTTTATATAGTTTACAAATATACCAGATGTTATTTGTGTATTGTCTGTACCATAAACTTTTATGCCAGCATTATCTCTTATATAAATAGGGTGTTCATTTGTAGGTTTGGCTAAAGGTGATCTTCTAATATATAGCCATTCTTTTTGTGTTATTTGCTCTATTTCTCTACAGCTAGGACAGTTGTTTAATATAGAGCCTAATCGGTATAAATCAGCCGGTAAAGTTGTACCTCCTGAAACTGATACACCAGTTTTTTCAAATATACTGATTTTTTCTTCAAGTATATTTAACATGTCGGCATAGTCCGTTTGATTACCAGGTATTCTTCCAAACTGATTTAAGTCATAAAAATACTGCTCAAATATATCAAGCTGGGCTTGATTTGCAATAGTGTTAAACTCCTGAGGCGTAAGATAGCCTCGTTGTTCTTTATTTGTTATAGCTAATACTCTTTGGTATACTGTATTTACGTTTACTGCCATTATATTATTATTATAGGTTAAAGGCCCACAAAAGCAGGCCTCTACCTACATTTTGTTTACTTTAGTTTCTTTTCAATTGTTTGATATACTTCAACACCTTCATCGGTCTTAAAATATGATGCTAAAGCAGAATATGGATTTTCATCAAATGGAACTGTCATAAGTTTTCTATCATTTGTACCCCACATAAATGTTCTTTGATCATTAGAAAGTTTTATAATACCCATTTCAGTAGCTTTAATACCAACATTTCTAATATTTATGTTTTCATCATTTGCTAATTCTAAGAACAAATAAGGATTTTGCCTAGCAAATAGTAATCCATCTCTTTTAATCTCCTTAGAACTCATGTTAGATACCTTATTTCCGTACTCTGATCTTAATATAGCTTCCAGTCTGTCTACATCTAGCGTTTGTGCTAAATTTAATGCACTAATTTCTGCTTCAAGATATTCCATATCACTTTCAGCAATTTTTACAGGATTATATTCTTTAAATTTTTGACCATTCCAAGGATGATAATCTAAAAATTTTTGTAATACTTGTTTTTCTTTTGGTACATATAATTGCCCATCTCTAAAAATAATTTGACCTAGTCTTTCTGGCCCTTTCATTTCATCAACAAATATTGTTTTTTGATTTTCACAATATTTTATCTCTCTTTCATAGCCTAATTCTTCATCAAACCAATAAATTGCCCTGCTTTTTAATATATATACAATAGGTGTTTGATTTAAATTTAATTCATACACTTTGTCTTTATATATTGGTTTTTGTTGTTTTTTAACCTCAACTGGTTTTTTTATAACTTGTTCAACTTTTTGTTCAACAGGTTTTTGTTTTTTTGTTTTTTCCATAATATAATATAATATAAGTTAAAATAAAAGGGCGGGGTGCCGAAGCACCCGTTCCTTTATATTAATTGTTAAGAGTCAAATCTGATAAAGTTATTAGCAGCTTGTACTACTAAACATCTTTCAGAAAGATAGTGTACTTCCATCTTATCAATACCTGATGCAGTAGCTCCGCCAACTGATCCAGTAATCCAAGACTTCATTCTTCTATCATCTACTTCAGAAGCTCTATATCTTACGTGTAAGAAAGGTCTTCTAACATTTTTACCTAACATTTGGTCATACACTGAAGATGTACCAGCAGGTACTAAAAGTCCTTTTAATCCACCTACTAAACCTCTTGTAGAAGCATCATTAAGATATTTCCAGTCAGTTTTGTAGAAGTCATAAGAACCTCTTCTAAATCCGTTAAAACCTAAGTTAAGAGCCATGTCAGCTGAGTTTTCAAATACACCGTAATTAACACCTCCAACAGTGTGAGGGTTTAATCCAGCAAGTATATCATCAATAACTAGATTAGCGTCTCTATCTAAGAATAACATATTTTCTTCAATAGAACCTTGCTTATCTAATTCTTTTAATAAATCATCAAACTCAGATAATACAGCGCCAGCATTAAATTGATTAGTCGCAACGATACCTCTTGAGCCGATTGCAGATAATAAACCTTCAGAACCAGCTGGTATAGCTGCAGCAGCAGTTGAATCAGATTTTTCTGCTTCAATCATTGTCATTTCTAAATAGTCTTCAAATCTTACTCTAGTATCTCCTTCAGATTTTAAATACCATAGGTAACCTGCTTGTCCAGCTTCTCCACTTACTTCAACCCACCCAATTTGAGCAGTATCAGAACCAGAAATTTCAAAGTGATCTTTGATAATCATTGGCTTATTAGTGAAAGATTTGAACACAGGCTCTACAGAATTTAACATGGTATCAGTACCTTTTCCGAATTCAGAACCGTAAACAAAGAATTTAATATCTGCAGCGGCTGCAGCGTTTACTCCAGCTAAATCGTCCATGTGTTCTGCACCGTAAGGTCTAATTGTTAAAGTATCTGTAGCAGCTTCAATACCCGCTGTAACAAACCCTTTAAATACAACACTACCGATTACACATACAACTGTAGCTCCTTTTCTTACTGCGTGAGCTTCTGTTGCACCTGTATCAATACCTTTAATTGTGCCAACAACACCAGTTTCAGTGTTGACTTTAGCTGTGTATGCTAGGTGTAATCTACCTTGCTCAGACCAAATAACTTGATCAGAAGCCATAGGCATTTCAGCACCTACCATTCTCAAGAAAGAAGAAACAGATCTGTTTCCATATCTTTCAACTTCTTGAGCATATAATTCAGGTAAATATTGCTGTGACCAGTTTGCTCCACCTGAACCATGAAAATTTAAATAATTACTCTGTAGCGTCATTTTTTGAGCTGCAGGCGTAACTATACTGCCGGCCAATGGGCCAGCAAAAGAATTGTCATTTGCCATTTTTCAAAAGTTTTTAATAGTTTTTTAATTTTAGTTTAATTCCAGATGAATTTTCGCCTAAGACTCTTGCTTTTATTCCACCAACTTCTACCTCTTGATGCCCTGATCGTGGGTCCATGTTGATATTTTTTGCAGACTTAACAGATTCTTTAATAGCATCTGCTTTGCCCTGCTCATAAAAATGTTGAGCTATAGCGTCAGAATTCATCGCGGTAAATAAAGCTTTATGATAACCAGGAGCATCAGCCATCTTATTTTCTTTATCTAAGAACCTCTTAGTAAAGTTATTGATGTCGCTTTGGGTCTCTCTAACCTTATCTACATTTTTCACATTAAACCTAAATCTCTTATCTCCGACATTATATTCAAAACCTTTGAACTTATCGTTAAAAAGCGAATTGGTTTTATTGTTAAACACATCTCTTTGAGATTGTGTTATTTTTTGTTGCTGTTCAGTCTCCGTATTATATCTATTAAAAAAGTCCAATGCTTTTTTAGCTTCAGGAGTTAATCTGTTACCAGCTTTAATTTCTTTATAATAATTAGCTTTTTTATTTTCAAGATGATATTTTGCTTCTGCAACTTCTTCTTTAAATGCTAATTTTTTTCTTTTAATATCTTTTGCGTCATCAACTTCTTCGTCATATGAAAATTTATCATCAATTAAAAACGCAATTTCATCTACTGACAAATGGGGTTTTGTCTGAGTATAATACTCATGCAATAAATCCATTTGTTCAAATTTCTCGTAATCTTTATTTAGTGCAACATAATCTTCTAATGTACCCCCAGTTTCATTCATAAACTTTACTAAGTCTTGAATATTTTCTGGATAATCTATTGATTCTTGTGCTTCAACTTCCGGTAATACTTCTTCTTGTTGCGGTGTGGTGTCGGCAACTTCATTGCTTCCTTCCACTCCTGTATTGTCAGTTGTATCTTCTTCATCTGTAATTTCTTCTAATACCGCTTCTTCTTCTTCTGTTTCTTCAGCTACTACTTCTTCTTCTTCTTCTCGTATTTCTTGCAATCCCACTTCGGCTTCCTGCCCAACTTCTTCATTCTCGCTGCTTCCGCTAGACACGCTATCTTCTGTTTCTTGTTCTTGAACGGCATCTTCTTCTTGTTTTGGAGGTTGTGATAAATCTACTTTGTACATACCAGACTCTTCATCAAACCCGGCGTTTTTTTGTACTTCTTGTTCTTTTTCTTGTAAAGACTTTTCTTCAGTCTTTACGGCTTTTACTTTAATTTTTTCTGCCATAATAAAATATTATATGATTATACAATTTATATATTACTTAGGATCAAATGTTCCTAAGCCAAAACCACCGCCTAAAATGTCATTACCACCAGATTCAAATTTTTTAGGAGGTAAATTATTTTTACGTTGGTTAATAAGTTCGCTTTGTTGAGAAGCCTGTATTTTAGTTCTCTCATCTTTACGATCTTCTTTTTCTTTAATTTTTTTAGATTCTTTATTTGCCTTTGCACCCTGTAGCTGCATGTTCATTTCAAATTCTAATCTCATTAATTCTTTTTTCAAATTAGCTTCTGCCATTAATTTATTCATTTCCATTTGGGTTTTAGCATTTTCTAATTGAATTTTACTTTGAGTTAATGCTTGTTGTTTTTGAACTTCAGCTTGGGCTGCAACTTGTTGTGCCTGCGCATTTGCCTGTGCTTGCACCTGTATATTTTGTTGAGCTACTTTTTGGTCTCTTTGTAATTTTCTTTTTCTTCTTAACTTTAATAATTGATTAGCAAGCTTAACATTTTTAATTGTTCTTATATCAATAGCATCTTCTAATTCAATATTATTTTGGCCTATTGCTACTTGAATATTATTTTCTAATGTTTGCTTTTCTTCTTCATCCGGTTCTAGTTCAATAAATATTCCAAAGTCATGTAAATGTAATTCTTTTAATTCTGCTAATGTTGCAACATTATGTGCACCTATGCTTTGTATAAAAGCATTTGCAGTTGGCGAATATTCTAATACATCAGATATTCTTAATGCTACTTTTTCTGCAGTTTCAGCTGTTAAAAACAAACCACTTTGTAATATGTGTCTTGTAGCTGTATTGCTATTTGCAGCCGCTAATTTTTGAATACCAACTAAAGCATGTCTATCCGGGGTGCTTGCGTCTCTTGCCTCATTTAAACCTGTAGCATCTCTAATCATTTGCATATAATAGTTATATGTACTTATTAATGCTGCTAATTTATTAGTACCTGCTGAATTACTTATTTCCTGTATTGGCACTTTACCAGGATTCATGTCCCCATCAGAAGTAAAAGATCTACCAATAATGCTACCAGTTTGGAAGAACATGTTTAAAGCCTCTTGTGGATTATAATTTGTTCCATTACCTAAATCAACTTCCGCTAAACCATCTGCATCAACATAAACGCCGTCAGGGACCATTCTTGCTAGTATTTGTTGAATTTTTAAATGCGTTAACTGTATCATATCAGCAAATCCAGTTATTCTACTTACTAATGATTCAACTTTACCATTATATAGTCTAGGTGCAACTAATGAATAATTTAACTTAACTTTATTAGCATCACTTTTTTCGCGCAACATATTTTCACAAAGATTCCATTTTAAAAGTTTTTTAGCTCCAGGTATATATACACCTTCATAAAGAACTTCTATATTTCTTGCAATTCTTTCAAATTTTAAACCTTTAACTGCTGGAGGATTAAAGGCATCTGATTTTTTAATAATTTTTTCTGCACCGCTAGCAGTTTCTTTTACTTTATATACTTCATTCATATATGATTTATAATTAAAATATAAAACTTCTATAAAGTTATTATCTTTTTTATCATACTGTTGAGTATATCTATTAGTATTATATCTATTGCTTCCGTTTTTAGTTAATTCTTCAATATCTTCATTAGTTAAATTAGGAAAATCTTTCTTTAAATCATTTATATTAACAGATTTCATTTCGCCTATATAATATAAATCATCAAAATAAGGAGAGTCACTATGCGAATAAATTAAATTAGCAGGGTCTACATATTCTATTTTAATTCCTTCCGATTGTGAAAAAACATTTTTAACACACCCCATACCAATTACAGCTAAATCATAATAAAATCTTTTCTTAGTCAGCTCATAATTATTTTGATTAAAAACGGTTGTAATTGCCTGTTCTTCTGCAATTTCAATTGCTTGTTTATAATTAAGTTGCATATGAAGTTGTAACTCTTCATCATTTTCAGGTAATTGATTTTTTGGTGTATTATATAAATCTATACCAAAGTTTTCTTTTATAAATTCAGTAATAGGAATTGTTTCCATATCAACCATTAATGATTGCATATATGATGTTCTTTTTTGAACACCATAAGGGTCCTGCGAATATGCTTTTATATCATATGTTCTTTCTGCAATACCATTAACTACTATATCTACAAACTTAGGTATAATAGGAACTGGCTTCCAATCTAAATTAAGATAAGACATATCACCGTTAATAGATAATTCATCTTTATATTTTTGTATACTTTGTTCCCCTCTTGCGTATAACCTTAGTTTATGAAAATTATTTTGATTATGTAAATATCTGTTTATACCAGATGATCTTTTAAACCATTCATTTTCTATAGCTTTAGCAACTTCTAAGCCATACTCCATAGACAACTTTTTGTCATCGCTAGCCGTTTGACTTGGAAAGTAATTTTGCATAACTGATTCAGCCATAATTTTTAATTATTTTAGATATAGTACCTTTATTTTCGTATTTTGAAAAATTAATATTAAGTTTTGGTTTAACTCTTGTAGCATTTGGTTTGTATTTATTCTTATTGCATGCCATAATAGCAAGCCCAGAACTAATAGCGGCATCAAATTTTGTTCTTTTATTTATATCAAACTTAGCCCAATCATTTAATGTTGTATTAAAATACAATGTACCATATTGCCCTTCATTAATAATACCAACGTAATCGTTGATATATGTTTCAATTGCAGCAGCGTGAGCTTGTCTTATGTCTTCGCTTGAGTTAGGTATACCGCCTATTTCTTTTTCTGTAATTGATAATTTATTTCTAGCTTTATCAGGTCTATTCATTGAATATCCTCTATAGCCTCTTCTTTTTAAATAATATAATAATCTAGGTTTATTATTTTCTGCTAATAATGGCATGCCATAAAATACTAATGCCATTAACACATCTTCAAAAAACATTTCAGCAGTTTGTGGGCGAGCAATATATTCTAAAAAGAAATGATTTGCAGGAGCATTTTCCATGCTAAATTTAGTCAAACCATGTAGCGCCCCTTTTGATCCTTGTCCATCTGTTGTTCCTGATATATCATAACTATCACAGCCAAAAGCCCCCATATGTTCATTGCCAGGGTATTTAATACCATTTTTAATTATAATATTATTTTGTTGTTCTACATTCGGAACCCAGCTGATTTTAAACCTTCCGTTAGGATTTGGTGTAAACTGGACTTTTGTGTCTTTAATTCCATTTTGCCACGTAAAGCTGCCAACGGTAATCTGTGACAGATTTGCAACTTCATCATTGTAATCAATTTGTTCGTAAATTTTTGCTAAATTAAATATACTATTTTTTGTTTCGTCTCTAAACGCGTGTTCTTCCGTTCTTGGAAACTGTCTATAAAATTCGTTTAAAGCGTCTTGATCTTGCTTTAACCCTTCAACTTCGTTTTCCCAATGTTCGATAACTCCTGTTGTAATCTCATCACCATAGGGGTCTTTAACGATTGCATCTGGGGTGTCGAATACAGGTAATCCATAAGAATCAATGAATCCTTCGTAATTCCATTCCATAGGAATGAACAAACTATATAATCCTGAG
>MDTD01075027.1_pt1 | contig 14528 bp, 9 predicted proteins | sample 811221 | NCBI WGS metagenome assembly MDTD01 (sample SAMN05326646, study PRJNA326480) | marine metagenome | isolation source: seawater | place: Pacific Ocean: South West | collected 2011
CCAGATCACCGTCCCCCGGTACGCCGCACATTTTCCGTCCGGCGTTCAGCAGGGTGTTGTAAGTCCCGTGCACTATGCCCTGGGGACCGATGTACATCCATCCGCCCGCCGTCATCTGGCCGTAGGAGGAGACCCCCATCTGCACCGCCACCTCCCAGTCATCCGGGTTGTCGTACAGCCCCACCATCAGACCGTTGGTGATGATTACCCTGGGATTGTCCGGAGAGGATTTGAAAAGGCCTAAGGGATGGCCGGACTGCATCACCAGGGTCTGGTCCTCGGTCATGTTTTCCAGGTAACGCTTGATGAGGTGGTACTGCATCCAGTTCTGGCAGACCGCACCGGTTTCCCCGTAGGTCACAAGCTCGTAAGGGTATAGGGCCACATCAAAATCCAGGTTGTTGTCGATCATTACCTGGATGGCTTTGGCCGCTTCGCAACGTCCCTTGTATTCGTTAATTGACTTGGCCTTTATTTCCCCGGCGGGCCGGAACCTGTACCCGTAAATCCGCCCCCGGGTTTTCAGCTCATCAAGGAATTCGGGGATCAGGATGTCATGAAGCACTTCAGGGACATAACGAAGGGCGTTTTTCAAAGCCACGGCCGTCTGCTTTGCCGTCAGGCGGAATCCCCTGTCCGGGGCACGGCGGATGCCCGGCTGAAACGTTTTTTTCTCCGGCAATTCGTCCGGCAGGCAAATGGGTTGATTGTTGTTCTGAATCTGATCGGTCATGGGCCCCTCCTTTTATGATATCCGGAATTCACCCGGAAAATAAGATATATGTAACTTGTATATACAAGCTTATACAAATGAAATGGCCGTATGTCAAGATCCGTGTTAAGCTATTGAATAAAATTCGTTTTCAGAAGACCTAAGATTATCTAAATGGCGGGTTACCGTCTATTCAAGGGAAAGAAACTTGAATTTCCCTTTATCCCCGGATGAAAGTTTAATCTTCCGCATCCCGTATGTCTTGCCGCTGATGGATACCCGGTTATCGGTCCCTTTCCAGACCCGGGTATCCGACCGGGCATAAAAGTAGAAGATGCTGTTTCCGGAACGGGCCAGAATTTTTTTATCCCGGGGGGCCAGTTTATACCATTTTTTGGTGGTCCAGGTATCGTCTGTGCCGAGCAATCTGAGTGCAATATACACCGTCTCACCGGATCTGTTGTGGAATCCGTAGTGGTAAAACGCCTTGTTTTCAAGAACAACCGCAAGATCTTTATAGGCGTTCTGTGTGTCCCGGACAGCCGTCTCCCCCTGGAGCGCCAGTACGGGGACGGCCTCAGCCAGGTCCGTATGATCCCGAAAATATCTGGCTTTGTCCAGAGCCGTCATCCCTTGTTTATCCCTGAGGGAAAGATCCACACCTTCGTCCAGCAGCGCCCGTATGTGATTCCAGCACTGGTTATCGATGGCCGTCATCAGCGGCGTGCTGCCATCTTTGGCCTGCCGGTTTTTATCCGCACCGCGTTTAATCAGGTAGGCGGCTTCCTCAGGTGAAGAAAACCGGTTTCTGACGGTGTGGTGAAGCGGGGTGAACCCGTCCTTGTCATCGGCATTAATATCGGCACCTGCACTGAGCAGCACATCAATCTTGTCAAATCCGTCATAACAGACAGTCCGGCTCAGGGGGGTACGGCCGTTGTTATCCCTGCTGTCCGGATCACACCCGATATCCAGAAGGGCTTCCAGCACATCAATGTCTTTCAGATAGTTGGCAGCCAGATGCAGATAACCGTCTCCGTCACTGTTCTTCACCTCGGTGTCCAGATTCTCGGCCTCCCCTAAGGCCAGCACCATCTTTGAGTCGCGTAAATTGGCCGCCAGATGGAGAGGGCTGAGGCCGTTGGGCAGCATCTGGTTGACATCCGCCCCATCGAGAATGGCCTCCTCAACCCAGTTATAATCCCGGACGGCAATCCGGGCCATCAGCGGAGACGACGGCAGGAGCGTTACGGCAGTAACAGCCCTTTTAGCGGCATCACCTGCACCTTTGAGGGGGAAAACCACCCGGGTTTTCTCCTTGAGGGTGGTTGTCAGGTCAAAGGATATTTGCTCACCCTTGCTGATCAGTTCGAAACTCTCCTTGCTGATGGGAACGGTTAATGAGGCAGCCAGGTCCTGCAACGGATTGTCTTCGTTCGTCCTGAACCCCGGGTAGGGTGCGTCGTCAATCCGGATGGCAGTGATTTCTTTGATATATCCTTTTTTCGCCGCGTCCTTTTCTTTCCACATGGGATAAAGGCCCGGCGTAAACACCAGCACCGGGACCTCATTATTAAATTCGATTTCAAGGGTATGGATGCCGAAAATATCCACCGGCGAATCGGTATACCGTGCCATGCATACCCGGGCCGACGGCAAGGCCTTGGCCCCGGAAAGAAACCCCGCCTCCCATACCGCCTTGGGCTCGGCAAAGGTTTGCAGATTTCCGGCCCGGGTTTTAAGGTAATATCCCAGGGTGATCTCCGGCACCTTTTGATCCCCCCTGCCCGAAAGAACGATCTCGTAATACCGGTCCTTAAACTCGTATACGGAGGACCGGAAAAAGGCGTTTACCCCCTCCGTGACCAGGGAATGCCCCTGGAGCAGAAGCAGTGGAGATGCCTGAAGGTCTACGGCAATATCATTGGCCGCGTCCGGCCAGGCCCCTTTCAATGAGATTTGCGCCCTGTCTTGCCCCACAAGGCAGGACAACCGGCGGCCTGTGGCGTCTTCATAGTTTTTAGATCTAAACCGAAGTTCTTTGCGGGATTCATCTAATACGGGATCAACGAAATGGGTCCCCTTTTCAAGGAGGGAAACATCCCCTTCAAAATGGATTTTAAACACCCTGTAGGCCTCGTCAGTGACCAGCCGGGCCAGATCCTTTCCGGAAAGCGTATCGGCGGCAAGAACAAAATTGGGGAACAGCAGTAAAATAAAAAGCAGTATTCGGCAGGTGCGTGTCACAGTCGGTCTCCGGTTTTTTAATTAACGGCCATACCCAGAGGGCAGAAACTGGGCCGGCCATGAACGTCATGCGCCGCGCCCACAACAAACCATGAAAGAATTTAGCTACTTGGTTGGTTCTTTCATATAAACAACCCGGCACCTTAAGGTAATTTGGCCAGGTGTGTCAACCCGGGGCTTGTGACAATCCGATTGAAAAAACGGCCGATTTAACTTAGAATATGAGGATACAATTAACCGGTACCACCGGAGGAAAAAACTGTGAGGGATCATCTCAAAATTCTTGAAGACAAACACCTGCTGGTGGTGGATGACGAGCCCGATATCCTTGAAACCCTTGAAGAGCTTCTGGATATGTGCCGGGTGGATACAGCAGCCTCATTTCAGGATGCCGTGACCTGTCTGAAAAACAACGCCTATGACGCCGCCATCCTGGATATCATGGGTGTCAAAGGCTATTCCCTCCTTAAAATCACCCGGAAGCTGGACATACCGGCCATCATGCTCACCGCCCACGCCCTGACACCGGACAATCTAAAAGAATCCATAGAACAGGGGGCGGATGCCTATGTGCCCAAGGATAAAATGGGGGATATCTCGCTTTTTGTCTCCGATATACTCACCGCACGGCAACAGGGCAAAAAGGCGCACGTCACCTGGTTTTCCCTGTTAAAACCCGTATTTGACAGGATGTTCGGCCAGGGGTGGCGAAAAAGTGACCAAGATTTCTGGGATGAATTCGACGAAAAACAAATCGCCGGCCGGGATGATATCCAGCAATATTAATATCTTAGGGGAATAACCACGGTAAACGTGGCCCCTTTGCCCTGGTCCGACTCCAGGGTCAGTGTACCGCCCATATCTTTGAGCAGGATCATCACACCGGCAAGGCCCAACCCATGACTGTTGATGGCACTTTCAATGGCACCGCCCGTGGTAAAATAGGTATCGAAAATTTTCTGGTGCTCGGAAGGAGGGATACCCCGTCCGTCATCCCTGACGTTGAGGATCAGCTGCCGGTCCTGGATCACACCGGAGATTTCAACCAGCTCCGCCCGGTGTTTGTAGGCGTTGGACACCAGGTTCCGAAGGATAATCCGGACCTTGGGCCGGTCCAGACGGACGATTGTGTCCCAAACCGCCCTGTCAAATGCCACCCGGAATCCGCAGGCGGCCACGGCCTGCACAAGCCCGTCACAATGTTCGGTTTTACGGACGATTTCGGCCATAGGCGGATCGGATAAATCAAAGATTTCCACCAGCACGGTGGCCACAAGGCTGCCCACACTGAATTCCGTCAGGTTGATCACCCCTTCCCGGGAGCGCCCCAGTTCCATGATATCGTTCACCAGGCGCTGGGTGGTCAGGGTATTTCTGATGATCCGCTTGATCACCTTCTGCTGCTTTTCGGTCAAGGGCCCGTAACTCTGCTGCCGGTTGAGAAGAGATTTGGCACCGGCGTCGATCACAGAGAGGGGTACCTTTAAATCGTGAATCAGAATTTCGGTTTTGATTTCAGAGTCTGACATATTGGATCCGCCCCTTAAAATCCTTGCATTTTCAATCCACTTCTCTTTATAGTGTGGAGACCGTGGCAACCGCCGTTCGCAGCACCAGGCACGGTGAGAATGTTTTGTAATCTTTACGAATTTTGTTATACACAGGAACAATTAACCTTGTAAAGTCTTTTGGGGTTTTTAATGGGCCGTGACAGGGAAGAAAACCAGGCTATGCGCCCGACACAAATCCGGGCACTCAAAGAGAAGATCCGGCAACTGGAAGAAGAAAACCGGATCCTCAACCAGATTATCCACAAGGCCCCCATTCCCATTTTTGTTCTGGATCAGGACCACCGGATTACCCATTTTAATCAGGCCTTAGAGGAACTTGCAGGAATTGACGCAGCAGAGGTGCTGGGCAGCCGGGACCAGTGGAAAGCGTTTTATGCCGCACCCCGTCCGGTGATGGCGGATCTGATCATCGACAGGTCTTCGGACCGTGAAATCATTGAGCACTACGGCATGAAGTACGACCGCTCCCCCAAGGCCATGGACCGGTTTGCGGCCACGGATTTTTTCCCGGATCTGCAGCCCGAGGGCAAATGGCTGTTTTTTACGGCATCCCCCTTCACGGACAGCAGCGGCAACATCGCCGGTGCCGTGGAAACCCTTCAGGATGTCACCCAGGAAAAGATCAAAGAAAACGAAATCCGGGAGCTTTACCGGATTTACCGCAATATCCTGGAGTTCGTGCCATATCCCATCATCGTCTACCGTGAAAACGGACATGTCTCCTATGTAAATCCCGCCTTCACAAAGGTGTTCGGCTGGTCACTGGAAGAGGTCACGGGCAAACCCCTGAATTTTGTACCCGAGGACCTGAAACAGGAAACCGACGATATCCTGGACCGATTCCGCCAGGAGAAAAGCCTGGCCCGTTACGAAACCCGTCGTTTCACCCGGACCGGTGAAATACTGGACGTGGTAATCTGGGCCGCCACCCACACCTACGGGGATACCCTTGAAAATTTCGTCATCCTAAGGGATATCACGGAAGAAAAACGCCTGGCCGCCAACAACCAGTCCATCATGCGGATATCCTCGGCCCTGCCCGAGTATCCCGACCTGGAAGACCTGATGGATTATGTCTCCGGGGAGGTCAAGGACCTGCTGGACGTGGAAGGGGCCGTGGTTCTTCTTCACGATGAAATCAAGGAAGACCTCTTTTTTCTCGGGGCGGCCTATGACGACCAGACCACCCTGGAACGGGCCAGGGAAATCCGCTTCACCCTGGACGAAGTCTTTGCGGGCAAGGTTATTAAGACCGGGCAACCGGCGGTAACAAACAACGCTGACAGTTCTCTTGCAGACTACCCGGAGCGGGACAAAAAGCTGGGATACCAGACCCGGAGTATTCTCTGCGTCCCCATCAAAAGCGACAGCCGGATCATCGGCGTGCTCTGCGCCGTCAACAAGAAGCAAAATCTTTTCGGTGACAACGACATGGAGCTGATGACCATGATCGCAGGCACCGTGGCCATCTCCATTGAAAACGCCAGGTTTTCCGACGCCCTCAAAGAGGCCTACCGGGACGTGGCATCCATGAACCGGGCCAAGGGCAAGGCCATTAACCACCTCTCCCACGAGCTTAAAACCCCGGTGGCCATCCTCACAGGTTCCTTGCAGATCCTGCGAAAAAAACTGGATGCCGTACCCGGCGTAAAGCTTTCTTCCACCCTGAACCGGATTGAAAGAAACCTGGACCGGATCGTGGATATCCAGACCGAAACCGCAGACATCATGGAGACAGGGGCGTACGGGGCCAGGCAGTTGCTCATCAAAATGCTGGAAGCCTGCCAGGATGAGCTGGAAACCCTTATCGAGACTTGCCTGGAACAGGATATCCTGGACCCGGACCACCTGCTCGCATCCGTCCGGGCCCTCATCGACCGGGAGTTCGGCCCACGTTCCATGCACCATAAGACCATCGACTTTAAGCAGACGTTCAACACGGTTTACTCACGCCTGCTGCCCCGGTTCCACTTCAGACGGATAGACATCGAAACGGAGATTCCGGACGGCCTGCCTGACCTGGAACTTCCCCCGGAAGTGGTGGTTAAAGTCATCGAAGGGCTCATCCGCAACGCCATTGAAAACACCCCGGACCATGGCCGTATAGACATCAGCGCCTGTCCTAAGGAAAAAGGCATCCTTTTTGAGATCAAGGACTTTGGCGTTGGTGTTGAGAAAGATCACCGGAAACGGATTTTTGAAGGTTTTTTTACCACCCAGGAAACCCTGCTCTACTCCACGAAAACCCCTTATGAATTCGGTGCCGGCGGCAAAGGTGCCGATCTTCTGCGAATGAAGCTGTTCGCGGACCGCTTAGGCTTTTCCATTGAGATGGCATCGGAACGGTGCGGGTTCCTGATCCACAATGAAGATCCTTGTCCGGGGGATATCCTCAAGTGCCAGTATTGCCTGGAACAGGCGGACTGCCTGAATTCCGGGCATACCCGGTTCAGGGTGTTTTTTCCCAACGGCAAAAAATAAAAAACCTTTTGACAAACCGGTTTGAATTGCTTTATGACAGAAGAAAGCCCCAACAAGACTGAGCGCTCGTTCTCTTTACCTGACACTGACCTGTATCGCCCGTGTAGACAACCTACAACCAAAGAAAGGAATGGTACATGACAAGCCAGCATACGCTTACTTTGTTTGACTTCTTTCGACGCAACGCCATGTTAAACAAAGCGGGATGTGCCGTTCACTTCAACGGGGAGGATACGTCCTTTTCAGCCTTGTACGATCAGACCCTTAAACTCATTGCAGGATTATCCGGCCTTGCCCTGTCCCCCGGTGCCCGGGTGGCGGTGCTGGCCAAGAACCACCCGGCCTTTTTTCACCTCTTCGGCGCCGCGTCCGCCCTGAACCTCTGCCTGGTGCTCATCAACCGCAGGCTCAGTCCCGAGGAAGTCGCTTACATCGTCGAAGACACCACCCCTCAGATCATTGTCTGCGATCCGGACATGGCCGAACTTGGGCAGACATTGACCAACAACGCCCCAAGCCTTAACGCCTGTTTTGTTCTGGGCGACAATTTTTCAGATCTTTACACACCGGCCGTTGAAGAGATTCACCCTGCGGCCGATACAAAATCACCCTACGTGATCATCCATACGGCAGCCGTCCAGGGAAAACCCAGGGGCGCCGTATTAAGCCAGGAAAACATCATCCTGTCCAACCTCCAATTAAACCACAACTTCGGCCTTGATACCGATGCGGCCTACCTGAACATTCTTCCCCTGTTTCACATCATGGGAGTCAATTTCGGGCTTGGCACCTTCATGGCCGGAGGAAAAAATATAATCCAAGAAAAATTTAGTCCCACCCAGGCATTAGACCTTATCCAGGAGCAGAAGGTCACCATTTTCGGCTCCTTCCCCCCTATATTAACCACCCTCCTAGACGCAATAGAAAAGGCGGACGCAGGAAAAGCCCGTTTAGATCTCTCCAGCCTGAAGATCGCTGCAGGACTGGAAGTACCGGACACGGTAAAGAGATGGGAGGCGGCAACGCCTGCCAAATTCTGGACCATGTACGGCCAGACGGAAACCTCCGGCCTGATCACCTTTTCGAAATACTTTGAACAGCCCGGGTCGGCCGGGGTCATTTCCCCCCTGGCCAACATTGCCGTTGCCGATGATATGGACAACCTGCTTCCTGCCGGAAGCACGGGTGAAATCCTTGTCAAAGGGCCCCTGGTATTCCAGGGGTACTGGCAGGCAGACGACCTCAACGCCTTTACCTTCAGACAGGGATGGCACCACACCGGAGATCTGGGAATGATCGATGAAAACGGTTTTCTCTTCTTTAAAGGGAGAAAGGCGGAAAAAGAATTGATCAAACCCGGTGGCGAGAATGTATTTCCTGCAGAAGTGGAAAAAGCCATACTTGCCCATGCGGCTGTGGCTGCGGCATGTGTCATCGGTGTGCCGGATCCCAAATTCGGTGAAGGCATCAAGGCCGTTTGCACCCTGGCAAAAGGCGCAGACCTGACCAAAGAAGAATTGATCGCCCACACAGGCACCCTGATTGCCGGGTATAAAAAGCCCAGGTACGTGGAGTTTGTGGATACCCTTCCCCTGTCAGAAGACGGGGCGGTGGACCGGGCAAAGGTCAAAGCGTTGTACGGTAACTGAGGCGGCATGCGCCACCAGCGCAACTAAACAAAAGCACCTTTTTTTAACAAGCAAATACTTTTTTTTGGTTGACACCATGAATTTGATTTATTACATAAATTCAATTTGCCGCGCCAACTATGGATCAAGTAAAAAAGATCAATCAAGCCAGACAGGAGGTGACCCGTCTATTATTAACTATTAGCCCCAAGCAGCACCCGGACAGACCAAACTTATCGTTAACCCCCGGGTAGACCGGGACAACAACTGGATGCGTTATGACCGAATTAAAGATTTCAGATGTAACACTCTCATTTGGCGGACTCAAGGCGTTGTCCGACGTGGACATGACCATTGAACCGGGTCTGATCACCTCCATCATCGGCCCCAACGGGGCCGGAAAGACCTCGATGCTCAACTGCATCTCCGGATTTTATCATCCCACCCAAGGAGATATCTTCTACAAGGACAAAAAGCTCACCCATGCCTCTCCCCACCAGATTTCAAACATGGGCATTGCCAGGGCTTTTCAGAACCTGGAGCTTTTTTCAGGTCTCACCGTCCTGGACAACCTGCTCCTGGCCCGGCACCAGAACCTGAAGTACTCCTTTCTCCATGCGGTCTTTTTCTTCGGCAAGGCGTCCCGGGTGGAGTCGGAAAACAGGAGCTTTGTGGAAGACGTCATTGATTTCATGGAGTTGGAGCCTTACCGCAAAAGCCTGGTGGGCAACCTGAGCTACGGCATCCAGAAAAAGGTGGAGGTGGCAAGGGCGCTGACCCTGGCCCCGGACATCCTGCTTCTGGACGAACCCATGGCCGGAATGAACATCGAGGAAAAAGAAGATATCGTCCGCTTTGTCATGGATATCCAGAAGGAACGGAACATCACCGTGGTACTGGTGGAACACGACCTGGGGGTCGTCATGGACATTTCGGACAGAATCTACGTCCTGGATTTCGGTGAGGTTATCGGTTCCGGCACCCCGGAAGAAGTGTCCCAGAATCCCAAGGTAATTGAAGCTTATATCGGAGAGGAATAGCACCTATGACGAACCTTATCAACACCGATCAACTGCTCCAGTTTTCTATTCCCCAGCTGCTGCGCTGGCGGGTCAACGAAAGTCCCAACCGCCCGGCACTCAGGGAAAAGGACTTCGGGATCTGGAACGCCTACACCTGGAAGGATTACTACGATTACGTGAGAAAAACCGCCCTGGGCTTGAAACGCCTGGGCCTGTCAAAGGGCGATACCATCGCTATCATCAGCGATAATATCCCGGAACTGCTCTTCGTGGCCATCGGCGCCCATTCCGTAGGCGCCATTTCCGCGGGGATATACCAGACTTCCATGCCCCACGAAATAGCCCAGATTCTCCAGTATCTCAAGGTGTCTGCCGTCTTTTGCGACAACCAGGAGCAGGTGGACAAGGTCCTTGAGGTCAGAGACGAAATCCCCCTGGTGAAAAAAGTCATCTTCGAAGACCCCAGAGGCATGAGAAACTACTACAGCGACGACTGGTTTGTGGATATCCGGGACCTGTACAAGATGGGGGATGAAGACCACGAAGCGCAGCCGGAGCTCTTTGAACAGATGGTGGACCAGGGAAAGGCCGACGATGTCTGCCACCTCTGCCTGACGTCGGGCACCACGGGGCTTCCCAAAGGTACCATGATGACCCACAAGAACTACATCAACATGGGGGTGAGGATCACCGAGGTGGATCCCTTGGAACCCACGGATGAATACGTGTCGTTCCTCCCCTTTGCCTGGATCGGCGAACAGATGAACTCCTTTGGCGTGGCCATGGCCACGGGAATCACCATCAATTTTCCCGAATCCGTGGAAACCGCCATGGCCGATCTCAAGGAAATCGGCCCCCACTTCATGTTCGGGGCACCGAGAATTTACGAGACCATCCGCAGCGAAATCTGGCTGAAGATCGACCAGTCCTACTGGTTCAACAAACTCATGTACAACTACTTCATCAAGGTGGGACTGTCGGCGGCCGACTACCGGATGACCGGAAAACCCATGCCTGCCGGCCTGAAATTCAAAGCCTGGCTGGGCAAACAGATCATATTCAGACCGCTCATCAATCAGATCGGCCTGCTACGGCTGCGACGGGCTTACACCGGCGGTGCAGCCTTAGGCCCCGAACTTTTCACATTTTACCAGGCCATCGGCGTCAACCTGAAACAGATCTACGGCCAGACCGAGATCACCGGCATTGCCTATATGCACCGGGACGGTGACGTCCGGCCGGATACTGTGGGCAAACCCCTGCCCGGCACCGAGTGCAAAATTGCCGAGGACGGTGAAATTCTGTCAAAGTCCGCCTCGGTCTCCCCGGGGTATTTTGACCTGCCCGAAAAGAGTGAAGAGCTGCTGGAAGGCGGCTGGCTCCACTCCGGGGATGCAGGCTTTATCGACGACCAGGGGCATCTTGTGGTCATTGACCGTCTCTCCGACGTGATGCACAACAAGAACGGCGACATGTTCTCCCCCATGTTCCTGGAAAACGCCCTGAAGTTCTCTCCTTATATTAAAGAGGCCGTCATTTACGGCGACAAGGAGGACTTCGTGGCCTGCCTCATCAACATCGATCCCATTGTTGTGGGCAAATGGGCCGAAGACCGGGGCATCTCCTATACCACCTACATGGATCTTGCCGCCAAAAAACAGGTGGCCGACCTTATCATGGCCGAGGTGATCGACGTAAATTCCCGGGCGGAAAAGGAACACTTCAAAATCAAACGGTTCGCCCTGCTCTACAAACTGCTGGACGTGGATGACGGCGAACTGACCAAAACCGGCAAAATCCGCAGAAAATTTGTCCGTGAGCGGTATCAGAACCTCTACGATGCCCTGTATGACGAAAGCATCACCACCAAGAAAGTGGAGGCCAGCTTCCAGTACCAGGACGGCCAGACCACCTCGGTGAAAACCTCCATAGACTTTTATACGGTGAAAGGAAGTTAGATGGTTTATTTTTTCCAAATCGTGGTCAGCGGTATTGTGGTCGGCTCGATTTATGCCCTTGCAGCCCTGGGACTCGTTCTGGTCTACAAGTCCAGCCGGGTTGCCAATTTTGCCCATGGACAGATCATTGCAGCCGGTGCCTTTATCACCTATTTTCTCACCGTGGATCTCGGCGTCCCGATTTTCTTTTCATTCCTGGCCAGTATGGTTATCACCTTTTTCCTGGCCATGAGTGTGGAGCGGATTTTCCTGCGCCGCCTCATCGGTGAGCCCATCATTTCGGTGATCATGGTCACCATCGGGCTTGCCTCCATCATTGACGGGCTGATTTACCTTACCCCCTTCGGGACGGAGAACTTCTCCTTTCCCGCCTTTCTGCCCACAACCCCCCTGACCATTGCCGGGGTTTCCATTTCCTGGACCCAGCTTGTGGGGGTCATCATCACCTTCATACTCATCGGGGGCTTTTCATGGTTTTTTAAGAAATCCACGGTGGGCATCTCCATGCGGGCCGTATCAGACGATCAGTTCGGCTCCATGTCCGTGGGCATCTCGGTTCCCCGGGTGTTCGGTCTGGCCTGGGCAACGGCCGGGTTATCGGCTGCCGCCGCCGGCTGTATCATCGGTAATATCACCGGGCTCAACTTCGATACCCTCCACGCCTTCGGTATCGTGGTCTTTCCCGTGGTCATCCTGGGCGGCCTTGACTCCATCATGGGGGCGGTGGTGGCCGGCATCATCATGGGGCTGATCCAGCAGTTCGCCACAGGGTACCTGGACGGTAACTGGGGTCTGAACGGCACCGGAGATGTCGCCCCGTATATCGTTTTGCTCATCATCCTCTTGTTTAAACCCCACGGATTATTCGGCATCCATGAAATAGAAAGGGTATAGCACATGTCACAAAACAGATGGTTGGCAACCGGCAATTTCTACACCACTTACAGGGAAGAGCAGCGCACTTTCTCCACCCACCTGGACAGAACCATTTTCACCCTCTTCCTGGTTCTGCTCTTTGCCTGGCCAATGTTCTTTGATCTGGGTAACAAGTATATGTTCGTGGTGGACAATATTCTCATCGCCATTGTGGCGGTGATGGGACTCAACCTGGTGACGGGGTTCGCCGGCCTGATCTCCATCGGCCATGCGGCCTTTGTGGGAATCGGCGCATACACCGTGGCCAGTGTCTGCAGGACCATGGGGACAAGCCATGAACTGGTGACCCACTTCTGGCCGCTGCTCATCGTGCTTTCCGGATTGATGGGCGCCATATTCGGCGGACTGGTGGGCCTGCCTGCATTCCGGCTCAAACACCTGTATCTGGCCATCGCCACCCTCTCCTTCCAGATGATTTTCCAATGGGTCATCAACTTCATGACCTTTTTCAACCAGGGCCAGACCATCTCCATCGGCCGGGTGTACTGGATCACCGGCAAAGTAGGCCGGGGGGACCATTACGAATTCTGGTACTACGCCATTCTCGTAATCGTCATCCTGCTGGGGTTCGGCATCCGTAACCTGTTGAAGACCAAGTACGGCCGTGCACTGGTGGCCGTGCGGGACAACGACAGGGCCGCCGACGCCATGGGCATGCACCCCGGGCTTACCAAGGTATACGCCTTTGCTCTGGCCGGGTTCTTTGCCGGAGTGGCCGGGGCCCTGCACGCCTATGTGTTCAGGGGCGTCGGTTTCGAATCCTTCACCCTGCACGAATCCGTCTCCTACCTGGCCATGGCCATCGTGGGGGGCTTGGGCACCCTGAACGGATCTTTCTGGGGTCCTGTGGCCATACGCATGCTGGATCTCCAGGTGGAACATCTGTCGGAGGCCGCGGCCTCCTACCTGCCCCAGGGAACCAACCTTGCAACGGCATCCAAACCGCTGACCTTCGGTCTGGTGATCGTGCTGTTCCTGATGTTCGAACCCCGGGGGATCGCCAACTGGTGGCGGATTACAAAATCATACACCAAACTCTGGCCTTTCAGGTATTAGCAAATGATACCGTCTAAAGGCCGCCGAAACGTGAAGGACAATAGAAAGGAAGTCAGGTCAGGTCATATAACCCAACTCAAAGGAGGAGAAGTCATGAAGGAAACAAGAATGGTAAGGGGCTTAATGGTGCTGGTACTTCTGGTATTCGCAGTATCTGCCCACGCAGGCGAAGTGTACAAACTGGGATTTTCCGGTGCCATCACAGGTCCCACCTCTGATGCCGGCAACCCGCTGTCCAAAGGTATTGAAGACTGGTTCAAGTATGTCAATGACACCAAAATGCTCGGGGACGACAAGATTGAATGCACCATCCGTGACGACCAGTATAAGACAGACGTCACCAAACGGAACTTTGAAGAATATCTGGATGAAGGTATCGTCTTTTACCTCAACTACTCCACAGGCTCCACCCTGGGCCTGAAAATGGACTTTGAAGAAGAGATGATGCCCACGGTTCCCTCTTCCTACCACGAGGGCAACCTGGTGAACTCCAACTACATCTTCATCCCCGTGGCCACCTATTCTGAAAACATGGTGGCCCTGGCGGAATACGTCACCAAGAATCACAAGGGCGGCACCCCGAAAGTGGCTCTGTTTATCCATCCTTCCGCCTTCGGGCGCGGTCCGGTGGATGATACCAAAAAAGCCGTTGCAGCCGGCCTGGACATGGATATCGTGGAAGTGGTGGAACATGGTAAGGATCTGGATAACTCCGCCATGCTCAAACGCCTGATGAGCAAAGGGGTCCAATACGTGATCTGCCATACGGTGCAGTCCCCCGTGGCCACCATGCTTAAAGACGCCATGCGTCTCAATGTCAATGCCAAGTCTTTCGGCGAGGAAGGCAAACTCACCTTCCTGGGCGCCCATTACACCGGGGGTGCAGACCTCATCGCCCTGGCAGGGGATGCGGCAGA
>MDTD01127724.1_pt1 | contig 14528 bp, 4 predicted proteins | sample 811221 | NCBI WGS metagenome assembly MDTD01 (sample SAMN05326646, study PRJNA326480) | marine metagenome | isolation source: seawater | place: Pacific Ocean: South West | collected 2011
CAATCTCTTTTTGAGGAAGAATACCTGATGTCACATGAACTGCAGATTGGGGGTTCATTAACAGAGTTAGGTAAACATCTTGCTCAGGACGAATTTCTAATGTAGGATCGAAATCTAAGAATTCATGGTCTATTGATGTTTCAGGATGAACAGGCTGTCCGTTTTGAATAGGATATACAGCATTAAATCGAGAATAATCGTCATTAATGAAATATCCCAGTAATCCATCAAGTCTATTTTGAATTGCACCAAGACGAACTTCAAAATTATGATTTTTTAGATTTTCAGACATAGGAGTAGTTTGGGAAACCTCTAATCGCAATACTGCTCTCACTACTGCAACGGGTCGACCCATGTAGAATACCGGGTAATCATCTCCACCTTTTCCATATGGATCGGAATGCCAATTACTAGTATCTATTGCCCTTAACAGCGAGGAAAGAACTCCCTCTCCGGTATTTGTACCAGAGAAATCACCCATTTCATCCTCATCAATTTCTCCATCTCCGTCTTCATCAATATCATCCCATCTTCCTCGTTCAATATCATCTATTAATCCTATATCAATCAATGAATGTAACAAACGATCCATGTGTATATTTCCTGATTCGGGTAGAGCTCCCGGAGGAGAGGACTTTCCGGGCGCCCAATCCCAAGCAAGTTTCCCTTTTTGAATGCCCATGTGGCCCCAATGCCGATCAGCAACTCTAAGTTGACCTTTTGGTTCACCATTGAAATCGAAAACTTCCATCGCCCATTCAATATGATCAGGAAGAAGAAAACCACAAACGGGAGACCGAGCGGGAGGAATCATATCATCATCCGGATCAAGTTCTAGAATACTGGAACCGGAATTAGCCTGTGCATCATCTTCGTCATTGCTTAAAAGTCTGAGATTCAATCGGGCACCTCTTGGTATTCTAGGTTTAATCAATAATTCACCGGGTGAGTCATCAGGAGTTTCTAATGATAGTCCGACCCTTACCTTATTCAAAACATCAGAAGTTTGGAATTCAATGACTTGTCCAAATGCATCTATGACTGATATGTCATCAACATTTAACCGTCCTGAACGAATCGCTAAATCCGCACTAAATTCATCAATAGCCTCATCAATCGAAGAAAGGGAAATTGAAATTAAATCACGAGAAATATACTCTTGACGCATTACTTCCATTGCATTGGCGTCTTGTGGAGACAATACACCATCACCATCTATATCTAACTCGGCTTCTTCTTCAAGGAATCGTTCCAATCGATTTGCTAAGATCCTTCCAGTTGAATGAGTGATCGGAATTCGACGTTCAAATTCGATAGGATTTCCAGTCTCAGAAGAGGAATTCGAATCTAATTCGAAGTCATAAACACCCATTGACCAACCACCAGAATCAGGGGTGTAAGTCATACGTAGGTCAGCAATAATAGGAACCCAAGCCTGATGTTTCCATAGATTCAATCCAACTGGACTCGGGAGTGCATGTGTATAATTTTTCCAATGTTCAGGTGTTTCTCCAGAAATATACTGAGAAAAGTCTTCATAATATTTTGAATTCTCTAAACTATCAGAAATATTTTGCAATTCCCACAATAACTGACGACAATCAGCAGGTATTGAACGATGGATGGAAGAAATAGGATTTGACCGGTCCCAGTTAGAAATCCTAAATCCATCTTCTCCGGTAATAGTATCAATATGTGAAATTAACAACGCACTAGAAAACGGTTTTCTGGTGGAACGACAACGTAAACGTCCATCATCTTCGAAAATTCCATCACCCCCGTGTCTCGTAGATCTTCTAGAATTCGTTAACAACATAATCGGATCTCTAGCTTCATAATATCGAGGTGCAGCATACTCAACTGCATGAGGAGTGGCAGCTGTAGCTTCGGAAGGTAATCTTGAGCCGCTTGCCTTAGCAGTGGGTAATTTGTTAAGTTCTAACATTTCACGTTCAAATGGAGTCTTATCAAATTCAATTAGTCGATCAACATTTTCTTCTGATTTAACAATAGACGAATGAAGTTTTGATATCTGACTTTCCATGCTATGTTGTTCAGCAATTTTGCCAATTAAGTCATGAGATGATTTCGGACGTCTTTCAAGGACATCCATCTCCTCTTTCGCATAATCAAAAATAATTCCACTTGAAATAGAATCAAAGGTTTCTCTATGTATAGCGCTTTGGAATCGGTGAATACCATCTGGTTCATCCATCTGACCCACAATTCCATGAGCAAATCCAACTAAAAATGTCTCAATTGAATGTACTTTTGATTGGTCAATATGGCCATCCTGAAGAAGTTCACCCGAAATCATAGCAGCGATTGCTTCTTCCTGATTTATTCCTACTGATGCATCAATATCGAGAGATTCCGACGATTCAGTAAATTTAGCATTCCAAGGTACTTGGAATACTGAACCATGACATAAAATTTGTACCGGCCATCCATCAGCAATAGTATCTACTGGATCTCTATCAAAATAAGTGAAATCAGGAATCTTTGAAGACGAATCGTGTTTTGATATATCTGTTAAATCATCTCTTAATGATGATTTTGCGGCTTGTTTTCTATTTAATCCAGATTGAAGAGAGGTTCTTTGAACAACATCTTCAACAGATGATTTCTTTGGAGTAGTACCCCTCTTTCTTCTAAACATTAGTTATCTTCCCCCTTTGTGTGAATATCAAGTGGATCAAATCTAAAAATTGGTAAATAAGATTCATGAACAGGGTCACCGTCAACGTAACCGCCCAACCAAGGATGAGGTAATTTCCAGAGTAATTCATCTTCAAAGTGTGACCGCCACACAGTTTCTGCAGTATTCAATGGCATCCATAATGGGTCCTTTTCCTCATCAGAATACCACCCCGCAACAAGATAATCAAATGGTCCATTAACACGATCTTCAGGGATATCATGGAATGTGAATCGATTTCTTGCACTATCATATGTCACACTCCAGAATATATCGCCAGATCCTGGGCCTACAGCAGTCATATCAGAACTAGAATGGCTTCTTCCGGGACTAGACCAACTCTCCAAAGGTGAAGATTTTCCCGAATCAGATTCTAGAACCCACTTCTTTGTCAACATAGTTCCGTCATCACTTTTCCATTGTCGTACAATTAACCATCTATCAGGCAATTGGGGGAATTCAAAATCACTCAAATCCATAGAGTCATCTTCCACCTCAAATTCTAAAGACTCACGAATTGCATCTCCATAACTTACTCCAGTCCTAGAACCAGCAATTTCAGCGGGTATTTCATCATCGAGATCTAAATATTCATCAGTTTCTCTTGAAACCTCTCTCTCCTGACCTCTCATTAATGCATCAGGAAGTGCCCAGAAAAGATGTATTCCTGGTTCCAGTGAAGATGCAGGATTATCTTCTTGATCGAATGCAGGAGGTAAACCATATACATCATTACGAGTGGGATGAGACTTCTCAGTAACATGTAAATCTGCACGAGGATTAGTGGCCGAAGTAGACTTTACATATTTCTCATCAATAGGGCATAAAAATTCAGAGACAAATTTCGATTTTTTTGTAGATGTTCCCGAAGATTGACGAGGAACTACATACGCTTGAACATCCACCGGAACTAGAATTCGGGGGCCAGTGTGAAGATTAGGATCTATCATGTTTTGATCGATAAATTTGTAATCATCAAACTCTGCTCTCTCAAATTTGACGTCCCCATTTTCCTTGACATTTGTTGAAAAATTGTCACCTAATGGATTACGAATTTGTTCAAATTTACTCCTGTCTTTTTGATTTATCACACGGATATTTTCAGAAGTATTGACACGCTCAGTTTTAACATCTGAAATTCTGGAATCAGCATCTACTGTTGATATTTGACCAGCTTGTTTTGATAAATGGTTAACAAATTTTGACGCATCAGATTCAGAAGTAGATGGAATCATTTCTTTGTTACCCAATGAAGAATTTTTTTCATTTATCTCATTCTTTGAATTAGGAATCTTCGTTCTCTTCACCATCATTTTCACCCCCCTTGAACTCCTCTCTCATATCGTTGTTCTTCCAATTCAGCCTGTGAAATTGAAAGAATATCTGACTCCTCCACTGTAGCAGTTTGATCACTGTTCAAGTATGGTTTCTGAGTAATGGAATCATACCCGAAATCTTGTTGGTATGGGAATTGCATCAATTGAGTAGCAATTAATCCACCAGCTCTCAAGGTTGTAAAATAGGCTGTTGTTGCTGATGATGTCAAATCAGGTCCATATTCTGGATTTTCTATTTCTCTAGCCCTTGTTTGAGTCATAACTCCCTTAATGTCAATAACAGATCTATCACCTGTATATTTTCTATATCGTATGTCTGAAACAATATTCTTTCCTTCTGGTTTTTCTACTATGTAGCCATCACGACCTTTAAACTTGAGAGTGTAACAATTCTTGGTGGTAATATCTGGATCCCATGGATCATCCAAGGGAGGGCTATGAGGGTCTAAACCCAATCGGATTCCTTCTCCTGGTTCTTGAAGACGCATATGTGTCGGAATTCCATTAAAAATACAAAATAAAATGGTCTCAGAAAGCCTAACTTGATGTATTGTCTGTACTCGTTTTTCGGGAGTTGCCCAATCCTCATGTTCAGATTTGTACCCATTTTGTACAGATTTAACTCCTGGTGCATCGTAAGCCATTATTTCCATTCCAGGGAAATCACGAATTACTGTCGAACGTAATAAAAATCCAGTAATTGGACCACCGCTAGGATATGAATTACTACCTTTGATGGATGATTTCAGTAACTTGTTTCTATACGGATTGTTTTGAACTTCACTATAATTCAATTCATCAATTAACGTACTGTACTTTAATTGCTCATTTTTATCAGAAATTTCCGGAAGAGCTCCACGAGAGTCCAAAGTACCTACACTAATTGCTCCATCAACAAGAGCGTCAAGCCAATTTCTGTCCATATGATAAAATCTGATTGATTCGTTAGGCAACATTTCTTCAGTAGGAACGATGTAAACAAATGGGACTCCTTTCAATAATCTCAGTTTGCTAAGCCATTGAACTACTTCTACCCATGCTTCGTCCTCTGAAGTCATGCTTTGTTCAAGATTATCTGAATGGATACCAAAACGAGATTGCTTTGACAAACGAGATGCAAAATCAGCTCTGGTGGTAGATTTATCTGCGAACTTCATGGTAATCCACTCCTTCCTTCTCGATATTGATCTGTTTGAGTGTCTTCAGAAAAATGCCTAAGATATTCTTGGAGTAGAATTTCATTTTCTAACATATTTTCATCTATAGGCGAAGGATCGCCATCATAACCAAAACCTCCCCCTAATCTTCCATCGATATCAACAGGTAAATCAGGAGGCATCCGTTCTAGTTGTGGAATCATTACTTTCTCTGCAAGAATTTGTTTTGTCAATAAATCATTGATACTCAATGGAGCGTCATGAACTTGGAAAATATCCTTTATCATTGAATATTCTTCGATTTCCTTGACCTCAACATATCTCAGTCGTCTCCAACGGTTAATTGCTCGAATAAATCGAGGGTCACTCATGCCCAATAGTCTCCCTAATTCGAATGCGGCGGCGTGTGAAATTTCATCTCTACCCGTTTCAACATCCAACCCAGTTGCTTCATCTGAATTGTAATATGGTCGACTCTTCTTCTCATGATCGATAGGAACCGCAATACATGGTCCACGATAATATCCAGTGCGTCTAATACCATCATCTCCTGCAATATCCATTGTCACAAAACTATTGATTGCAACATCCGGAACCATATCATTTCCTAACAAAGCAGGAGCATATGTTCCTTTAGATTTAGATGCTATTGACCCTAATTCTCCCGGCTTATCTTCTTCATCTTCATGTGTTCGAACTCTTAATCCTCTCATTCGTGCTTCAAAGTCACCACCATTTCCAGTCTTGAATGTCCAATGATGCAAAAGTGGAAACTTTAGACGTACGCCATTGATCGGAGGCGCGGAAGAATTATTTGGATCTAAATATGAGGATGTTTTATTCTCTGGGTGATTGATGCCAAGAGAATCATGTCCTTTAGGATGGTCTATTTTGATTCCGACATCCTGCATCGGCATTTGTTCTAATGAAAATGTTTCAGTGGACATTTGTTGGTCGGAGAAATTAGTCTTAGCTTTATCCTTTACATTGCGATTTTTACCGCCGAATATTCCCGATAATGGATTAGCAAGCAATATGTCAAATGAACTAAACAAATTTCGCTTTGGATTGCCACTTCCAGTTACCCCTGCTGATTTGATATCATCATCAAAACTTTCTGTTTCAAGTTGCGTAATATCATTATTCATTTGTAATTTCTCTGTTGACATTAATTTAGTAACTTCATTTTTACCGAATTTAGAAATATCTTTATCCAAATGAATAGGTGGCCTACCTTCCGGTCCAAAATCTTCTGGAGTACGATTTATATCTCCTGGCAAAGGAGGTCGGGGGCCATTGAATATCTTCTCTAATTCTTCATTTCTGAACAATATTTCTTGATCTAAGACTATTTCGATATCGCTAGTAGAATCGGAATCGATATCTTGGGTAGAAGGAGGTATGGCTGGGACAAGATCTGGGGGGCCGATATTTGGTAATACATTAGATAGATTAGAGATAAACTCCAATGATATTAGACAAGCAAAATACTTGCAATTTTCTTTTGCAGGAATACGATTAGACATGGCAACTGAAAACCATCCATCCTCGTCATTACCACACATTTCTTTGTCTAATGGGTTTACTTGTAAAGCATGAACCAGTAAAGGAAGTTCATCAAGTGTCGGAGCTATCCTTTCGAAGAAACCTTTCTCAATTTCTAAAGCATCTACATATCGTTCAGAATCTTCATTATTCAAGTCTGCACCACTTATAAATTCCTTAATTTGAATCCCATCTCCAGTGGGGGAACCTTCTGATAGTTTCAAAGAGCAGTAATCTTCCATTTCATCTTCACGAATTAATAGCAATGTCATCCAAGGAACTTCATCATCAACTGATTCATCTTTCAGAGTCCGTTCCCAAGGTGTTGTCTTGCGCTGGAAAATTATCCGAGGGAAACTCATATCGCAAAGCACTCCTTGTTCATTTTTAGGAGGGGTTCTCATATGCACGTTTGCAGGATCTATTCTCCATCTTGGACCTGAAATATTGAACTCCACTTCACGACTAAAATTAGACTGTTCCAGACCCAACTCAGTAGGTAATTTTTGATTTATTTTCAGTGTATAATCACCTGCAGTAAGTGGAGGTTCAACACGATCAAAATACCGAATAGTGCCTACATCGGGTGGGGGCATATCACTCATCTTCTACGCCTCCTACGAGGCTTCGATTCAGAATTTTGTTTTGATTTATTCAATTTTGATATATCGTCCGAATTATTTTCCTTTACTTTTGAAGGAATAACTGTTGGAGACCAAAATGGTGCGCGATTTAGTTCTTTGAAACTAACTTCTATATTCACTAGAGCATCGGAAAATAGGCCCCCAGGATCTGTAACTCTAATCAAAAATTGGTTGATGCCCACATCATCGTTTGTAGGATTCCCATTCATTTTTCCAGATGAACTAACAGAAAGCCATTCAGGACCAGAAATTCTAGTAAACACGAGTTTTCCTTGATCTTCTTCGTCAAAATCACCAGCGAATTTAGATATATCAAAATCATATTGTTCAAATGCAATGATTCCTGGTAAATCTATCTCTACCTGTTGATTGGTAGGTTCAATTTGTTTTTTTGATTCAACGGTTAGCTCTCTTTCAGCAGACAAACTACGCTCTTCTTCCTCCCCCTTCTGTCCTTGCTCAATTAATTCTTTATGTTTAGTCTCTGACTCCTTAGAAAGAGTGAATTGATTAACCCTTATTTTAGGCCTTAATTTTGCACTTTCACTATTATCAATCCAACGAATTTTGGTATGACCATGAGGTGAAAAAGCGCCCTCTTCGATTAAGTCTCTCCACTCACTAGAAGAAAGCATTTCAATTACTGATTGATCAGCAGAAGTCGAAAGTATAACATCATGGACATCTGTATGTTCATCTGTTAAAATTTCAATGAGGGCTGGTCCAGAATAAGAAGCATCAGCAGAAACAGGCCACACATGAGCAACTCCATCTAATCGTTCGATTCGTGTCCCTTCACCTGATGTACGAATACCAGTAAGATCTAGATTAAAAGACTCCTGGGAACTTTCCCTAGTTCTCGTAATTATACATAAAGACCGAACGTGTGTCGATGTGAATACCTTAAGATGATCAATTTTTGACAACACGTCTAACGCAGTATGAGTATTTCTTTTTTGGAATGAGGCCCAAGATGGAGTACCATCTGCTTCAATAAATACTCCTCGGCATAGGAATCGATATGAACCAATTTGGTGAACCAAAGAATTACGTTGAAATCCAATAAAGGTACGATTTCGAGTAGACATAATGGAGGTCAGAGCAGCAGCACCAGGAGTAATTCCAACAGGAATTTGGTTCATACCTCCTAATCCAGTTAATGTAAATCGAGTGGTCCCTATAGGAACAACAATTTCTGCAGGCTGGGAATCAGGTGGCACCTCAAGATCTTGAATAATTCCACCTCCTCCTTGATGGAATGTCAATCTGACTCCTTGATTTCCTTGAAGTTGTATTCTCAATTTATCCTTCTCATCTTCTCGAACTTTTCTAGATAATCTCCAGATTTGTAAATCTCCAGATGTCAATATTGTACCGTCTTGTTGAAATGACAAAGCCGCAATTCGTCTCTGAGCCAAGTTTTTTGCGCCCTTACCCACGTCGAGTCCTCTGGTAATAGGAATAGAATTTTTAGAGGAAGCGGAACGAACTTTACTTTTACCTGAATTAATAGATTTTGACGGTCTCCTCGGAACTAAAGTTCTAGTCATCGATTTCTGATTAGGTATATTATCTACTGAGGTAACTAAAGATAATGGCAAATCAGTAGACTCTTCTTCCGGAAGCCTCTGTGTCTCTGTAAGGGAAATATGAATTGGTGATAGTGAATTAGAGAAGTTTGGAGTATCATCATTCACTGATGTTTGCAGACTTGTCTGAACCATTGTCGGAGTTTTATCGCCGATTCCTTCAACTATTGAAACTACTCTGGGGGGAGAACGTCGATTTAACAATCTCTTTGGAATTCTACTCATTATTTATCCCCCTGAATGTTCGACTGTGTAGATTTAGAATGACTTAAAGGATTGGAAAGAAGGCCAGACCTAGCATCTAGAGTTTTACGATTTAGTTCGTGTTTCTCTTTACCTCCTTGAAGAACAGCTTCTAATCCACCCATCGAAAATGATCTAAATCCTGGTTCTCGTTTTGAAGATGATGATGATCTCTTGGTGTTCTCTGAAACTTTACCACTATCTAAATCGAACTTCATGCCACCAATTTTTGTAAGAATTGAACTCCAATCAACGATTGTTCCGGAATCAAATCTGAAATATCTAGTCAACGGAAGATTATGTACAAAAACAGATTTCTCTACTTGATTCATATCTATTGTTAAACAATGCATGAGAGGAAATTGTACAGAGCGCCCGACAAGAGACCCACCATTCAAATATCTAGGTTGATTTTCGGGTGCTGATGTCCTTCCTTTCGGTTTGTAGTCATTATCCAATAACATCTCCCATAATGTAGAAGAAAAATGTCCAAGTGTTGAAACGTAAGACAAGCCAGATAAATTATATTCATTTTCAGTTGGAACCCGGAGTGATAAATCTTCATCTTTTCTGAATATCTCAATCGAAAATGGAGCACCATTAGTATCTTTATCGATATGGCAAGGAACAATATCAAATGGTTGAGAAGGTAGTGAAACATCTGTTCTCCAATTATTTGTAATTTCTTTAGATTCACTATTATCCGCTGAACCCAAGTATATTGAGTGATACTGAGAGGGGAACAAATGTGAGAAAGCAAACTCAAACTCCGTTTCAAGATTAAATGGACCATTGAGCATTTCTTCCTTGTCAGGTGATTCAACATTCTCAGAACGTATCAATCCCTTAACTGGCTGAACGAGGGAAAATTTGTTTGAGAAAAGGCCTTGGAAGGGTTGCTTAAATTCTCCCTCAGGACGTTGGAGGATGTGTTTATTCATGAATTCGAGACCAGAAATAGGATTGGGGGAACCACTCTTTGTCGAACCAAATTTAACTGTAAATTCAATGAACACAACCTCAATTCGTGCTTTGCCACGCATTTTTGGTCCTTCAATCTCAACATCTGCTCCCAATCCTGCTTTGAGAGTACCTAGCCAAGTCTTAAGTCTAACACTGACCCCAATATATACTCTGAAACTATAGAAGAACGGATCGAATACAATAAGTACATCTACACCCGCATAAAAAGATGCGGAAAGACATCCAGATTTGTAACTTGCTTCAAAGCCACCACCCAACATTACCGCAGAACTGCATACTGTAAAGTAAGCATCTCCCTTGATCACAATCTTGCTCATTGGCTTCCAATTGAATCCTAGGCGAGGGACTATAGGATAATGAGATGGAACCTTGAATTTAGGGTGATACCCCCCAATGGAAAGTAAGAAATCTCCTCTGTTAAACCAATTTACAAGAGCAAAACCACCTGTTAATCGGCAACTCTTTGAGAATAAGTATGATGCGTCAGTAAGTTGAGCCTCAGCACGGAAAACATTAGTTCCGGAATCATAAGATGCAGCAAATGCCAACTCGATATAACCGATATTTATGTCAGGTGTTGGCAACGACATCGCAGATAATCCAATCAATCCTATAGCAAAATCATCGGAGATTTTTATGTATAGTACTGCCTTAGATTCAATAACTTGGAATGTGGTAAACTTTACCCCTACTGCAAACCAAAATGAACCCTTTTCTGCAGGAAGATGAGTTCTAATTGATTCCAAAGCGCCCATCGGATCAGATGCAAGTGCAGATGAGTCCATAGCTAGCATAAATGGACTTGAAGTGACCATTGAAACATCAGGGGTAACTAGTTCTCTATTGAGGCCAAGACCTCCGAGTAAACCAGTAACAAAGAACATTGGCGGGCCGCCAATCGTTGTATCAATTGCAGCAATGACAAAACAAGTAACGTACGAATCTTCATCATCATCATCAACTGGAACACGTCCGAAAGCTCCAATGGCATTGATTGCCATTGTAGTGGTATTAATTGTGCATAGGCCTTGATATTCGATATACTCATCTCCACCTCCAGCAGGAGTAACTAATGTCTTACGTAAGGCTCCTGCAATACTGAATGCGGGACCAGTATATGATATGGCACACCCTGCCATATCGTACTTCCATTCTTCAAAATTCAATATATCGAAAATAGGCATTGAAACCGATAAATCATCAACTTGTGCCAAGAATCCCGCTATCTCTGCTTCTCCATCAACTAAGATTGATAGACGATTGTCAGATGAATCAAATTTAACCCCTATCTGGGCAATCTTTATTGGACCAAACTGCTTATTTATTGAGAACCAATACTCCATAGATCCGCGGATCTGAGCATCAATATTACCATCATAACACCAGATTGCGATATCAAACATTGGCCGGACTGTATCTTTTCCTTCGCCACCATCTAAGACTCCAGCTGCGAGAGAATTACCACCATTATTGGAACCATTTCCTCCAAGAGAAATTCCAAAGTCATCTAGATCTAGACGACCGCCGAATTCAATGTCTGATCCATGCGTGTAATCCATACAGATTGTTGCAGTTACGGTCTTTAACAGTAAAAAGCCATCAAGCATCGGTTGCAAATCTTTCTTTGCAAGTTGGAATCCAAGATGACCAATTTCAACACTAAAGAAAGGATTGAATGCAGAGAGCAATGGAGTTCCCGGTGTACTATCGTAACTTAACATTTGAATGGTAATCCCTGGAGAGTATTTCGAACCATCACTTTTCCTCGACCAATCTTCGCCATAAAATTCCTCTTCAGCATCCGATCGAGAGAATATTTTCAATCCCATATTACCAATATTAATTGTTTGATCAGCAAAATCAAATGTTATTCCAAATTGTGTAACATTAGAACCAGCATCTTGCACATTTAGGCTAATACAGAAATCAAAATCGGTTTCTATTCTTTGATAAATCACAATAGGATCGGTACTACTTGACAGAACTGACATAATCATATCCATGGAACCCTTTAGGAGACGCTTGAATGGATATTTAGGGTCTGGATCTGGAGAACCATTCGGGTCAGTGTATTCAGAAATGATTTCACTCAAAGGTCGAATGAAAAATCCTGAAGGAGGAGGAGTAGGAGCTGAAACTGGACGATCTACTATGTACGAGCCATTTACGGGTGATTCTTCATCTTCGAATGAACAAACACCAAGATGGACCAACCAATCACCAACAATTGTCAAATTTCTCAACATATCCCTCCAATCACCTGAAGGAGAAGGGTTGTAAATTGGAGTTGCAAGGAAATCTTGTACTGCATCATTATCTTCAGCGAAATTCAATGCAATATTTGCTGCTCCCAAGAGCATAGCAGAAAGATCAGGCATTCCCCAATCCACATTTCGTTGCCATGTACCTGTTCGTGGAAGAACCTTGACCCAGAATGATTCAGAACCAGTACTAGCCGGACCTGTAGATACACCCGTATCTACACCTGTACTGATTACTAATTCGAAATCATCTCCATCATATCCAAATCGAAGTGCTGGCTGGATTGTGAAAGGAGTAGACATCAAAGGAGAACTCACATTTGCTTTCAACAATGTACTAGGTTTCCAGACGTCAGATGTGTTCCTATACATCCCCACTTCCAATGATACAGGTAGATCCTCAGCACCTATTGTAATAGTTTGAGAATAACAAAGCCAAATTCCATTTTCATCAATAGTATGTTTCGCACCTAAATCAAGAGACAAATGATCCGTGATCCATGTTGGCAAATTTGCATGAACAATTTTTATTGAAATCCAACCAGAATGATTTGTTACTTGGATTATTCCTCCATCGGAATCCGGAAGGAAGCCGTAGACGAGGGTTATTATTTTGTTAATCAATGACTGAATATGTGACTGAAGATAAACTCCTGGGTTATTACATAGGCTTTCAAAATTCGAAAAATCAAATTCAGAAGTGGGGGTTGTTTTCCATAAATCCAAAGCAACTAAAATTTCTTCTAACATCTCACCTAATGTCATTCCAGTGTAAAGAGGTACAGATCTTAATTCATCAATGACATACTTGACAAGATCAGGAAGTACATCTTCGGTTAATGTAGAAACAAGTTTCAACAAAAATGTATCAATTCCTCCGGCTACAGGAAGGATATTTATGATAGCAGGCAATGAAAGGGGATCTGTACTATCGAAATCTACAGAAGGTGAAAGATGTAGAATTCCTGATAACATTTCGAGATGAATCGTGGCTTGTGAATTACTAAGGCTACTAAGCATCATATCCAGAGGATAAGGCCCTGAAATTCCTGATATCATCGAGCCAATATCAAGATTCAAATCCATGAATGAACCTTCCAAATCAAAACTTAGGTATGGCGAAGAGGGTGTTAGATTCACATTTATTCTTAACAGACCCGAGATATCGACTAGACTGCCACTGAGTGAAGAGGATAATTCTGAATTGGGTTGTATACCTATAGTAAAGGAACCAACAGAATTAGGATTTTCTATAAATATTATGTCAAACACAGATGCAGGAATAACAATCTTTGAAACAGGCCCAAAAACACCATGTTTGATGAGTTCTCCTAGATGATTGTATGATTTAGTACCTGATGGGATTAGTCCAAATAATGCTTCGGCTAAATTCAAGATTGAGACTACATCTAGACCTTGAGACGTTGTGAAACAAGATACAAGATGACCTACAGGGTCATCGATAATTGGGAAAATCGAGTTCGCACTTAATCCACCATTTGAATCCCAGGTTACTAATTCAAATTCACTGAGAACAATACCCAATGCCTCAGATTGTTCTACCTTATTTGACAAAAGATTCTCTATTAAAACCCCAATAGCAGAATCGAGTATCATTCCTGGAACGTAATCAAGTAGAATTTCGAAACTACCTGGATCAGACAAAACAATACTTGAAGGCGGTTGAACCAAATTGAATCCATTTGTAAATGAGGGAACAATTCCCGAGTCTGGGAGCTCAAGTGTTAGTGTCCAAGGAGAATTCTTAGTTAATACCAACGAACATCCATTTAACATTCCACTCACATGGGGCGCCGCCTGAAGTGTCATTGAAATTGAGGGACTATCTCCCCAATCATCTGGTGATAAAAGAGGCATATTCATCGAAGTATAGAGGTTGAATGGACCTAATTCAATAGAATCAGTATCAATATCAATTTCACCTGATGGTTTCAGATAAAAGTGAATCAAACTATTTGAAAATGGCAACGGCAACTTAAATGATAGAGAACCATGTCTTGGATCCAATGGGTTATCAAGAATCTGCGAACCAGATATCAAATTAGATAA
>MDTD01142332.1_pt1 | contig 14528 bp, 13 predicted proteins | sample 811221 | NCBI WGS metagenome assembly MDTD01 (sample SAMN05326646, study PRJNA326480) | marine metagenome | isolation source: seawater | place: Pacific Ocean: South West | collected 2011
AGTAAGCAGTGATAAAGTAAGCAGTGATAAAGTAAGCAGTGATAAAGTAAGCAGTGATAAAGTAAGTAATGAGAGCATTAGTGACAAAAATATTAGTAATAAATCTGAAGGCAAACTTCTACTTCCTTTTTTAAAAAATATAAACGTAAATATATCACTTTTTAAAATGAATTTTCTTCTATTAGAGAAAGGTAAAAAAAGTAAGAGTGTGATTATAGAAAAGCTTTCTTTTCGAAATATTGGATTAAATAAAAATATAGAAATAGATTTGTTATCTAAAATTTATCTCAAACAGAAAAACAATGAAAGGAATAAGGATTTTTTAGACTTTAACTTAGGTGGAAAGATCAGTATTAAAGAATTGTTGAATCAAGGTCTTGTTAAAGCCGACTTGAAGTTTTCAGTTTTAAATTTTAAAAATAATTTATTTAGGTTATCACCTTTAGAAGGGGGGATTAATTTAATTTTGAGTAAAGAGGGTAATATTAATGGAAATTTATTCTCAAAATTGAATAATGAGGACTTTCTGGAGTCCGATTTTAAAATTGCTAAAAAATCTATTGATCTAAATATTTCTAAATTGAAAGTAAATATTAATAAAATTTTTAAGAGAAAAGATTATGGTGATTTAAAGTTTGAAGAGGGGCTAGTATTTTTAAATGGGAAATTAAAAATAATTAAGAGTAATGTTTATCCCGATATAAAAATAAATAATACCGCCAAAATAATCTATAAAAGGGATAAATTATACAATTTTAAAATAAATGCAGATATTATTTTAAATAGAAGGGGACTTAAGCTGAGCTCAAAAATTAATGGCTTAGATGGATCCGTTAAGCTCAGGTCTATCGCTGATTTTGATATAAATAGATTTATAAAAAATACAAAAAAAATTCCTTTTATAAAAACAAATTTAGTCGTCGATGGAATAAATATACCGAATAGTTTTATCATCACAAAAGAAAAGAAGCTAAACAATGAAATCAAGAATAGTAATGAAAATAAAGATAGTAAGGTAAGCAAGGGAAGTAAAGAGAGTAAAAAAAGCAAGGTAAGTAAAGCAAGCAAGGAAGGTAAGGAAAGTAATGAAAGCAGAGTAATTAAAAGTGAAAAAGATGTTATAGTTAAGAGTAGTAAGGGTTTTGATCTACCGTATATCCCTCCTAATGAAATAAGAATTTCTGTTAAGAAGACAAGATTATTAGGCAATCCTTTAAATTCAGAAGTATACTTTTTAGCAAAAAAGAATTCAGTTGCGATTAAGAAATTCAATTTAAAATATGGTAAAGGGAAACTTAAATTGAGTACTTTAATAAAGAAAAAAAATAATAGTTTAAACTCAAAATACAAAGTTATCCTAGAAAAATTTGATGCCCAAGATTTTAAGGCATTAATTCCAAAAAATGTAGGCAAAATAAAAGGCAATTTGAGTATAAAGTCAAATGGATCTTTTGCACTTAAAACAAATTCTCCATTCCAGGAGAGTGATATAAAGAAAATTTTTTTTGAGAGTCAGGGAAGTAACTTAGAAATAGAAAAGTTAAATATAAATTCTTATGCTCAAAGCTATATTGAGAGGCTTGATTTACTAAATAAGATGAGTCGTAAGAAATATACTTTTTCGAGTGGGTTGGACAATTTAAAAGTTAAGGCTTATTACTCTAAGAGTCGATTGAAAATAGTAAATTTCTTAATATTTGGAGACAATAAAAGTTTTGAGATAAACGGAAAAGGTTATATGTACCCTTTCAATGGAAAAAAGAGAGGAGCCATTAATTTAAATTTTATCGATAATAAAACAGGATTCGGAAGGGTTTTAAAGAATCAAATAGGCTCTAATTCGGTCCCTATTTTGTTAAAGACAAACAAGCTTGCAGTCTCTCCCAATTATAGTTATACCACTAAAAAGATAAGTTCGAAATTTGTACGACATCAGGGACAAAAGCAAATTAATAGACAAAAGAAAAAAATTGAAAATGAAGTTAAGAAAAAAGCTGAAAAAGAAATAAAAAAAATTCTAAATAAGAAAAAACTCAAGAACCTTTTTAAATTTTGAGGAAAAAATGAGAGCATCAATAGATATAGGATCAAATAGTGTCCTTTTGTTAGCAGGGAATATTTCAAATGGCGAATTTATCGAACATCTGAGTGAAGCTAATATAACAGGCTTAGGAAAAGATTTAGATAAAAATGGATCTTTTTTAAAAAACTCTATGGAAGATACCTATAAGGTTTTGAAAGGCTACAAAAAAAAACTGGAAAAATTAAATATTGAGATCTCATCGGTTATTGTTACTGCTACTGAAGCTTCAAGAGTCGCTGAAAATGCAGCTAGCTTTTTCGAAAATATAAAAAATGATTTGGGTTTTTCAACACATATTATTACTGCTTCTGGAGAAGCTTTTTACACTGGTTTGGGAATCGCTTCTGGTTATCTGAGTAATGATAGAGAAGAAAAAGTAATACTGGACATCGGAGGAGCATCTACAGAGATAATAAAAGTTAAAACTAATCCATTTACAATTTTATCCTCAGTAAGTTTACCTATTGGTTCGGTGAGGGCCACAGATTGGATCAAAAGTAATTCGTTTGAATCAAAATTGGGCGCAATATTTAATGAAAAAAAAATTGAAAACTATAAAACTGAAGAAATAATTTGTGTTGCAGGAACGATGACGTCTTTAGGAGCAATGCTGAAGGGGATAAAAACTTATAGAGATAAATTAATTGATGGTTATGAGTTTGACTTTATAAAATATGAAAAGTTTATCTCAAAATTGAATAAGATGCAGCCTTTTCAAATTTTGAAAGAGTTTCCAATCATTGGAAAAAGATTCGAAACAATTACCGGAGGAGGAATTGTTGGAATGGAGGTCGGCCAAAGGTTGGGTGTTAAAAAAGTTATAATATCTACTAAGGGATTGAGGTATGGGACTCTCATAGGAGGAGAGATCGATGAAAAATTTATATCAAGAAGATTCTGAAAGCTTAATTCAGGAAGGAAGATTAATTTTTGGTAATGGTGATATCCTTTTTGCTGAAGGAGATCCATCTCATTATCTTTATTTAATAAAAAGTGGAAAAGTTCTTCTCGTTAAAGAAGAAAATATGAATCTAAAAAAAATAGAGATAATGGGAAAGAAAGATATTATAGGTCTAAACTCTTTAATCATAGATAAAGAGCATGAGTATACCTCGTTTTCAATTGGAAGAGTGGAAGTTATAAAAATCAAAAAAAGCGAAGTTAAAGTAATATTAGGAAAGTGTGAACCTTGGGTGATGGATCTTATGAAAGTTATTTGCGATCGCTTAAATAAAACATTAGAGGTATTAGAAAGTCATAATCTTTTAGAAAAAAATAATTTTCAAAATGATGAATCGATTGGTTTAACAACTGAAGAAATTTATAATAGCTTGGATGATTATAGAAAAAAAAAGGAAAAGGTCTAGATATAGGTGGACGTTAAAACTCGATAAGACCCATTTTGTTTAGTGACCCTAAAGAATCTATAACTTTCTGCCTAGATTTTATTATTGAGTTATCCTCATCATTAATTTTACTTGTCATCATTTGAAAAGCTTTTTCTGCATACTCTCTTGGTGCCAAAGAAAGAACTTTTTTTTGATATTTAATTGGGGATCCTTTTAAAGAAATTCCAAGAATGGAAGGATTTACTTGCTGAAAAAGCATTCTTATCTCCTTTTCATTGATAGTGAAAACCTTTTCAAAAGTAATACTTTTAAACCTAAGCTCCTCAGCTAATTTGGGGTTTTTCTGGCCAACTTTACTCAAGAGAGAGTTTTTTTCTGTTTCTGACAAAAGTTGAAACATCTTTATTAGTTTATTTTTCCCGTTCAGAAACACAGTATTTGAAGTGTCTTTATTCATTGTTATCTCCCCTAAATAAGATTATTTTAATCATCCATTGTTTGCCATTTCATTTTTTCTTTAATGAACTTTTCTCTCGCATGATCTATTGTTTTTCTATGAGATTCTTGAAGTCTTTCAACCTCTAGAGCCTGGTTTTGTTTTATTTCTAAAATCTTATCATCATGAGTTTTTTTTAAGTTAAGAATTTCAAGCTCAAGCCTTTTTTTTTCTTCCATATACTTTGAGCTTTGAATGACTCTAAGCTTTGATAATTTTTCTTCCAAGATGTTTTTCAGATTTGATTTTTCGGAGTCAAAACGATCTTGCATTCTTATTATTTCGTTATTTCCAGAGGTTCTCGTTTTTTCATACTCCTTCCTATTTTCGTTTTTTAACTTTTTGAGTTTCGCGTTGTGCCTTATTGTTTCTCTTTGTTGCAGGCGTTGAGCTTTTAGTAATGCGATTTCTGACATAAACGGACCTATCCCTTTCAGGGGTTTTTAATGAAGTCACCCCTTTAAATTATATCTTTTCGGTGGTTGCGAATCTTATTAGGAAAAAATCTCCCTTTTTCCTAATAAGATTTATTTTTAGATCTGGAAAAGGTTTCTTCAGAGGTCTAGAATAGCTTTAAGGGCTTTGAAAAACTTATAAAACAATAGTTAAGGATGTTAAAAAATTGAGCGTTCACGAAGAGTCAATGGAACAAATTATTTTTTCAGACGAGGACTTTTTCTCTTTTAGGTCATGGTTAAGGCTTAATATACTTGAAGTAACTTGGCAGGGAAAATTTAATGAAGAATTCGACGATTTTTGGAAAATCTTCTTTATCAATGGACTTTCTTTAAAGCAGGTTTTGGAGAGGTTTGAATTTGCGCAAAGAGAAATAGAAATAGGGCCTTTGACCACATGGTTCAATTGGGTTCGGGAAAAGTTTTTAAGCTTCACTTTTATTTACAAGGATGTAAGTCTTCACGATTTGTCGGTAGAGTCTGGGATTCCGCTTCCTATTCTTGCTAGTGTTCTCAGAAACTTCTTTCTTGGTGCCTTGCCTCATTATCACGACTATTTTGGAGCGATTTTTCAAATAGGAAATGTCGCGTCTCAAAATCTAGAGATATCTTACGAAACAATTAAAAATGAATTGAACTTACAAGCAGAGGTCCAAGGAAGCCAAGATGATGAGATAATGCCTTCAATGGAAGTCACCCTTTATGAGGAATGGGCAATCTTTTTAAAAAAAATGAGAAAAGATCTTTATTATTCTCATTTTAACCTTGGAAAAATAAAAGCAAGAGCTTCTTTAAAAAACCACTTTATTTTCTTAAAAGATATTGTTGGAATCCTTGCGGTTGGTTTTATTTTAGTTATTGGAGTTAAGGAACTTAATATTTGGTATGAAGGTTATTTAGCAGACCAAATGAAGGTTTATGAGCCACAGTATAAGCGGACGGAAAAGACTCTGAGCTTCAGGAGTGACTCAGACAAGAATGTTAAAAACTTTGAACTGAATGAGAGGGACTTAGATAAAGTTTCTGAAATGGAGGGAATAAGAGATTTTGAAGAAGAAGTTGAGGATGGGTTTGGAACCGAGTCTGAGGTAGTATTAACCTCTTGGGATTCTCTTCCTAAGGATTTTGATATAGCCAATTTGGAACACTCTAAATACGAAGAGTTTAGGAAGAATAACAATAGAGATACACGTTTTGGAAATAAAAAAGTTTTCCGCGTTATGATGAAGTCAGTGGACCCTAATGTTTCAAGTCAAAAACTTAACGAATTATTGAAGAAGTATAATGTGACTCAAGTAGACAATGTTAAGCCTGGGCAAAATGTGCCTGGAGGGATTTATTATAATATTTTTGTACCAAGAGATTATTTAAAGGAGTTCCTGGCTCAGGTAATGGACTTAGACGAAGCGATTCTTTATGAAACTCGAACTCGAGGTAAAAATCCCCCTGGAAAAAATAAAGTCTTCATATGGATTAAAAATCTTTAACTTGTTGTTACATAGCATCATCAGGCAAAGAAAATTGTGTCTTAAGCTTTCTTAAGAGTAGATGACTCTTTCCTAGGTAATACCATTGGCGAGCAAAGCCTATTCCTGTTGCGGCGAGGAAACCATAGACAACTCCTGAGTGGGTTGTCTTTGACACAAGACCTGTGTCGTGGGCTCCACCCAGCAAAAAGCCAAGTGTTCCTAATGTTAGTATAAGCATTGTCCAAGGTATTGTTTGCCTTTTTCCTCTGGTTGCTTCCTGAGAGAACTGATAAACTTTTTTCTTATATGGCATCAGGTCTGCTGGCGGTGTTTCAAATAATTCATTTAGGTTTTTTTCGCTACTTAGAATGAAGTAAACGTTATCTGTTAAACGCGAAACACCTATGAAGTAAAACATAACAAAAGCCTGAGTAAATATGGTGTATATGAAAACTGGAATGGCTAGTTGAATATGGCTCATAGAAAAGTTTACTAAACCAAAAGCACTTCCAACGGTAATCAAAATGCCAGTTATCATGAGAAGGTTTAGTGTTCGTAAAAGGTAAGCCATGCTGCCTCCAAAAAAGAGAGTCGATTTTAATGTATCGCTCTCTTTCAATTATCAGATTATACTAGTCAATATAATCCATATTTGCTATTGCTTCCCCATAACTTTTATAAGCGGATGTGTCTATTGTTTTTAACATTAAGTAAGTGAAAGCCTATGACAACTGAATATGAGGATAAAAAATTAATTGATAAAAACCCTGCAGTCAGTGGTTTGATGGTCCCATTGGCTATTGTGTTAGTTGGTGCGCTCATTGTGTTTGGCGTGACTAGAATGCTCTCAACAGACCGAAATTATCAAGATTTAGTTAGGGAAATGGAGTCTAAGTCTTTTGGAAATAAATGGGTTGCAGCTTATGAACTTTCAAAAGTTATTGCATCATCCCAGGTTCCTAAAGATGAAATTCCCGAACTAATTAAAAGACTTGGTTATATCTATAAATCTTCTGAGGCAGATCCGAGAACTAGAGACTTTATCGTTGTTGCGTTAGGGGCTTTGAATAGCCGTGAGTCTCTCCCGATCCTTCTTCTTGGGCTAAAAGACTCAGATAAAAACGTGAAATTTCATTCTTTAACTTCAATTGGAAATATGTCGACAGATAAGTTGGATATTGAATGGGGAGTTATATTAGACCTTTTAAAATCAAAAGACACTGCTATTAAACAAGCTGCTATTTTAACTCTGGGAGCTCATAAAGTTGGTAAGGCAGAGAGCATGATTGAAGGTCTTTTAGATGATGAAAACCGTGGGGTTAAATATGCTGCGGCGAGAGTTTTAGTAAGTTTTAAGAACCAAAAGGCGGTCCCCATTTTGGAGGATATTTTGAGTTTAAAGCCTGACAAAGATAATAAAGGCAATGGTTTAGATGCTCGGCAAGTTGAGAGTTTGAAGCTTAATGTTTTAAACTCAATTAGAAAGGTTAAGTGGTTAGCTCTAAATAAGTCTTTGTTACAACTTTCCCAGGAAAAATCTGGGGGAAAAGTTTCTCTACAGGCTAAGGAAGTTTTAAAACTGTTGAAAAATTGAGGGAGAGAGCCGATAATCGGTTTGTGTGGAACGATTACTTGCTTGTTCTTTTTTTGTTTGTGGGCAAATAAAAATTGAAATGCTGTCCTTTTTTTTATGGAAACGGATCATGGGGCCTTTTTCCATTTAAACATTAATATTTGAGGTTAAAGTTCATGAGTGACAACACCAAAACAAGTCTAAATCGAAGAGAGTTTTTCAGCTATCTTACTGTTGGTTGGGTAACATTTACTGCAGCCTGCGCCGGTTTCTTAGGCCTTGCATTTCGCTTTTCTTACCCAAACGTAGTTTTTGAACCAGAGATGGACTTTATTGCAGGTGGAACCGCTGATTATGCTGAAGGCGTGGATGAAAGGTGGAAAGAAATATATGGTGTCTGGATTGTAAGGTTAGAAGGGAAACTTTTTGCTCTCTCAAACATCTGCACTCATCTCGGCTGTATTCCTAACTGGCTTCCCGCAGAAAGAAAATTTAAGTGCCCTTGCCATGGGTCAGGTTATTACGCCAATGGGATTAACTTTGAAGGTCCTGCACCGAGACCTTTGGAAAGGTATAAGATAGGTCTGACTCCTGAGGGTCAAATCAAGGTGGATAAAACGAAAATATATAGAGAGGAGAAGGGTCAATGGGATCATCCTGACTCTTTTATCCCAGTATAAAAATTATAGGAAACAAATTTTTTTTAAGGACTCGGTTATGGCTGGAAAAGGTATAGAGGGTTTTGCTCAAAAAGTTAGAGAAACACAGGTGTGGAAATCGATTTTTCGACACGGTCCACCTGATAACTCTAGAAATAGGGCCGCGATTATTGCTGGTAACGTTTTTTTACACCTTCACCCAATCAAATTAAAAAAGTCAGGTGTTCAACTCGGTTACACTTGGTGCATGGGTGGATTAACGTTCTTTATTTTTTTGGCTCTCACCGTAACTGGTGTTCTATTGATGTTTTACTACAGGCCTACTGCTGAGTATGCTTGGAATGACATCATTGCTTTGAGAGAGCATGTGCCCTTGGGAATAATGAGGGAAATTCACAGATGGGGAGCTCACGCAATGGTTATTACAACCTGGCTGCATATGATGCGTGTTTTCTTAACTGGATCTTATAAACCACCTAGAGAGTTTAATTGGGGTGTTGGGGTTTTGCTTTTGACTTTAACCCTACTACTTTCCTTTACAGGGTATCTACTTCCTTGGGATCAGCTGGCTATTTGGGCGATTACTGTTGGTGCAAACATGGCGAAGGCAACTCCTTTCCTAGGTCACGGTGGTCCGGGAGCAATGTTGGCGCAAATTGGTGATTTCGTTATGGTATCTGACAAGAATGATGTTCGGTTTCAGTTATTAGCGGGACGTTTCGTTGGTGAACCAGCGCTTCTTAGATTTTACATACTTCATTGCGTATTCATTCCTCTTGTGGCTTCTGTCTTGATGGCAGTTCACTTTTGGAGAATTAGAAAAGACGGCGGTATATCTGCTCCTTTATAGAGGTTGTAATTTTTTAATTAAAAAATTAGTCATGAGTTTAATTTAGAGGCTAAAAAATGATAAAAGAATTTCTCAATAAACTTGCAGACCCTATTATCTCCTTTCCTTTAGTTACAATTCTATTTGTGCTCATGTACAAGTATTACCATTTTGTTGGTACAAAAAAATTTCTGGTTTGGTTTTCAGTAATAAGTTTGGCGGTATTTGGTTGGGCCTGTACTGACCCCAACTTTCTCGCCATCATCTTGTGGCCTGATAATATCCCAATAAGTATTTTGGTTGTTATGCTCGTCTACTTCCAGTGGCTTTCTTTGTATAAGGCTTCTGTTAATGACCAGAGGATTGAGGCTGGGGATGTACCGATAGAAGCAACTCCTGAAGAGCGAGAGAAAGTGTGGTGCTGGCCTAATCTGGTTTACACTGAATTATTTGCTATTATTGGCTGTACTGTCTTTCTTGTGGTTTGGGCAATTGTGTTCAAAGCGCCACTTGAAGAGCCAGCCAACCCTACTTGGGCACCTAACCCAGCCAAAGCTCCTTGGTACTTTTTAGGTTTACAAGAAATGCTAGTTTACTTTGACCCCTGGATGGCCGGTGTTGTGCTCCCAGTCCTTATTATTGTGGGTCTTATGGCGATGCCTTACATTGATACAAACCCTAAAGGGAATGGTTATTACACTTTTGCTGAGAGGAAAATGGCCATCTTTTTATGGTCGTATGGTTGGCTAGTTCTTTGGATATTCCTTATTATTGTTGGAACTTTTCTTAGAGGGCCCAACTGGACTTTTTACGGACCATTTGAATACTGGGATTTTCACAAGGTTGTAGCTGAAAACAACGTTAACCTTTCAGAATTTTTCTGGATTAAGTGGTTTAATATGGCTTTGCCTTCAAATATTTTTATTCGCGAGTTTCCTGGAATTTTAGTGGCTGGTGTTTACCAGTTTGTTCTTCCGTACGCGTTTATGTTCACGAACAAAGGGAAGCAACTCATTAGAGGTATAGGTTATATAAGGTACTTTATATTAATATTCCTTGCTCTTGGGATGTTGAGTTTACCGATTAAAATGGTGCTTAGATGGCTATTCAGTTTAAAGTACTTGATTGCAATGCCAGAGTTCGAGCTAAACTTGTAGGCAAGATTTAGATGATTTTAGATTATTACTGTGTGGATAAACTTTAAAAATAAAGTTCTAAATTGGGAAAAGGGTTGAAAGAATGACAAAAAAGCATGAGCCAGGAATGGCCTATGATATGAAAAAGCTCAACAAAGTTTTTGCTTTTCTGAGCTTTTTACTCTTAGTGACAGTAGGCTGGATGTTTCTAGAGGACTATATGCGTCCCTGGAAGCGGTGGCAAATTAAAGCCCAAGACATCAAGAAAGAAAAAATAAAAAAGGATATTCTTGAAGCAGAGAAGAAAATCGATAAAAAGAAGCTAGCTCAGTTGGAAAAAGATCTAGTTCTTAATCAAAAGGCTGTTGATTTAAATCAAGAAGAGATTGATAAGGTAAATGAAGAGATCGCAGATATTAATAAGCGTTTTAAAGTCCAAACTATGATTAATGGAGATTTTAATGCGAATGTATCTGCCACTACGTTTAACTATGAGATAGCACAGTCCCATTATCTTGAGTCGGGTAAACTTAAGGACAAGCTGAAAGCTGAAAAATTATTGAAAAAGCTTAAAACCTATAAAGCAGGTTTTGCTGATTCGAAAGATAAACTCAAGGCGATAGCTGCAGAAAAAAAGATTGCCGATACAAAATTGTTAAGGCTTGCGGAATCAGTGACCAAGGTCAAATCAGAAATGGGTAAGATGCTCATGAAGAAGAAGCTTCTTCTTATGGCTGAGAAAAAGACTGACACTTTAACAAACCCAGTATGGCTACTTAGAAATGCTCCAATTATCGACTGGCTAGATCCAACAATAAAGATTCAGCAGGTCCACTTACCGAACTTAAAAGACGATTTATACTTCCAAAAGGTTCCCAAAGTAGATAGGTGCCACACGTGCCATACCTTTATCGATAAACCTGGCTACGAAGATCAGCCTCAGCCATTTACGACTCATCCAAGGCTCCATTTATTTGCTGGAAGTGATTCACCACACTCACTAAAAAAGATGGGTTGTACGAGTTGTCACCAGGGTCAAGGGCATAGAGTTCATGATTTCCAATCAGTTTCACATACGCCTAACTCTCCTGAGCAAGCTAAGGAATGGGCAAAGAAATACAACTGGCACCCGCCTCATAAAGTTCCTCAGCCAATGTTTCCTAAAAGGCACTTTGAAGCTGGTTGTGTCAAATGTCATAAGGGCGTAGAGGCAATACCTGGTTCAATTACCCTAAATAAGGGCTGGAGAAAAATTGAACAATATGGCTGCTATGGTTGCCATAAAATAAAAGGATGGGAGCACAAAAGAAGTCCTGGACCGAGTCTAACAAAAATCGCCTCCAAAGTTAGTAAGGAGTTTATTAAAAACTGGGTATGGGCACCAAAAAGCTTTAATGAGCACGCCAATATGCCGCAGTTTTTTAATTTAGATAATAATAAGCAGCCAAAGCATATGGTTAAAAACATTGCTGAAGTTAACGCTATGGCCGAGTATTTATATGATAAATCTAAAGAGTATAGACCCTACAAGAAGTATACTGGCGGTGATCCAGAAAAAGGAAAAAAGCTTATTTATGAAGTCGGTTGTTTATCCTGCCACGGCGTAGATGGTCTGGAAAAAGCTTCGAAGAAAGTTAAAGCCTACGCAGGTCCGTGGCTTCAAGGATCTGGATCAAAACTTAATGGTGATTGGCTAGTTACATGGCTTAAGAAACCTAAACACTATCAAAAAGATACCATTATGCCTTCTTTTAGACTAACTGATAGAGAAGCTAATGATATGACGGCTTACATCCTTTCACTCAAAAATAAAAAGTTTGAGGAGCTTAAGTTTGAAAAGTTAGATAAAAAAGTTCGAGATGATCTTCTTGTTAAGGATTACTTTTCAGCCTTTGATACTGAAGAGAAGGCACGTGCCAGACTGGCTAAAATGAGCGATCATGAGAGAACTGTTGAGCTTGGTCGCCGTTCAATAAATAAATATGGGTGCTATGCTTGCCACAACATAGAAGGATTCAAGCGGCCTGCCTTGGGTGGAGCCTATCCTGGTCCTGAACTTACAAATGTTGGTTCAAAGGCAGTCCACCAATTCGGCTTTGGACATGAATATGATGTAGAACACACTAGAGAAGCCTGGATTGAAGCTCATTTATTAAACCCAAGAAGATGGGATAGAGGGACAGATAAAGCCTTTAAAGACCTACTTATGATGCCGAACTTTCATATGACCAAAGAAGAGTCTGTCTCTATGACAACGGCCCTTCTGGGTCAAGTAAGTGACTATGTTCCTCCTCAAGGAAGAAAAAACCTAAGTCCAGAAGAATCTAAGTGGGCTGAAGGCATGAAGGTTGTTAACCATTTTAATTGTATTGGGTGTCATAAAATTAATCATAAAATGACAGACGAATATAATGACGAAAATGGTGAAAACTTCTGGGGCGGAGATATATTATCCTTGTATGAAGACGATATAAATGAGGGGCCACCTAGACTTTACGGTGAAGGATGGAGAGTGCGTGCCAATTGGTTCCACTATTTCTTAAACAATGTTCATACCTTAAGACCGTGGCTAAAGGTTAGAATGCCGAGTTATCATTATACTAATGATCAGATAAATAAAATTGTAACCGGGTTCCAATACAAGGCCAATAGACAAACTTTTGTAAAGAGGGTCGGAAAAGTTGAATGGTTGCCTGGAGAAGAGGAAGGAGCTAAAAAACTTTGGAATGCTTTAGAGTGTGTTTCTTGTCACTCAGGAGGCTTTAATAGTGAAGAAGCTCAAGCTCCTAATCTCCACTATTCCAAGTTGAGGTTAAGACCAACTTGGATAAAAAGATGGTTTGAAAATCCTCAGACTATTATGCCTGGCACAAGAATGCCATCCTTCTGGGAAGGAGGAGAAAGTTTGGAGGATACTATTTTTGGTGGAGACCCAGAAAAACAAATGAACGCTCTAGTTAAATATTTGCAATCTATAGGGTATGATAAATTTCCAAAGGGACTCGATAAAGAGTAAAAAGCTAATTTAGGAGAGAAAAAATGGGCGCTCACGCAAATAATAGACCAGCTGAAATGCTAACGTACCCAGAAGACCCTCAGTTTGGAAAAGCTACGCCAGGCAAAATAGCCATGTGGATTTTTCTTGTTACAGATGCGATGAGCTTTGCAGGTTTACTTATAGCTTATGCGATTTTAAGGGCTACTAAAGATTGGCCTAACCCAATTGAAGCTTTGGGTGGAGTTGATTTACCAGCTTTTATGACCTTTCTTCTTATTTGCAGTTCGGTGACAATGGTTCTGTCAATTGACGCATGTAGAATGAAGAATAGAGAAAAGATGAAGAAGTGGCTTCTCTTAACTATTTTAGGAGGATTTATTTTCTTAGGTCTTCAAGTTTATGAATACACCATCCTCTACATGCAAAATATGAAGTTTGGAGCGCCTTTTGTGTATAAAGGAGTCACATATCATCACTTCATGTCTACGTTCTACTCAGTTACTGGATTCCATGGACTGCATGTTTTGATGGGAACGCTTTATTTATGTCAAATGTATAACTTGGCCCATAAGGGTGTTTTTGATAATGGAAATTATAACCAGTTAGAGTTGGCAGGCTTGTTTTGGCACTTTGTCGACTTAGTCTGGATTCTTGTTTTTACGTTTATTTACCTTCTGTGAAATTATGTTAAATAAAATAAAAATATTCTTTTTAACTACCATGGCTTTGATTTCTTCCAAAGCCATGGCCTGTCCGGCTTGCGTTGGAGCTGTTCAAGGTTCTGAAGATGATTATACGGCCTATATACTTATTGGTTTCATCGCTTTCACTTATGTTCCAGGTTACTTTATCTATAGGATAATTAAAAAAGCTAAGAAAGTAGAAAAGAAGCTAGAGATGGCTCAGAGGTCAAGCCATCTTAGAGCAGATTGATAGAGTAATTGTCCCTTTATCTTATCATCAAACTCAGTCATAGATTCAATTAATAAACCCGGGTGATGTTCACCCAGTGGAAATGGATAATCACTTCCGAGCATAATATTTTCGGCTCCGAAAAGGTCTACGACGTATTTAAGTGCACTTTTATCATGAACAAGCGAATCTATGAAAAAAGACTTAAGATAATCCCTTGGGTTTTTCTGATTATCTTTTGCGCATAAATCAGGTCTAACATTAAAGCCATGTTCTATCCTCCCAATGGTAGAAGGAAAAGAGCCGCCACCATGGGCAAAGGCAACTCTTAGCCTTGGTAACCTCTCAAAGACTCCACCAAAAATCATTGAACATATTGCCCTGGATGTTTCAGCAGGCATACCAACAAGCCAGGGTAGCCAATAATCAGGCATTTCACTTTTTCCCATCATATCCCAAGGGTGAACAAAAATAGAAGCACCTAATTCTTGGGCTGCTTCAAAGATAGGAAAAAGGGCAGGGTCATTCAAATTCATCTCATTAATATGAGAGCCTATTTGAACTCCTTG
>MDTD01004744.1_pt1 | contig 14526 bp, 10 predicted proteins | sample 811221 | NCBI WGS metagenome assembly MDTD01 (sample SAMN05326646, study PRJNA326480) | marine metagenome | isolation source: seawater | place: Pacific Ocean: South West | collected 2011
CTGATCTCTGGTGGATATTTAAATTTAGGGGATTGCTTGACCTCCTCCCCTTTTTTAAATGATGCATTTTTTGAAATAATTCTCCAAAAATACTTTAAATCACTGTCCCTATCGATTGATCTAGATCCGTCTAAGTTAACATATTCATTAAATGGTGCTATGAAATTTTCTCCTGCATTGGCGACAGGGGCTTTATCATTAATTATTTTTACATCGAGAGTATCATGATCGACTAATTGGTTATTGTCAGTAACCGTTAACATAATTTTTTGATTTAAATCCTCATCATGTTTTTCAAAATTGTAATATCCTTTTACACCATTTAAAATAACCTTATTGCTCTCTAATAGCGTCCATTTATAACTAGATATATCATTATCTGGATCAAAAGAACCGCTCCCATCTAGAAATAATTTTGAATTGCATCCATTGCTAATTATTATATCTTTTCCTGCCATAGCAACAGGAATATCAGGCTGAGGAATCACGTTTATATTGAAACTAAAATCCGTAGAGTCTTTATTATCTGATATGTTTAAACTCAAAGTAAGTTCTCCATAGTAATCTTTATTAGGGAAAATACTAAGTTGGTTATCGTTAATTTCAATTTTTGCATTATCAACTTTTTTCACATTATACCTGAATGAATCTGACTCTACATCTTTCATATTTAAAATTATCGAAAGCACTTCATCCTCCAACATTGACTGTGGTGCAAATGCAGATAATCCTGGAATAGGATTAATTAAAGTAAAACTTGTGTCTATACTACTTTTACCATCTGTGGTTGTTATTGTAATCGGGGTAGACCCTCTGTAATTGTCTTTAGGCTTTACAGTCACTTTGTTACTTTTAATATCAAAATCTGCTCCTCCATCACCAATTACAGAATAAATTAAATTGTCACCATCTATATCTAATCCATCTATCATAAGATCGACTTGATTTCTATTTATTTCTGTTTTGGAAAAAATAGATTCTATTACAGGAGCATCATTAATTGGTTTTACATTTAATATAAAGCTAGATTCATCTGTGGATTTACCATCAGAAACAGCAAGGCTAATATTAATTGGACCATAAAAATTTGAAGAAGGTATGACGATTAGATTATTATCCGTAATCTTAACTTCTGCATTATTATCCGCTGTCGCACCATATGTAAGCTCATCTCCATCAGCATCTTTTGCTATTAAACCAATATTAAAGACCCCATCTTCATCTATTTCTTGATCTGGAACATTTGATAAAATAGGTTTGTCATTCACAGATTGAACATTAAGAATAAAGCTCATATCAAGGTTAAGATTTACTAATATTGTACCATTGAAATTTTTAAAAGGAGAAATTATAAGATAATCACCATCTTTCTTAATTTCAGCATTCCCATCAACTGAGGCAGAATATTTAATGCCAGAACCAGTAACCGGGACTTTTAATATATAGCTATTATCTTCCTTCACATTTTGATATGCTCCATGCAGAAGCTCAATAACCCATTTTGGTTCTGGGCCATCGCCAAAAATCCAATCTTGAGTGAAATTGTTACTAATGTCATCTTTATTTTGAGAATAAACACTACTAGATAAGCAAAATAAGAATGAAAAAAAATATTTTCTAAATATTTTCAATACTCTCATTTTTCGATCTTATAAAAGCATCAAAATATATTTCAACTCGTCTATTTTGTGCCCTCGCTTCTTCAAGCTCAGATCTATTTTTAATATTATTAATGGTTATTTTAGGACGAAACTCACCGTATCCTAAGGCAGAGAAGTAGTGTTGATCCATTTCAGCAAGTTCGCTGAGTCTTTGAACTAAATTCAGAGCACGAGCCGAGCTAAGCTCCCAATTATTTCTAAACTTAGAATTCATTGGAATGGGTTTATCATCAGTATGCCCCTCTGCTCTTATTTCAATATTTAGGGTATCGTTTGCATTACTAATTCTATTTAATAAAGGCAACCAACGTTTTTGTTTGTATATATTCATTAAGGTTGATGTCCTTATTAAACCACCAATTTGAACTAAGATTGGATCTGCTTGTGGGTTTAAATCTGCTGATAAAGATTTAAAAAGTTTAGATCCAGTAAGAGTAATTTTTATTCCTTTAGTTACCCTTTCTATCTCAACTAAATTATTTTGTTGAAGTGGTTTTAGTTCTCTCTCAGTCTCGTCTAAAATAATATTAACTAACCTGTCGACGTGAGCCTCTGCATCATTTAAAATCACTAGTAGTAATACAAAAAAAGTAAGAAGTAATGTTGTTAGATCTGCAAAAGTCAAGGCCCAAGCTGTAGTTTTAGCTCTGGCCTCTTCCTGTGAGATAGATTTTCTTCGCAATTTTATTTCTCTTTTTCTTCAAGAGTATTTCTCTCTGACATTGCCACAAAAGTCATTAATTTTTCTTTAATCAAAATAGGATGTTCCCTACCATGGATACTTATAATACCTTCTAGAACAATACTCTTAACCATAATTTCATTTTCTGACCTTCTTTTTAATTTTCCAGCTATTGGTAAAAAAACCATATTAGCTAAAAAAACACCATAAAAAGTGGTTATTAATGCAGTCCCCATACCAACTAAAAGTGCAGAAAATTGATCAGCAACATTGAAATCAATTGAAGAAGTTTCACCAGACATTTGAAATTTATTCATCATGATTATTAAACCTAAGACGGTTCCTAGCATGCCAAAAGCAGGTGCATATGCTGCCATGTACAAAATAATTTCTTGAGCTCCAATGTGGCGAGTAGAAATATTATTCAAATCCATTGTCAGAAAAGTCCTCAATCTATTACTATCACGTTCGTTTATAGCTAACTCAATACCATTCCTTAAAAAGACACTTTCAATGTCTTTTAGCCCGGCTTCTAAGGATAGCAATCCATCTTTTCGTGACTTTTCCGCAAGTACTACGATTTTGTCTATTGTTCCAGTGAAATCAAATTTTTCTGATAAAACTACATTTTTAAATACGCTCCCCATATTAATTACAGCATTTATTGGGTAATTGACTAAAGTTGCTGATATTACACCACCTAAAACAATAAAAACTGATTGTGGTTGATAAAACCATATTAATTGCTCAAAACGCCAAGAATCTCCTGTAGATAAAACGATATCACCCCGATCAACCTCAGGCCAAATCATAGAAACAAAAATACATAGGAGCCCCGCAACAAGGCCAATTATTGTCCCAAAATCAAAATGTGACTTCATATTAACACCAAATTTTTAAATATAAGAAATTAGTCTCTACCACCATCTTTAGACATAGTCTTACTTACTTCATATAATTTACTTTGCTCTTCATCGGATAATCCACTAAAACCAACATCTTTTATTTTTTCTAAAATCATATCAATATCTCGATTAATAATATTTTTCTTTAACTCTCGGTCTTCTTTCGTTTGGACTCTGAACTCAATTATTTTTTTCCTAATTGAAAATAACACATCAGACATATTCCACCTTTTTTTCAATAAGACATAACCAATTAGCATCCCAGAGATATGTGTAACATGACTAATACCATCTGCTTTACCAAGCAAACCAAAAAAAGCAATCGATCCCATTATTATAACTAACCACATTGATCTAATTGGGATTAAACCCCAAATGTAAAGCATTCTATTTGGGTAAGACACACCATAAGCTAGTAATATCCCATAAACAGCGCCACTTGCTCCTATTACAGGACTACTTGAATTCATTTGAAAAAGAAATGTTATGAGCCCAGAACCAATTCCTGTCAAAAAATAATATTTTAGGAATTTTTCCTTCCCCCATTCTTGTTCTAATTCTCTCCCGAAGACCCATAACCCTAACATATTCAAGAGTATATGTGAAATGCCAATGCTAGAATAAAATGGCGCATGAAAAAACATATATGTAAATGGCTGCCACAACATTAATTCAGAAATGAAAGCATTTGGCACTAAACCAAATAATTGAAAGAAAATGTCTTCTTTGCCCGCTAATGATTGAAAGACATAAACAATAAAATTAATAGATACTAAAATTTTAATGGCTTCTGTAAATAGTTTGGGCTTATATGTGACTTCTCCAGGGGTAAATTGTAATCTATATTTCATAGTTCATTTTAAATATAATATCATATAATATAGAATTTCTTTATTAACTGTAAAAAATATCTTTTATTACCCTAAACGACTTTAATCTCTCAAAGCCCTCAAAGTAGAAACATAGTTTCTTAAATAAAATTTTTGAGATCTCTTTTTTATTATTTAAAGAAATAGTATCAAAATCTATCTCCGATAGATTACCATTGATTAGTTGCTGAATCGTACGAAAACTTTTACTATTTCTTTTTAAGTTTGTTAATATAGGATCAGAATCATCCTCTATATTTATCATAAACCCCATTTCTGATAAAATTTTACATTCATAATTCCAAAAAACAATGGTCTCATTGAGCTCTCCACCTTCAAAACTTTGAAAAGTTTTAATTAATATATTGAATAAATTAACATACGGATCGTTCTTTTCTAATGTAAAATCAGATATTTCTAAAATTGATTGAGACAAAGACATTTTTTTTAAAGATAATGGTATTGTGGTCCATATTTTTACAAAAGATACTTTAGATACAATCTGTAGATCTCTTTTCTCATTTTCTTTATAAATGATGTTAATATAACTAAGAGGTTGAAAATAAGGAGAAATAGGAGTTTTTTTTGATTTTGCTCCTTTTATTATAAAAGATATTTTCCCTTTATGCTTTGTAAAACATCTTGATATTAAACTTGTTTCTCCATAGGAAAATGTTTTTAATACAATTGCATCAGTGTTGATGAACATATCAAAATTATGTAACTAATAAGATTTAGCAAAAATAACTTCGTGCTTAGCTTGATTGCCAGAAAAAATGCAATTTAAATCTATTGGATTTTCATTGAAGGGGATACACCTAATAGTTGCTTTGGTATCTTCTTTAATTTTTAACTCAGTCTCTTGTTTACCATCCCAACCACAACGGATAAAACCACCATTTTTAATAATATCTTTAAATTCACTATATGTATTTACACTATGGGTGTTATTGTCTCTAAAATCTTTCGCTTGGTTATATAGGTTGTTCTGTATCTGATCTAGAGTATCTTTAATGCTTTGTGCTAAATCATGCCTTGGTGCTGATAATTTTTCTCCATTATCTCTACGAGCAATAATGACAGTATTTGATTCAACATCTCTTGGTCCAATTTCAATCCGGGTAGGAACCCCTTTTAATTCCCACTCGTTGAATTTAAACCCTGGGGAAGAATCACTCCAATCGACAAAAAAGCGAATCCCATTTTGTTTGAGCTCTTTTTTTATAATCTTAATATAATCTTCAACAATTTTTCTTTGCTTCTCATCTCTGAAAATCGGAATTAATACTGATTGTATTGGTGCGATTTTAGGAGGAATCCTCAATCCATTTTTATCTCCATGTGCAAGTATTAAAGCGCCAATAAGACGAGTACTTATACCCCAGCTCGTTGCCCAAACATACTCCTCATCATTATCCTCAGTTTGAAATTTGACATCAAAAGCTTTGGCAAAATTTTGCCCTAGATTATGAGATGTCCCAGCCTGCAGGGCCTTTTTATCAAGCATCATTGCTTCTATACAATAAGTTTTATCTGCCCCAGCAAACTTTTCAGCTTCAGTTTTTAATCCAGTATAGACTGGAATTGCTAGATACTCCTCAGCTAAGTTTTTGTATAATTCTAAAATATCTAAAGTCTCTTTTTGCGCTTCTTCCTTAGTTTTGTGTGCTGTATGCCCCTCTTGCCATAAGAACTCCGTTGTTCTTAAAAAAAGTCGGGTTCGCATTTCCCATCTGACAACATTAGCCCATTGGTTTATGAGTATGGGTAAATCTCTATAAGATTGAATCCATTTTTTATACATAGACCATATTACTGTTTCAGATGTGGGCCGTACTATAATTTCTTCTTGCAATTTAGATTCTGGGTCAACAATTAAATCATCTCCTAAATCACTTGTTTTTAATCTAGAGTGTGTAACAACCGCACATTCTTTTGCAAATCCCTCTACGTGCTCAGCTTCTTTAGCTAAAAAGGATTTTGGGATAAATAGAGGAAAATAAGCATTAGTGTGACCAGTTTCTTTAAATCGCTTATCAAATGAATTTTTTAATCTATCCCAGATTTCAAATCCATATGGACGTATGACCATCGTTCCTTTAACAGGGCCGTAGTCAGCGAGCTTTGCTTTAGTGATAACATCAGTGTACCACTTATTGTAATCTTTACTTTTGGGAGTTATTCCTTGCTTCATAATATTTCACTAATTGTGTCCAAAACTATCTTAATATGGCTCGATTCAATACCATAATGTGTTACTAATCTATAACGATTAGGACTAACTTCAAAAAAGAGTATTCCTTTATCATTCATTGACTTTATCATCTGCCTGGAATAGCTACTTTTATTTTCGTTTAATTTAAAATAAACAATATTTGAGTGAATTTTTTCTATATCTATATCTATTCCTTTTATTTTAAATAATCCTTGTCCAAGCATTAAGGCATTTTTATGGTCTTTCTTAATTTGACTGATCATATGGTCTAGCGAAAACTCTCCAAACTTAGCAATGATTCCTGCCTGTCTCATTCCTCCACCCAGAGCCTTTCTAATGTGTCTTGCTTTTTTTATAAATTCTGATGAACCACATATAATTGAGCCAACTGGTGATGAGAGTCCCTTAGATAAACAAAAAGTTAACGAATCTACGTTTTTTGTCAAATCTTTAACATCAAGGTCTAGGGAAACGGAGGCGTTAAATATTCGAGCTCCATCTAAATGAACTTTACAATTATTTTTTTTTGCGATTTCTTGTACTTTAAGCATGTAATCAGGTTTAAGAGCTGCACCAAAACATCTATTGTGCGTATTCTCAAGTGAAATTAGAGTGGTTGGAGGAAAGTGAACATTTTCTTCACGTATTGAGGCTTCAATTTGGTCCAAATCAATAGTTCCATCATCGTTATTTTTGAGCTGTCTTGAATGAATGCCTCCAAAAGCAGATATTCCCCCTGCTTCATATAAAAATGTGTGAGCCTGGTCTCCTAGAATTACCTCATCACCTCTATTACAATGAACTAGTATCGATACTAAATTGCCCATTGTTCCGCTTGGAACCAGCAGAGCATCTTCCTTGCCCATAATGATAGCAGCTTTTTCTTGCAAACTATTGACGGTAGGGTCCTCTGAAAAAACATCATCTCCTAATGTCACAGATTTAATTGCTTTAAGCATATCTACTGTAGGAAGGGTGACTGTATCACTTCTTAAGTCTATAATTTGATTGTTTATATTCATATTAAAATCTAATAATAATTTTGATACTTTAGGATTATATTTATACAGTGAAACCAAAATCATTTAATATTACAAATGCGAAAATAATATCATTAGATGAAAAGTATCCTCACCCTACATCTTTAACGATTAAGAAAGGAATAATTGATTCAATTAATGAATTAGATTCTCGCGTCGAAACTATAGATTTAAAAGGAGCTACTGTTATTCCTGGCTTTATCGACTCTCACTTTCATTTAAGAAATTTAGGAAAGCGCCTTGATATGGTCCAATTAAAAAAAATTGATTCATTGAATATGATTCAGAAATTAGTCATTGATGAAATTAAAAAAAGAAAATCAGGAGATCTTATTCTGGGGTTTGGTTGGGATCAAAATTTATGGGAATCAAAAGATTTCCCAACATCTGATATATTAAATTCCGTTGCACCTAATCATCCCATTATATTCACTCGTATTGACGGGCATGCAGCATGGGTTAATCAAAGGTGCTTAGATATGGTAGGATATAATTTTGCAGATGGTATCCCAGAAGGAGGAGATATTGTAAACGATTGTGTTCTTATTGATAATGCGATGTCAATTACAAGGGAACTAAATCAAGAGAACACGCTTCATAATGTTAAAAAATGGATTAATAATGCTGCCAACATTGTTGTTAAAAGAGGAATATGTTCTGTGCATGATGCATGGCAAAATCAAACAATTATTGATGCAATTCATAGTCTCGTTCAAGAAGATAGTTTTCCTATCCGATGCTATGGCATGATAGACGGTTCTGATCGTGATTTATGCGATACTTTTTTTAATAAAGGTCATTTTTCATCTGAAAAATTTAATATACGTTCAGTTAAAGCATTTATTGATGGCGCTCTGGGAAGTAGAGGAGCTGCGCTGCTTGAACCCTATAGCGATGATACGCATAATTGCGGATTGGTCTTAATTTCTCATGAAGAATTTAATGACCTTGCAAAACGATGTGTTGAAAGCAGTTTTCAGCTCAACACACACGCAATTGGAGATCGGGGAAATAAAATTGTAATTGATACATATGCTAATATTGCTAAAAATGCTAATTGTCGTTGGAGAATCGAACATGCGCAAATGGTAAAGTCAAATGATATAGATAGAATGATAAAGCACAATATAATTCCATCTATGCAGCCTAGTCATTGCACCAGCGATATGAAGTGGCTGCCAGATCGAATTGGACAACATCGTCTACACAGAATTTCGCGCTGGAGAACTTTTATTGATAAAGGTTCAAAGATTGCTGGCGGATCCGATTGCCCTATTGAAGAAGGGAACCCTTTGTTTGAATTTTATGCCGCCATAACTCGCCAAGATCACAAGGGTTTTCCTGCTAGCGGTTTTCAAAGTCAGGAATTAGTTACTCCACTTGAGGCCTTAAAAATGCTAACCACTTGGGGTGCGCACGCAGAATTTCAGGAACACAATAAAGGAATGATTAAGCCTGGATACAAAGCAGATTTAACAATTTTATCAGATGATATAACTACAATTAATCCATCTAAAATATTAAGTGCTCAAGTTCTTGGTACAGTAGTTGGCGGTCATTTTGCATTCAGCAAGCTTTAAGTCTAAAAAATTATTTATATTAAAGTAATTTTAAAATAATAGCCTGAATATTTCCTCAAATTTATCACAAACCGATTATCTATATATATGTATTGACCTTTGACGCCAGTCAGCTTTCCTTCAAGAATTTTTACTTTTTCAAAATTTATACTCTTTATTTTTTTTGGATAAGCATCAATGGGATACTGTAACACTTTTTCTTTTTCTTTATCAAGTATATATACTTTTAATTCGTCTGGCAACCTTTCTTTTAAAGTTTCTCTGTAAGGAGATAATTCAAGATCATTATTCACATCATTTTTAAGCATTTTTTGCCAAGAGGTTCTATCTGATACAAACTCTTTTAGTTTTACTTCTATTGCTCCTGCAAGATACCTGTTAGGTGTTTTCGCTATCTTCAATGCTTTGATTGCGCCCTGATCAATCCATCGTGTGGGAATTTGCGTATATCTAGTAACACCAACTTTAATACCAGATGTGAGTGATAAATAGACAAAATGATTTGACAAACAGTACTTTTCGGACCACTCCCTATCACGACTAATGCCTTCATGTGCTCTACAAAGTTCTGGTTTTAATATGCACTCGGAAGACTCTGGTGCCGTTATAAAACATGGATAACAAAATCCCTGAAAAAATGATTTATTAGTATGTTTTCCACATTTAACACAGTGAATAACTCCGCTCCATTCTAACTTGATTTGAGATCCAATATGTTCATTTATAGGCAAAATATGGTTAGATAGTATTATTGAGTACTCAATTGGAGCACTAAACACCGATTTCATTTTTCGTAGATTCCCTTCTAATTCAATCATTTTTTTTTCGCATTATTAAAAAATTCCTTAAGAGTTTACACCTAAAGATTAATAAATTTTTACATATATGGCATCAAAAGATTATCATTTAATTATTGTTGAGTCACCTTCAAAAGCTAAAACACTTAATAAGTTTTTAGGGGATGAATATGTTGTTGAGGCGTCGGTAGGACATATTAGAGATTTGCCAAGTAAAAATCTTGGCATAGATCCGGACAACAACTTTAAAACAGAATACATTGCTACGATAACAAAGCCAAATCTAAAAAATTTAAAATCAAAATTAAGCAAAGCAAGTCAACTATACCTCGCAACAGACCCAGATAGAGAAGGTGAAGCAATCGCCTGGCATCTAGTAGAGCTTTTAAAACCAAAAGTTCCTACAAAACGATTAGTATTTCATGAAATTACAAAAAGTGCAATCGTTAAATCTTTTAAGCAAACGAGAGAAATTGACGAAAACTTAGTTCACGCACAAGAAACTCGTAGAGTTGTAGATCGACTCTTTGGTTTTCCTGTATCTAATAAGCTATGGAAAAATGTGGCGTATGGCTTATCAGCAGGGCGCGTTCAAAGTCCGGCAATTAAGATTGTTGTTGACAGGGAAAAAGAACGCTCCGGATTCATAAAAAGTGAGTATTGGGATGTTAGGGCGATACTGAATAAAAACGACTCCAATTTTAGCTCTATACTTATGATGTATAAAGATAAAAAAATTGCTAGCGGAAAGGATTTTGATAAAAAAACAGGAGAGATGATTGCTGCTGATAAAACTTTAATTGATCAAAGTTTATCAAAAAAAATTGTTAAGGACATATCAAATGAAAATTGGATTGTAGAAAAAGTTGAAAAAAAACCATACACCCAAAGTCCTTATCCTCCTTTTATTACTTCAACGTTACAACAAGACGGCATAAGGAAATTGCATACTAGCTCGAAAGAAATTATGCGCTTAGCTCAAAATTTATATCAATCAGGTTATATTACTTACATGAGAACAGACTCCATAACAATTGCCGAGCAAGCCTTAGATCAAATTCGTAAGATTATTAAAGAAATAAATCCAGACTATGTCCCACATGAGCCAAGACGTCATTCTAATAAAGTTAAAAATGCTCAAGAAGCACACGAAGCAATTAGACCAGCCGGAGAATTTCTCCACCCCACTAAGCTCAAATCAAAGCTGGATGACAGAGAGTGGCGCTTATATGATTTAATCTGGAAGAGAACTGTAGCTTCACAAATGAAGTCTGCTAAAATTATGAATACCGTAGCAACAATTGGAGTTAGTGATTGTAGTTTTCAGGCAAGAGGAAAAACGATTGAATTCCCTGGTTTTTTGTCTCTTTATAATGAAACAAATGAAACAAAGAAAGAAGATGAAAAGCACCTTCCTGTTCTTGGTAAAAATGATACTGTAGGCCTTCATTCTGTTGATGGCAATCAACACTTTACAAAACCAGTTGGACGATTTACAGAAGCATCCTTAGTTAAAGAGCTAGAGTCTAGAGGTATAGGCAGACCCTCTACTTACGCAACTATAATGGATAAAATTCAGCAAAAATATGTTAATAAAGTTAATGGTGCAATGATCCCTAATTTTTCCGCATATGCAACTGTTCAGTTTTTAGAAAATAACTTTACTAACCTAGTCGACTTAGAATATACAGCCTCACTTGAGAATTATCTTGATTTAATATCAAGCAATAAAATGAACCATCTTGATTTTTTAAACGGTTTTTGGTTTGGCGATAAACAAAAACCTGGATTAAATAATCTTTTAAATAAAGATATAGATATAGCCTCTTCGAAACTTATAAAACGATATTCTATTAATGAGGAAACCTATGAACTTAAAATTGGAAAATTCGGAATATACATACAAAGCAATGATAAAAGTACAAATGTGTATGACAACATTTCCCCGGATCAATTAGATGATAAAAAAGTTCTTGAGCTTTTCAATCAATCTGAAAAAAGTGAAGAGCCTATTGCTTTCAGTTTAGAAACAAAAGAACCTATTTTTCTAAAAGTTGGAAGATACGGACCTTATCTTAAATGTGAGAAAAAGATGAAATCTCTTCTCCCGGGACAAAAACCCGACGATATCACTCCTGAAATTGCGCAAAAAATAATTCAATTACCCAAAGAAGTTGGTGTGTGGCAAGAATCTGGAGAAATGGTTACAATAGATATAGGAAGGTACGGGCCTTATATTAAGTGTGGTAAGGTTAATGCAAGTGTTTACAATCATGAATCCTTCCTCGATATTAAGCTAGAAGATGCTATTGAATTATTGAAAAATCGAAAAACAAAAGTTAGTGCTGTTGTTAGATCTATTGGAGATGATAAGGATGGAAATAAGATTGAAATAAAAAAAGGACGTTATGGCCCATATCTTACAAACCAAAAGATAAACGCTCCTTTTCCAAAAAGTCAGGACATGGATTCTATTGACTTAGATAAAGCTATAGAAATTCTCGCTGCTAAAGCAGCTAAAGGTCCATCTAAATTCAAAAAGAGAAAAAAGAAATAATTTGAGCAATAAATCAGAATATAAGATAATTGACGTTCTCACATCTTTATCAAAAAGACGAGGTTTTGTTTTTCAAAGTAGTGAAATTTATGGTGGTCTTGCATCAACCTGGGATTATGGTCCCCTTGGAGTTGAATTAAAAAGGAACATTAAAAACCTCTGGTGGAAATCAGTAGTGTCTTCACATGACAATGTAGTTGGTATGGATTCTGCAATACTTATGCATCCAAAAGTTTGGGAAGCGAGTGGGCATGTTGAAAATTTCCATGATCCCCTAATAGATAATAAAGAAACAAAAAAAAGATATCGTGTTGATCATTTAATACAGCAGCAAGAAGAATCGGTCATTAAAGCTTTATTTAACACTTTTAGTTTGAAAACAGCTGAAAAAATCAGCGATAGTGACTACCAACTAATGATCAATAAACTAATAAATAATGACAGCAGTGGACAAATTATGGGAGATTGCGGTGTTGTTGATCCCTCAAATGGAGAAATTGGAAGCTGGACAAACTTGCGTCAATTTAATTTGATGTTTAAAACCCATATGGGCCCCGTAGAAGATTCGGGAGCTAAAATATATATGCGCCCCGAAACAGCTCAAGGTATTTTTGTAAACTTTTTGAATGCGCAGTCAACGGCTCGCCAAAAAATACCTTTTGGAATTGCGCAAATTGGTAAAGCTTTTAGAAACGAAATTACTACTGGTAATTTTATTTTTCGCACAAGAGAATTTGAGCAGATGGAGATGGAATTCTTCTGCGATCCAAATGACACAAAAAAATGGTTAGAGTATTGGTCAAATAAAAGACTAGAATGGTTTTCTAATCTTGGGATACAAGATTCAAGGCTAAGATTGAGGGCGCATGGAAAAGATGAGTTAGCTCATTATTCTTCTGCGTGTTATGATATTGAGTATAAGTTTGATTTCGGATGGTCAGAGCTAGAAGGAATAGCAGATAGAGGTACCTTTGATTTAGAGCAACACATAAAACATAGCGGAAAAAAGCTAACATACTTTGATACCACAATCAACAAGCATTATGTGCCTGCTGTGGTTGAAACCTCTGCAGGCGTTGATCGTGCGCTCTTGACCACTCTTGCAGACGCCTATTGTGAAGAAGAGGTTAACAACGAAAAGCGTTCTGTTCTGAAGCTGTCACCTAAGATTGCGCCAATTACAGTAGCAATTTTTCCTCTAATGAATAAACTTGGAATGCCAGAAGTTGCAAAAAAAATTAACATGGATTTAAAAAATAACTTTAGTACGTTTTATGATACTGGAGGCTCTATTGGAAAACGCTACCGAAGACAAGATGAGGCAGGAACCCCTCTAGGGATAACAGTTGATCACGATACTTTAGAAAATAATTCAGTAACTATAAGGAATAGAGATACCATGCAACAAACACGCGTAGATTTCGATAATATCCTTAAATTCATAAATGATTTTTTAGAAAAATAAAAAAATTTGATTGAGTTTGTAAAATATGCTACTTCTGTAGCCATTGCTTTTACTGTCGATTTGTCCATTCTTTTGTGCTTAACTGAGCTTTTTAACGTCACATATGTATGTTCTGCTGCGATTGCCTTGTTCTGTGGGTTTAGTATAAATTACTTTTTAAACATTAGTTGGGTTTTTAAAACAAGGACTTACTTTAATAAGCCAGTCCTTGAGTATAACTTGATGGTTCTTATAAGTCTATTTACTAGTTTTCTTAATTTTTGTTTAATTTTAATATTTACAGAAATATTTTTTTTATTTTATATAAATTCAAAGATACTATCATCAATTATAACTTTTTTTCTAAAATTCATACTTAAAAAGTATTTTCTATTCAATCGGCTTAGTTGAATAAATATTTAATACAACTTTAGACCACAGTCGATTAACGTATGGATTATGGAAAAAATTAATTGTTTTTACTTTTTGAAAAAATATTGTGTCTAAATTTTCTGTAGAAAAAATTACATAACCATCTATGTATTTTTGCCTAACAGTATCACGATCGTAAATTTGATAGCTTTCTAAAGTTCCAAAATTATTTTGGTGTGCTTTAATATAGTCACTAATTAGTCTTGAAGAGTAAAATACTTTTTTTTCAATATTTCTATTTACCACGTAATCCTTCATTTGATTTATTGCTGTTTTTTTGTTTTGATGATGTGATGTTAAACTTATAGAAATAGTAATAAGCGATATCACAGAAAATAAAAATA
>MDTD01042893.1_pt1 | contig 14526 bp, 15 predicted proteins | sample 811221 | NCBI WGS metagenome assembly MDTD01 (sample SAMN05326646, study PRJNA326480) | marine metagenome | isolation source: seawater | place: Pacific Ocean: South West | collected 2011
CCCCCTGGACTTCATGCTCATCATCACCGCAGCGGTGAAGCGCGGCGCACCCAACACCTTCGTGATGGGCGACATGCCCTTTGGGTCGTACCAGTGCGACGATGCGGAGGCGATACGCAACGCAGGACGCTTCCTGACCGAGGGTCGGGCGGATGCGGTGAAGCTGGAGGTCGACGGTCGATTCACGGAACTCGTGTCGAAACTCGCCCGCGCCGGCGTTCCCGTCGTCGCCCATCTCGGCTCACGCCCCCAGGCCGCAAAGCAGGAAGGCGGCTACCGGGCCGCCGGACGAACGCAGGAATCACTGCAGCAGATCGTCCACGACGCGATCGCGATGGAACAGGCGGGAGCCGTGATGCTGCTTCTGGAGGCGGTGCCCAACGAGGTGGCCCACGCGGTCGTGGATGCGACCTCGATTCCCGTGATCGGCTGCGGAGCCGGAACCGCCTGCCACGGCCAGATCGTGGTGACGCAGGACATCCTGGGGCTCACCGACTGGCAGCCCGCCTTCGCACGACCGATCTGCGAACTCGGAGACACCCTCATGGATGCCGCCCGGGAGTGGATGCGGAAGGTGACCGAGGACGAACTCGGTGAACATCCGTATCGCATGAAGGGCGCGGATGCGGCCACCCCCCCGACTCCGTCCGAACCGAGCTCCGATCTCCGGAAATCCTCGCCTTCCTGACCCTTCGGGGAACCGGGACCGGAAGCGGAGGGGATTTTCGCTCCGTGGTCCGGGATCGCGCGTATGCTCAATGTTGGAGATCCCTCATGAACCGATTCCAACGATTCCTCGTCTGCGCACTGATCACGACCGGAATGGCGATGATCATCTCGGTCGCCGTCATCTCGGTTCTCGGGAGTCTCGAAAAGGAACATCGGTACCAGCAGACCGTCGCCAACGTCCGGCAGGCCGGCCTGCGGTTGAATGCCCTGCCCGGCACCGACGGGACGGACAGCACGGGTTCCGGTGTCCTCTCCGAACTCAGCCGCGCGACGACCGACGTCGCCGACTTCGTTCGTCCGTCCGTCGTCCATGTCACGGGCATTCGCATGATGGATGGACGCCGACTTCCCATCTCCACCGGCAGTGGTTGGATCTACGATGATCAGGGTCACCTGATCACCAACCTCCACGTGGTGGAGGGCGGCGATGCCTACGAAGTCCAGATGTACGACGGGGAGATTCGAAAGGCCACCATGGTCGGTGGAGATCCCTTCACCGACATCGCCGTACTTCGCTTCGATCCCGAGAACACCATTCCCGCAACCCGACGTCCGCTGGACCAGCGTGTCCAACAGGGGGAACTCTGTTTCGCCTTCGGTTCACCGTTCGATTTCCGGTTTTCCATGTCGAGCGGAATCGTCTCCGGTCTGGGGCGGTTCGTCGGCATGTACTGGCGGACGGGACGTCGAATCGGGTTCGAGAACTTCATCCAGGTCGATGCGGCCATCAATCCCGGCAACTCGGGCGGCCCCCTGACCGATCACCGCGGTCAGGTGATCGGAATGAACACCGCAATCGCGACGAACGACGATGACGGACAGTTCGGAGGCATCGGACTGGCCATTCCGCTCGACATGATCGAATCGGCGGCCAATCAGCTGATCGAAAGCGGAGTCGTCCGAAAGGGATTCCTCGGTGTGAGCGTGCTCGACCAGAACGACCCGATCGCCCGCATCGTGGGGGCACCCCAGCAGTTCCGCAGCGATGGCGTGCTGGTGATGTCTCTGGACCGGTCCCACCCCGCCGCGAAGGTCGGACTGCGTGTCGGGGACGTGATCATCTCCTACGACGAGGAACCGATCGCATCGGTCGACGCACTGGATCGCGCGATCGAGGGGGACGACGACCTGCTCATGGAACTTCGCGTCTGGCGCTACGCCGACAGCGGATCCGACTGGGAGGATCTCGTCGTCACCCGCACGAGCGCCGCGGGACGCACCGGATTCGATGTGATTGCGATCAGTGATCGGATCGGTGATCTGCACCGTGCCCGCGGATACACCCGTCGCGGCGTGGTGATCGCTTCGACGCAGGCCGGCATGCCGGCCCGGAGCGCGGGAATGGAGCCCGGAGATGTCGTGCATCGGGTCAACGGAGCCGAGGTGCAGTCGGTCCGCCAGCTCCAGTCGTCTATCTCCTCGATTCCCCCGGGCCAGACCGCTTCGGTGCAGGCGTGGCGGTTCGACGAGACGGCCGGCGAATGGAAACCGGTCACCTTCGACATCGAACTCTCGCAGTTGCAGTAGGAATGGGGTACAAGGGTTTCAGGATTCATCCATGCCCGAACCCACCGTGCCCCCACAGCCCCTGCTCGAAGTCGAAGGTCTGTGCGTCCAGTTCCCCTCCACTCCGCAACCGGTGGTGAACGACGTGTCGTTCACCCTGCAAGCCGGACGCACCCTCGGTCTGGTCGGATCGAGCGGGTGCGGAAAGACCACCCTGGCGCGTGCAGTGCTTCGACTCATTCCCGCCCGGTCCGGTCGGGTGCTCCTGGAAGGCACCTCCCTGCTCGATCTGTCCGCACGGGCACTGATGCCGATGCGGCGAAGAATGCAGATCGTGTTCCAGGATCCCGGGGGCTCGCTCAACGAACGCATGCGGGTCGGTGAAATCGTTGGTGAACCACTGCTGGTGCATGATGTGGCGCGAGGGTCGGAACTCCGTGACCGGGTCGCCGTCCTGCTGGAACGGTGCGGCCTCGATGCGGACGCCGCCGATCGGTATCCCCACTCGTTCTCGGGCGGCCAGAAGCAGCGGATCGCCATTGCCCGCGCCATCGCCCTGTCTCCCTCCCTGCTGGTCTGCGACGAACCGACCTCGGCGCTCGACGTCTCCGTGCAGGCCAGGATCCTGCACCTCCTGGCCACGCTGCAGGCCGAGGACGGCATGGGCTGCCTCTTCATCACCCATGACATGGCCGTGGTCCGGCATGTCTGTCACGACGTGGCGGTGATGGACGCTGGCCGCATCATCGAACGGGGCCCCGTGCCCACGGTGCTGGACCGGCCGACGGAGAACGTCACCCGTCAACTCCTTGACGCCGTTCCCCGCCCGTGCGGTATACGATAGGGCCATGCAGGAATACCTCGATCTGCTCAGGGATGTGCGGGACAACGGCGTGCCGAAGGACGACCGGACCGGAACCGGAACGCGCAGCGTGTTCGGAAGGCAGCTGCGCTTCGAGCTCGATCGCGGGTTCCCCCTGGTCACCACCAAGAAGGTGCACCTGAAGTCGATCATCCACGAACTGCTGTGGTTCCTGCGTGGGGAGACGAACATCCGTTCCCTGAAGGAAGCCGGCGTCCGGATCTGGGACGAATGGGCCGACGCGGACGGCGAACTCGGGCCGGTCTACGGGCACCAATGGAGGTCGTGGCCGACCCCCGACGGCGGAAAGATCGACCAGATGCAGCAACTGCTCGATGATCTGCGGTCGAATCCCGACTCGAGGCGACTGATCGTCAGCGCCTGGAACGTCGGGGAACTCGATCGGATGGCCCTGGCCCCGTGTCATGCATTCTTCCAGTTCTACGTGGCGGATGGTCGGCTTTCCTGCCAGCTCTATCAACGCAGCGCGGATCTGTTCCTCGGGGTCCCGTTCAACATCGCATCCTACGCGTTGCTGACGATGATGATCGCCCAGGTCAGCGGCCTCGAGGCCGGAAGCTTCGTGCACACCTTCGGTGACGCCCACGTCTACCTCAATCACCTCGATCAGGTCGAGGAGCAGCTGGGACGGGACCCACGCCCGCTACCGACGATGCGACTGGATCCGACCGTCGACGATCTGTTCGGATTCCGCTACGAGCACTTCGAATTGAACGACTACGACCCCCATCCGCACATCGCCGCCCCCGTCGCGGTCTGAATCGAGCACCACCATGCGCATCTCGCTGATCGTCGCTGCCGCCGAGAACCACGTCATCGGACGGGATGGCGATCTTCCCTGGCACCTTCCGGCCGACCTGCGCTACTTCAAGAACACGACCATGGGCCATCCCGTGATCATGGGCCGGCGGACGTGGGAATCCTTCGACGGTGGTCTGCCGGGACGGCGATGCATCGTGCTCTCCAGAAATCCCCAGCTTGAACTCGAAGGTGCAGCCACCGCCGGTTCGCTGGAGGAGGCCATCCAGATGGCCGGCGAGGCGGAGGAGATCTTCATCGCCGGAGGCGGTGAGATCTATCGGATCGCGATGGAACAGGAGCTCGCGGATCGGATCCTGCTCACCCGCATCCACGCCACCGTCGAGGGTGATGCGACCTTTTCGCCGCTGGATCCCCAGGTCTGGCGATGCGATTCCAGGGATCGTCGGGATGCCGACGATCGCAACGAGTACGCGTGCAGCTTCGAATCCTGGCTGCGAAGCTGATCCGGCGCCGAAGATCGATTCGCCGAAAGTTCTCGTTTTCCGACTGAACCCGGACAAACGGTGCGATGCTGTGCCCGTGGGAAGCGGATCAGAACGGGCAGAGCCCGGGGGGGAACACAATGATCTTCAGACTGGTGGTGCTGGCGTCGACGGCGGCGGCGGCGACATGCGAGGTGCGGGAGCCGCAACTGGGTCCGGGGGGCTTCTCGGCCGATTCGATCAAGGTGAGTCACGACAGTGTCAATGTCGACTGCCTGATCGGAACGTTCAGAAACGACGACCATCTCCATTTCATCATCGATCAGGATTGCGACGGTGCGGCCGACTACATCAAGCGGAGTGATGGGGTGCTGTACCAGGTCCGGCCGATCCGCAACGGGAAGGGCGCCGTCGATCATTCGATGATCATGGAGGAATCCTCCGACGAGTTCTCGAACACCACTCCCGCTCGATGGAGAGAGGAACACGGTCTGACGCGACTGGAACCCGGTGACCGGTTCACCCGACCCGTACGCATCCATCTGCTTTCGACGTCGGACGACCGGGCCGACGTCGGTATCGGAATGACTTCCGACATGCATGTCCCCTGCTTTCATACTCACGCGCTGCAGTACCGGTGGGTGTGGATGGAGGATCCGGATTCGGATCGCGATTGCTGGTCGATCCGGATTCGCGGGAATCTGCGGAGCGTGGTGCACTGGTTGCACGAAGCCGGAGTACGAACGGTTCGGTTCGGCGAAGACGATCGGAATCAGATGCTTCGATGGAACGATGGAGCCGGTGTGATCGAGGTGCTGCGGAACGGCGTGATCATCGATCGGATTCGGATCTGAGGTGGTCGCCTACTCTTCGGCGCCACCACGGATGGCGACGAAGCCGACCAGAGGCTGGCCCTCGCCCGGCTGCAGTTCCACGAGCCGGACGGGGGTCGGCTGACGGGTCCGGAAGATACCACCCGCATTGAACCGCTCACCGAGATCGTTGCGAAACTCGAAGAGATCCAATGTGAGACGCTGACCGGAATGCAGATGATCGACCTCGTAGGCGAACTGCTGGTTGACCCAGATGGTCGACGGACCCCATCCACGATCGGTTGAGTTCACGATCTCGATGTGCGATCCGTCGCGGAAGACCTGGATCGGCAGTACCTCGGTGGTGTGCAGTTCGAAGGGGTAGGAACGGGTCGCGAGCTCAGGATCGAAGTTGGTTCGACTGCAGCCGCAGCAGACCAGAAGCAGAACCAGGAACGGGACGCATCGCGTGATCATGGCGGCATTGTACGTGTTCGCTCGGGGGGCGGGACCGGAGTACGGCTCCACGTGGCCGTGATCCTCAAATCCACTGTTGTGCCGGGCCCTGGTCCATGCGAAACTGATGGGTCATGTCCGTCGAAATGGAACCAACCGGAATCGTGAATCATCCCGTCACCAGATCGGTGCAGGAGATCGCCCGGTCGACCCGGGTCGACCCGCGGATCCAGAAGGTGATTCCGGCGTTCGACGCACCGTTCTTCCAGGCCGGTCTGGCGGGCTATTCAGATGGTGCCATGCGGCTCATCGCCCGGCGACACGGATGCCCCTACTGCATCACGGAGGCACTCCTGGACATCACCCTGCTCAACGGCGGCAAGGGACGGACCCGGGAGGATCCGGACCTCCTCGCCGAGGAGTGCGGACTGGGTGATCCACACGAGAATCGACTGGCCGGATTCGATGACCATCCCATCGCGGGCCAGATCATGGGCACCGAACCCGAGCAGATGGCGCGGGCGGCGGCAATGCTCGCCGACATGCGCTACGACGTGATCGATGTGAATCTGGCGTGCCCGGTGAAGAAGATCCGCAAACGCAAGCGCGGAGGACACTTCCTGCTCGCACCGGACGAGGCACTCGAAGTGCTGGCCGCCGTACGCGATGCGGTTCCACGCGACATTCCGGTGACCGTCAAGATCCGCCGGGGATTCGACGAGGGTCCCGACATGGAACACGCCTTCCATCGGATCTTCGAGGGTGCGTACGACCTCGGCTGCGCGTGGACCACGGTGCACTGCCGTACCGTCGTGCAGAAGTACAAGGGACCCGGACGGTGGTCGTTCCTCACCGATCTGGTCCGCAGGTATCCGGACCGGGTCATCTTCGGAAGTGGAGACATCTGGACCGTCGAGGACATCTTTCTGATGCTGGAGGTGACCGGGGTCCAGGCCGTCTCGGTCGCTCGGGGCTGCATCGGAAATCCGTGGATCTTCCGCCAGGCCCGACAGCTCATGGCCGGCGAGGAGCCCACCCCCCCCACGCTTCTGCAGCAACGGAACGCCCTGCTTGATCATTTCGATCTCGTCATCGCTCTCCACGGTGAACGCGGAGGTGCACGGATGATGCGGAAGTTCGGGATCAAGTTCTCAGTCCACCATCCCGATCCGCAATCGGTGCGACGCGAGTTCATCACCGTCTCGTCGATCGAGGACTGGCGACGGGTGCTCGACACGCACTACGGAGACGGTGCCTCAGTCGACGGATGAACGACGGGCCGCGGCCCGCTGTCCCGGTGTGAGGTGCGACTCGAGCTGTTCCACCGTTCTCGATTCGAGCAGGCTCAGTTCACCGGTCAGCCGAAGGTGGGATGCCCTGAGTTCGGCGCTCTCGGGATCGGACTCCAGCACGCTGTCACCGAGAACGACCCCGTGCTCGGATCGGGCCCGAATCAGAAGCGCCTCGAACTCCTGCCGAAGCACGTCGCGGCGGGGAAGATACGAATCCATGATCGCATTCACCTCGTTCCGGACCGGCTCCTCGGCGTTCCGAACCACCCAGCCGTGGATGCGTTCCGCCTGGTCCTTCCTGTGAAGCCATGGAAAGTATTCGGCTCGAGTACGGGTCCGCCACGCCACCGCCGACTCCGGCCCCCGCTCGGAATCGAGCACGTAGGCGATCGTGTCGATCGCCCATTCGTTCAGCCCTTGCAGCACGCGCCAGCGATCGACCCGCCCGCGCATGATCTCCATGGATGCATCCCGGTCCCGACCGATCCGCGCGATGCGTCCCTCCACCTGAGACGACCGCTCGGCGGCGGCGGACGATGCGACATGCCCGTTGACACGGGTGGCGTACTGATCGATCACGTCCTGCAGCGACGGAAGACCATCGAGCTCCTCCTTGCGCAGCAGCTCGATCACGTCCAGACCGTCTCCGGCGTAGGTCCGGTCCTGCCCGTTGCGGCGGATCGATTCCAGCACGATTCGCCGTCGAAGGTCACCGAGGGCACGATCCAGCCGATCCTGCTCCGGCGCGCTGACCATGGCGGAGGTGCCTTCCACGAGTTCATCGAACAGTCGATCGGTGTCGGGCCAGTTCTTCGTGTAGCTGCGCTGGACCGCGATCCGGGTCGCGCGAAGTTCCTGTGAACTCATGAACCCCCGCCCCTCGTAGGCTTCGGCGAGTCGATCTGCGCCCGCGGCCACGGCACGTTGTTCCGACGCCGCCTGCAGCTCCACCAGCTGCTGGACGTAGTCCTCGTAGAGCAGTCTGGTGATCTCGCTCTCGTCCTCGCCGACCGCGATCTGACGGCAGTAGGACTCGTACGCACTGCGGGTCACGAACGGATCGATCAGGTGCTCCGGGTCCACGGGACGGGCCGGGGACGAAGCCGTGATCAACAGAGTCATGATGACTGCGGTGACGCGCATGGACACCGGATGATACCGGGAGAACCGGTTCAAGGACGAGGGTGATGCGACTTGACCACCTCACGCAAGCGTGAGTGATCCACGTGCGTGTAGATCTGCGTCGTACCGATGTCCTCGTGACCCAGGAGTTCCTGTACCACCCGAAGATCCGCCCCACCGACAAGCATGTGGGTTGCGAAACTGTGTCGAAGCATGTGGGGATGCGCCTGCTCGATGCCCGCCCGGGCCGCCAGACGTCGCACGATCTGCCAGACGGCGACACGCTCCAGCGGACGTCCGGTGTTCGAGAGCAGCAGATGCCCCTGATCGCGACCATCCTCGAATCTCGCCAGGTCGGGTCGCAGCGTCTCGAGATAGGCGGCCACTGCGTTCCGGGCCGGTTCGCCGACGGGAACGAGCCGCTCCTTGCTTCCCTTCCCCATGACCCGCAGCACCGCGATGCGTTCGTCGTATCCGTCCAGCTGCAGACCCGCGACTTCGGACGCCCGGAGTCCTGCGGCGTACATGAGTTCCAGCATGGCACGGTCACGTCGCCAGAGTCGACCGGATGTCTCGTCGGCGGCCTCGAGGAGCGACCTCATCTGCTTTGGAGTCAGGACGCCGGGCAGGCGCTTCCATCGTGTCGGGGTCGACAGCGGCGCAGTGGGATTGGCTTCGACCATTCCCGATCCTTCGAGGTATCGAAAGAACATGCGCATCGTCGACAGGTGGCGGGCAATGCTGCTGGGCTGAAGGCCGCGATCGCGGTGCAGGAACTGGACATGTTCGGCCAGATGCCGCGGATCGACGTCACCCGGAACAGCGACTCCCCGATCGAGCAGACCCTGCACCATTGCCGCAAGATCGGATGCGTAGGCGGACAGGGTGGCCGACGCCAGACCGGCCTCCACCTGGAGGTAGGTCAGGAACTCGCGAACCGGTTGGTCGAAGTGATTCGTCGAGGTCATGTCGCTCGAGGGTGGTGATCACCGGCATGATCGCAGCCGGTCGAAGGTGATGGTCAGCCTGCAGTTGCCGATGCACGGAGCAGGATCGAACGTTGCCGGAGCACGTCTGCACGGCCAGCCGAGTTGACCAAGGATGAATCGAGACCGGCCATGCTGGTGAGTCCCGTTGATGGACGGGCAGCAGTCCGGATCGGCCTCCGATCCGTCGTGGATCGTGTATTCGACCATTCTCGCGGCCTCGGTGGACCAGCGGCATCGCAAACGTGCGATCCATTTATCGACCAGCGGAAACGTCCGGTGCCACAAATGCGGGCTGGTCCAGCCGCTTGAATCGGCAATTATTGCGCTTCCATGGGCCCTGGCGCACGAATGAACAGGGTTTGAGTGGTTCAGAACGGCCTCAGCATGCTCTCCACGGTGCCAAAGGCCGGCACGGAAGTTGCCATGGAGCAAGGAGACCCCTCACCAAGGGCAAGGAGGCCCACATGCGGGATGAACTGAATGCACCGATTCGACGGCTTCGTGGTTCCGATGCGAAGACGAACGCCGACGGTCGAACTCTGGCCGAGGAGCTGATCCGCAAGGCCCGACTGGCCACCGCGATCCACATGGCCCTCCAGGCCGAGCGACGGGCCGGCGGAAAGCAGACTTCATGAATTACGGCCTCTACCAGTCCGCGGGCGGGGTGCTCTCGAACCTGCACGAGTTCCAGGTGATCTCGAACAATCTCGCCAATGCCCAGACCACCGGTTTCAAGGCCGATCTGGCACTGGCCCAGCAACGACTTCCGGGCCGAATCGAAGCGGGATCGTTCTCCGATCCCTCGCTGCTGCTGGAACGACTCGGCGGCGGACAGCTCACGACTCCGACCATGGTCGAGTTCGTGCAGGGCAGCCTCGAAGAGACCGGGGCCTCGGGCGATGTCGCCCTCGAGGGACGAGGGTTCTTCGTGGTCGGTCCGGAACGCGGTTCCGACGGACAGAACATGGTCTTGACGCGGGACGGTCGATTCACCCTCGATGCCGACAACCAATTGGTGATGTCGACCACCGGCTGGCACGTCCTCGACGAACGCAACCAGGCGATCGAACTCCAACCGGGCACGTTCGAGATTCGTGACGACGGCACGATCGTCCAGAACGAGCAGGAGATCGCCCGCGTGGCGATCCGGTCGGTGGAACATCCGGACGCACTGGAGAAGATCGGCGACGGACTGCTCCGCCCCACCATTCAAAGCGGACGGGCGGAAGCGGACGGTGAAACCATCGTCAGACAGGGCTACCTCGAATCAAGCACCGTGAATCCGATCATCGCCATGAAGGACCTCATGGAACTCAGTCGGGCGCTGGAAGCCAACGTCCGGATGATGCAGTACCAGGACGTCCTCATGGGACAAGCCGCCGGAACCCTCGGAAAAGTGACCTGACCGCACGATACGAAACGGAGTCGAACCACATGGCATTCACCTCAATGAACGCGTCATCCACCGGGTTGTCGGCACTTTCCACCTCGCTGGAGGTGATCGCCAACAATCTCGCCAACACCAACACCGACGGTTTCAAGGCGAGCCGGGTGAACTTCCAGGATCTCCTGTACATGGAGAAGCGGCAGCCGGGCATCGAGAACGACATCGGGGACATCTCTCCGACCGGTCTCTACGTCGGCGTCGGCACGCGGGTCTCGGGCACCCAGACGGACTTCGCCCAGGGATCCTCCGTGTTCACCAGTCAACCTCTGGACGTCATGATCAACGGAGACGGGTTCTTCATGGTCGAGGTCGAGGACACCTGGACCGACGGACTCGCCTACACCCGGGCCGGGAACTTCTCGCTCAATGCAGAACGCGAACTGGTGATGGCCAACCTCAACGGCCGACGGATCGTGCCGAGCATCGTGGTCCCCTACGACGTGCCCGAGACGTCCATCGTGATCACCGACACCGGCCTGGTGCAGGTCTCCCGTGGTGCGGAATTCGAGGAGATCGGACAGATCGAACTCGCCTACTTCGCCAACAGTGCCGGACTGCAGCCCATCGGCGAGAACCTCTACGTCGAAACGATCGCCTCGGGCGAGGTGTCGGCAAGCATCCCCACCGAAAACGGACTGGGCAATCTCATCCAGTTCCATCTCGAGGCGTCCAACGTGAATCCCGTCACGGAACTGGTCTCACTGATCGAGACCCAGCGCGCCTTCGAGATGAACAGCCAGGCGTTGAAGACCGCGGATGAAATGCTCCAGAACGTCACGAATCTACGACGGTTCTGATCGGGAATGCGACGCATGACGAATCGACTCATCACGCTTGTCCCCGGCCTGCTCACCGCCTCCGCCGCGCTGGGAGACTCCATCGTGCTGCTGGACACCGTCCAGGTGGCCAACGCCGACTCCACCATCAGGTTGTCGGACGTGGCCCGGCTGGACGGAGACTACGCAGCCCAACTGGGAACGCTGGAACTGGGTTCCATGCATGGGGCGGGTACCGAACCGCTCGAACTGCACATCGGCGAGGTTCGCAGCATGCTGGACGAGCACGGTGTGCACTGGGGACGGATCACGCTGAGCGGACGTACGGTCCGCATCCGGTCCGACGCCTCCCGCACCGGGGACGGTCTTCTGGCCATGCAGCCCCTCGATACCGCCGTCCCCGGACCGCGGGTCGCCCCCCGCCGCGCTATGCAGCGGATCCACGCCGATGCGGTGATCGACCAGCCCACGCTCCGGGGATGGCTGGCCAGACGAATCGCAACGGTCCTCGATGTCGATGCAGACCGGCTGCAACTCGACTTCTCGATCGATCAGAACGAGCTGTTGGACACTCCCCTCGGGAACGGACAAGTCGAAATCAAGCTGCTCAACAGTCCACTGAAGAGCAACCGGCTCGAGTTCGAGGTCCGCCGATGGAACGACGGCACCCCCCTGGCACGTGACCTGGTGTCGATCGCGCCCACCGTCCGCACGACGGTGTCGCGACTGCGCACCGACGTCCCCCGGGGACGACCCGTGCTGTCCGAGCATGTCGAATCGGTCGAGCAGTGGATGTCGCCTCTGGAACGGCACGACCGCATCGCACCGGAATCGATCGACGGACGTGCCGCGACGGTCCGCCTGCGTGCCGGCACGCTGCTGAGGACCCGTGATCTGAAACGACCCGTACTCGTGCAGCGCGGCGATGCCGTCCGCGTCAGCTGCCTCGTCGGAGGCGCCGTGATGACGCTTCGGGCCACCGCCGAATCAAGCGGCGTGGCGGGCGACTCCATCACCCTGCGCAAGGGTCGGGAACGAGAGACCTTCACCGCCCGGATCACCGCTCGTGGTGAAGCCGTGCTTGAGCTCGACGGTGCCGAACCGGCAACCGTCGCCGATGCCTCCTCCGGAGCAAGACCATGATTTCATTCCGTCCCACGCTTCTTCTGCCCATGCTGCTTGCGAGCATGACGACCGCCGACGTCGTACAGCACGCTCCGATGCATGTGACCACCAGCACCCATCACATCGCGTCGATGCCGATGATGACTCCCGGACCATTCGGAGCCTCCATGAACTCCAATCTGGCGTTGATGCATGCGAACATGAACGCCGGGATGAACTCCATGGTCGGTTGGAACGGGATGGGATTCGGGGGACCGGTCGGCTGGAACACCATGCCCGGCATGATGACGATGCAGCAGCCCATGTACATGGGCGGCATGCCGACCCCGATGCCGGTGGCACCGATCGCCGCGACCGAACTTTCCCCCCTGGCCACCCCACCGGTGATGCCCATGGTGCCGATGCCGATCGCGCCGGTCCCCACCATGTCCTACATGTCGCAGGCGATGACCGGACCCTGGGGTTCGGTGCTGCTGGACGAGGAGGGACTGCCGATCACCAACCAGCTCGAGGCCACCAGCCTCTTCGCGGTGATGCCGCAGAAGCCCCGGGTGTTCAAGGAGCACGATCTGGTGCAGATCGTCGTGCGCGAGACGACGAGGATCGCATCCTTCCAGGGACTCGAGACCGACAAGGACTTCGGAATCGCCGGAGGCGTCCGTGCCTTTCCGGGCCTCAACGACGTCGATCTACTGAACTACACCCAGGTCGATCTGGCCGGCGAGAAGGAGTTCGAGGGCGAAGGCGAGTACGCCCGGGAGGACGACCTCACCACACGCCTGACGGCCGAGGTGATCGAGATTCTGCCCAACGGAAACCTGGTGCTCGAGGCCCGGACACGCATCAAGACGGACGACGAGGAGATGTTCACCCAGCTCACCGGCACCTGCCGTCCGGACGACGTGACGGCCGCCAACACGATCCTGTCGAACCAGATCTTCAATCTCGAGATCGAGAAGAGGCACTACGGACAGGTGCGGGATGCGGCGAACAAGGGAATCCTCGCCAGGATCCTCGACGCGGTCTTCGCGTTCTGATCAGGACAGCTCGATGCGTCGGTCGAAGAAGCGCAGCGATGCCGCCTCCTTGGCCATCGCCAGCGTCTCCTCGGCGATCGCATTGGCCTTGCGACTTCCATCACGAAGAATGTCGATGATGTCGTCATCGGATGCGTAGCGTTCACGTCGTTCCCGCATCGGATCGAGCAGTTCGTTGATCGCATCGACCACGGCCATCTTGACCTCTCCGTCACCGATGTTGTCGCCCCGACCGTACCGGTCCCGAAGATCGGCAACCCGATCCGGGTCGTCGATGAACGTCTCGACGTACTGGAACAACGGGTTCTTGGCGGGATCGATCTCGCCGGGTTCGTCCGGCTGCCGACTGTCCTGACCGGTGTAGATCTTTCCGATTTTCTTCTTCACCTGCTTGGCCGTGTCACGGATCTCCACCGCGTTTCCGAGCGACTTGCTCATCTTCTGCTGTCCGTCGATGCCGACCAGCCGACCCACCTCTCCGACGTCCGCGACCGGAATCGGGAACACGCCGCCGAGCGACTCGTGTTCCTCGTCGGGAGCCTTGTCCGGCACTCCGCAGTACATCTTGTTGAAACGGCGGGCGACCTCGCGTGTGAGTTCGATGTGCGGAACCTGATCCTCGCCGACGGGAACCGCGTGGGCACGGAAGGTTAGGATGTCCGCTGTCTGACCGACCGTGTAGAGCGGAAAACCGAACGAGTAGGTGTCCTTGAGACCCTTGACCTCGAGTTCGTCCTTGAGCGTCGGATTCCGCATGACCCGGTTGTAGGGAAGCAGCATCGCGAAGAGATAGGTCAACTCGGCGATCGCGGGAACCTCGGTCTGCAGGAAGATCGAGCAGCGCTCGGGGTCGATTCCCATGCACAGGGCATCACGTACGACCTCGATGCAGTCCCGACGGATCTCGTCGGCCTTGTCGGCACGGGTGGTGTAGGCGTGCATGTTGGCGACGAGGAAGAAGCAGTCGTGCGTCCCCTGCATCTGCACCCGGCGCTTGACCGAACCGACCCAGTGGCCGAGATGGAGGTTGCCGGTCGGTGTATCGCCGGTGAGAACACGATGTCCGGTGGCCTGCGTGGTCATGCGTGGCAGTGTACCGGGTGACTCA